>Ga0247611_10004613_pt1 | contig 18945 bp, 16 predicted proteins | sample 177DNAGHGhighgp2_FD_192422 | JGI IMG/M metagenome (GOLD analysis project Ga0247611, IMG submission 192422) | Sheep rumen microbial communities from Palmerston North, Manawatu-Wanganui, New Zealand - 1770 DNA GHGhigh gp2 | ecosystem: Host-associated > Mammals > Digestive system > Stomach > Rumen... | reverse complement strand
TAGCATAACGCAATAAAATAAATAAAAAAGTGAAAATATATATGTTTTTTATATATACTTTCACTTTATAGCATAACAAGTGTAAAACTCAGGTTATAGCATAAACATAGTAATAGTAAATATATATTTAGTTTATTATATCAAGCTTTATTGTATTAAGCTTTACAATATTAATATCTTTATAGGTAAATTAAATATCAGCTTAACTTTAATCTAAAGAAAGCCCCTCAAAAGGGGCTAACATAATTATTATAGATCTTTAAAATAATTTTCTTTATCTTTTAAGAAATTTGATTTAAAGAAAATGTACGCTAAGCTGTATAAATATATAAATGCGATAATTAAATAATTTGCATAGATTGAAAAATTAAATGATATTAATAATGTTCCAAATATTGCTACTTCTAATATTATGCTCATTATAATACCTTTTATATTATATATTTTTCTATCATATAATATGATTTGCATAATTCCATTAATTAATGCAAGTGCTAAAGTTATTTCTGATGATATTCTTGCTGCAACATAAGTATTTACTAAATAGATTATTGCTGAAATATATATAGATATAATTAATAATATTGTCTGTATATATAAAAGCCAATTATTATTGAATTTTTTAAATTTTTTGCTAAAAATTAATGTTAATATAGCTAAAGCTATAGATATTATAACTAAGGCTGCAATAATAAAACCAATAATAGAAAATATAATATTAGATATATTTAAGTCATAACCATCAATATTATCTATACATGTTGCGATAAATAGTTCATCTTTTAATAATGATTCTGATGAAAAAGTATATTTATTATCACCAGCTTTTACAAAATCAACGCTACTCTTTATTATATTAAGATTTGTATTAACAGTAATATTTAAATTTTCAAATGATTTAAATGTTGATGCAGGACTTACATAATATGTCATTTCATATACAGGTGATTTATATTTATAATTCTTATATGGATAAAAATTAGTAGATACTTTATTAATACATGTTTCTTGTATATTTAATGAAATATTATAGCTGACTGATGATAACGCATCATTAATATTATAATATTTCTCAAACTTAGATACATATAAATTATAAATATCTATATCATTATATTCTGTATATAAATCCTTATGATCACATATAAAATTCTTTATTAACCTAAATTTATCACTTTCTTCAAATGTATATGTTTTATTTCCGCTTACTTCTACACTGTAATCAGCTTTAGCTAATACATAAAATTCTTTATTTACTTTTGAAGAATTTTCGTTTAGTGTATAATCCCTATTTATATCTGAAACTATATAACCATTTGTTATTATAACATTAGTATCTGGTGAGAAAGAATCCATTATATAATGATAAATTTTATATTCGTCAAGCATTGATTCAATTGGGGTATCAGACATATCTAATATAGATTCAACTAATAATGCATTTGCATTAAGAATAATTCGTTTTTTTGCTTCAATTTTATTTGAATTTAGATAGACACTAGGATCATATCTTTGGATTAAAGAATTATTTGGGTTAAAAATATACCCTATTGGAAAAACTAATTCTGCTTCGATACTTTCAAATGATGAATTACACAATGTATATTCAGCAGTAACATTATTATCTAATTCAGATAAATCAAATGTCAAATCCTCTTTTAATATTTTTATTGAACTATCATTGTTATTATATATACCAAATGATGATGGTGTTCTATATCTTCTAAAAGCTGAATTAGCATTTGCACCTAAAAGTGATGCAAAAATAAATAATGTTAAAAAAATAGATAAAAATGTAAAAAACTTTTTCATAATTTACTCCCTACTAATATTCATATTTAAATAAAATAAACACGTTTTCATTATTGCATAATTATCATTAAAAGTCAAAAAAAAGATGTGCGAACACATCTTTAATTAAAATTATTTTGAAACGATTAATGATTTTGAAGTCATATCTTCTGGTATTTCAATATCTAATAAATCTAAAATAGTTGGAGCTAAATCAGATAAAATACCATTTCTAATCTTAATATCAGTATCTGTAATAACTACAGGAACTGGATTAGTTGTATGTGCTGTAAATGGTCTACCAAATTCATCAGCAAGCTTTTCAGCATTACCATGGTCAGCAGTTATAATTGCAACACCACCAACTGAATCTAGGGCAGCTACAACCTTACCTACACATTCATCTACTGCTTCCACAGCCTTAACTGCTGCAGGAATAACACCAGTATGACCAACCATATCACAGTTAGCGAAATTTAAAATAATCATATCATAAACTTCTGAGTGAATAGCATTACATACCTTATCACATACTTCATATGCGCTCATTTCAGGTTGTAAATCATATGTTGCAACCTTTGGTGAGTTAACTAATATTCTATCAGCACCTGGGATTTGTCTATCTGCACCACCATCAAAGAAGAATGTTACGTGTGCATATTTTTCAGTTTCAGCAATTCTTAATTGTCTTAAACCATTTTTAGCAACTATATCACCAAGTAAATTATCTAATTTTTGTAAACCAAATGCTAATTCACCCTTAACTGTATCAGAATATTTCATCATTGATACGAATGTTACATCTCTTGGTCCTTGTGAAACATCTAGTCTATAAGGCTTTTCAGGATTATAAACAATTCCTTCAGGATTTGAAATAGCAGTTGAGATTTGAATAGCTCTATCTGGTCTAAAGTTTGCGAAAACTACTGAATCTCCTGATTCAACCATACCATTCTTATCAGAAACAAATGGATATACGAATTCATCTGTTTTACCTCTTAAATATGATGTTTGGATACCTTCAATAGGGTCTGCAAAAAATTCACCCTTTGCGATAGTCATACAATCATATGCGATTTGAATACGATCATAGTTCTTATCTCTATCCATACCATAATATCTACCACCTACAGTAGCTACTTTTACTTTTCCTTCATCAATGATCTTCTTTAAGAAGCCAGCACCTGATTTAGGATCTGTATCTCTACCATCTAGGAAGGCATGATAATAAACATCTTTAATACCCTTTGAATGAGCTAATTTAGCAATAGCTATAATATGTGATGTATGAGAATGTACACCACCATCACTACAAAGTCCAAAAATATGGAATTTTTTATTATTTTTTAATGCGTTATCAATTGCGTTACAAATAGCTGGATTGGAATTAAATTCGCCTGTTTTAATAGCATTATTAATTCTTGATAATGATTGCCATACAATTCTACCAGCACCGATATTCATATGACCTACTTCTGAATTACCCATTTGACCATCAGGTAATCCTACTGCTTCACCTGAAGCATCTAATTGTTTTGTATCAAAATATTTAAAAATACGATCTAAATTTGGCTTTTTAGCTAAACTTACTGCATTAGTTGAAGATGGTTCAGCAATACCAAAACCATCCATAATAATTAAACAAACTGGTCTTTTTTTCATCATTTTACCTCACGAATAGTATTATATTACTTTTTATTCAATTCTTCCATATTTTTTTAATATAAAATAGTTATTAACGGTTTCAGCACCAACCCACTTAATCATGGCACTATCTTCTTCAGCGTATTTATCATAACCCCATGATTTTTTATGGTCCCAAAGACCAAATGGAGCGATTGAATCAATTATATAATCTAATTGAAAATCTTTTAATTCATCAAGCTTTTTAGATGATATATATAAAGCACAATCAAGTGGCTTAATAGAATCATCATCTGTAAAATCAGAAGATACAGCTTCTTCTGCAAGCTTAATTAAATGATCTTTAAATAAATCTAATTTATCAAATTTATTTAAATCCTTAACTGAATTATAAAAGCTATTAAAAGATATAAATTCATATTTAGTTATTTTATTCATATTTAAAAATTCATTTATCATCTTATTTGCATAAGCTAGTGCTTTTTTATAATATGCCTTTGTAGGCTTATTAAATTTTAATGTATATCCTAATATAGCAGCTGTAGGATGATAACCAAATAATAATTTATTTTCATTAGTAAATGAGAATTCATGAGAATGTGCAAAATCATCATTTGATTTTACATTTGGATTCCATTTATTATCTATCATTTCAGCTCTATTATATAGATAATTACATGCTTTATTGATAATATCAGTATATAATTCATTATCACATGTATTATCAAATCCAACCATATCAATTAATCTAAATGCTTCATATATTTGATAAACACTAGTATTAATATTGTAATTATCAATATATAAGCCTCCGGCAAATCCACCATCTTTTGTTCTATATAGCATTAATGAATCTAAAACAAAATCACGTTCCATAGAACCATCTAGGGCATTATAGATAGTCATATCTATATCACGAGCCTTAAATGTCATTTGTCTTGCCATATCAGCTTGCATTTCTTTTGTTAAATATTTCATAAAAAAAACACCTCGGTATTTATTTTACAATAAATAACATAAAAATTAAACAATAAATACTATAAAAAAATAATAAAATAATTTATAATTAATAAGAGGTTTTATTTATGGATGCAATTATTATAAAATATTATGGATTTCAATATGTTTTAAATAAATTACCAAATGAAATAAAAGAAAAATTATCATATGATGATTCATTATTTTTTTCTTTAATTTCATTTAAATCTAGTCCTAGATTTTATTCAAAAAAAGATAAATATGATATTTTTAATAAAATTAATAATGAATCATTTAAAAATGTAATTATTGATTCTACTATTTCTTTATTTACAGATAATGATTTCAATAAATTATTATTTTTATATGGACTTGTAATATCTGATGAAATTGATAATTATTTAAATCAATATTTAAATCAAATATCAAATGATTATTCATTAAATGAATCTATTAATATGGCTGATAAAATAATTGCAGATAAATATGAATTTAATGTAGATGATTTAATTAAAAATTATCCTGATTCATTTATATATTATGATTATATGGATGAATTAATACATTTATTATTTATTAAATATTATAATTTCTTTGGTTCTACTAATTATTTTAAAATAGCATATAGAAAAATGAAGAAATTTTATAAGAATAAAACAAAACCAAAAATATTCAATTTAGAAATAAATGAATCTAGATATTCTGATAAGTATTCTACTGTTATTTTTAATAAAAATAAGGAAGAATATATAATAAATAATAAGAATTATCACTATGATTTTAATGATTTTATAGATTTTATATATTCTAAAATATACGATAAAATTAATGCAATAAATGCATTTTTATTTGATAATATAAATGATTTATTCATTAAAGAATATAATATAGACCCTGATATAAAAATATAAAGCACACGCTCGTGTGCTTTATTTTATTATTCTTCTATTATTCTTTTTGGGTAATCCATATATACCTTATCTATATCATAATGATTTCTTTCATCCTTTTGGAATACAGATAAAATAATATCATAAAAATCTATTAATACCCATGGAGTATCTTTTCCTTCAATAGATCTAATTTTATAATTATTTAATGCTATATCATCAACTAAATATCTAATTACTGCAGAGCATTGTCTTACTGAATCTACTGATGCAATCATAATTTTATCATAGAATGGACTTCTATCTTTAGCATCATATATTACAATATTAGAAGCTTTTACTCTTCCTAGATTATCAATTATAAGATCCTCTAATGATAATTTCATTGATTTTTTCTTATATTCTTCTAATACTATTAATTGTTTTGGATGTGGCTTTTCACCTTGTTCTTCACAATGTGCTATTGTATATTCTAATGATTTATAAATAGCTTTATCGAATTCACCAGATAATAATATCTTTCTACATTCAATACATGAATCATATTCTCTATTTTCTTCTGTATAATCAGCTATCATTATAATAGCTTCAAGCATATTCATATTAGGTCTACCAAAAACATGATATTTAATAGCATTATATACTTCCATATCATTACCTAATTCTTTTAAATATAATTCAGCAGATAAATAAGCATGATATAAGAATGGATATTTTTCACATTCTTCTATTTCTTTATCATCTAATAGGTCAATAGCGATTGAAGGATCGTCATATTTTGCATAATCATGCATATATGCAGCAACTAAAGCTTTTTCTTTGTCTACGCCATATTTTTCAGCTAAAAATTCAGCCATTTTAGCTACACCGAAAACATGCTTCAATCTTTTTTCATGTTCATTACCATATTTATTTATTACTAATTCTTTTGCTTTATCCGATAATTGCATTAGTCACAAACACCTCAGTTTTTTCAGGATATGTTATTTTTATTTTTGCTTTTCCTTTTATAGATACAAATCCAAATCCAGAAAACCAAACATCTTTTTTATTCAATCCATCTAATTCTATTATTTCTGATTTATATTTAATACTATCTTTTTCTGTATAATCAGGTGGTGTTAATAAAACACCTAATTGATTATTAAATAAATCATTTACTCTATCTGATTTACATCTATGGATATATAAATCCTTTGCAGTATATACAATAACAGATATTGGATTTTCACATTCAAATTCTAATGCAGCAAGTCCTGCAAGCATAATTGCATTATTATTTGTTATTTGATATGTTATAGGCTTCATTTCAGTTGAAGGTAATATTTTATTATAGCTCATTGGTAATAATTGATTTAAAATATCAGCTTCATTAATTAAGCCTGGAGTATCAATTAGATATTTTCCATCCTCAAAGAATGGTATTCTTATTTGATTTAATGTTGTACCAGGTATCATGCTAGTTGAAATGACATCATTCTTTTGACTTGTATTTCTTTTTAATAATGCATTAATTAATGAAGATTTACCTACATTAGCACAACCGACAAAATATACATCTCTACCTTTTCTAGCAATATCTATTGTATTTGTTAAATCATCAATATAATAACCTTTTTTAGAAGATACAATATGTATTGCATCTACTCTAAAGAATATTTTTTCACATTCCTTGCTTAACCAATTAACGATATTACTAATATTAGTACTCTTAGGGAATACATCATATTTATTAGCAACTAAAATGACATTTTTATTTCTTAATTTATCTATCATTTTTTTATTAAATGTTGCTTTAAACGCAAAAATATCTACTACAAATACGATTAGACCATTTCTTTGAATAATATCATCGATAACATGCTCATAATCTTTATTTGATGCGATAATTTTTGGTAATTCATTATAATGCATCATTCTATAGCATCTTTTACAATATGATGAATCTTCTTTTAATATAGGTATAAATCCTGCCTTAGCTGGATCAGTTTCTTGTAATACTGCTCCGCATCCCTTACATTTTCTTAATATCATTATAGTTCGTCAAACTCCTTAAGCTTTTCATTATATACATCTGGCATCTTTTTCTTTATTCTTTTTAAGAAAAATTGTTCCATTTTTCTGTTTAATCTAGTTGCTTTAATATCACTTGATTTATCAACTGGGTATATTAAACCGGCTTTGATTTTACATCTTTTAGCACCTAATATATCAGTCATTAGCTGATCTCCAATTAATAAAACCTGATTTTTATCATATTTTTTAGTAGCAATTTTTTTCATTGCTCTTTTTATTCCTCTTTTTAGAGGCTTTGTAGAAAATTTTTGGTATGGAATATCAAAGGCTTTTGCGAATTTATCTACTCTATCCTTTCTTGAATTAGATACTAAAATAAATTCAAATCCAAGCTCTTCTATTTTCTTTTTCCATTCAAATAATCTTTCATGAGGTAATGTTTCTGCATAAGAAATTAAAGTATTATCTAAATCTGTTAAAATTAATCTAATTCCATCCTCATATAATTTTTCTAATGGAATATCATATATAGTTTTAAATACATAATCTGGAATTAATTTTTTTATCATAAAAATACCTCTTTTTTATTATATAATAAAATCTATTTTTTTAAAGTATTTTTAATAAAAATAAAAGAGCAAGCGTTTGCTTGCTACTATTAATATTTAATATCGTTTATTATCAAACAATGCAGGTATTAAAAATATAATTCCAGAAATCATAAGAATAATAGCTGAGGCAATAAATCCTCCAGATGGATTCTTCAACATATAGTTATTAAAACTAAGAAAAACTTTTGGTACAAAAGCAATTAATAATCCAGCAATAAAAATAGAAATACCTATGATAAAATTAATAATTCTTGATATATCATTTAAAATATTTATTCTAACAAACGAAAATATTATACTTACAATAGATGAAGGAATTGAAATTAATATAAACATATATGCAACAATAGCATTCCAAGCTGGCTTATATTTATCACTTGAAATTGAATATATTCCAACGGGACCGCCTTTATAAAATTCTGAGCCTGCGAATAGTCCAAAACCAAATATTATTAAAACAAATGCAAATAGTAATAGAAAACAAAAAATCTTGTTTTTCACTTTAACACCTACCCTGTTAATTTCATTATACTTTATTTTTAATAAAAATAAAAGAGCAAGCGTTTGCTTGCTCAAATATTTTAAATTACTTCTTTGATTTAAAATCAGCAATTGCAGGTAAAACAGCAAATACACCAGCTGCAATTAGTAAAATACCAGCGATAATCCAGCCAGCACCAATTGAATATGATGCGCTTGCAAGGTTACCAATTTTACCAGAAGCATCGCCATTAGCAGCTTTGAATGCAGCTACAATACAAAATGCAAATACACCAGATACAATTAAACTAATAACTGCAACTAGGTTTAATACACCTGCAAATTTGTCTAAAGCTTTAACTTTTAACATTGGTAAAATGATTCCAGCACATAAGATTACTAAAGCAACAATTACTAGAATAAATGCTAATAATCCAGCCCATGTAGCAGCATATTTAGCATCTGTACCACCAAAAATACAAGCAGTACCTGCAACAGATGTTGTTCCAGTTCCTAATACAGCAACTGAAGCTGTATATTTAACACCTGGTGTAGCTAGTAATAAAATGAATGCTACAATAGCTAAAACTGATGAAATAATACCTGAAAATTTTAATACAGTTTTCATTTTATAATAATTCCCCTTTCGAAAATCTAGATTTATTATAGTCTTTTTTAAATAAAAAAACAATAAAAATGGCCTAAAATTGAAATTTTTAGGCCTATTTTTTCTTATATTTGTTTAAATTCTATAGTTTGAGTATCATAATCCATCTTATCAATTATAGCTAAAGATTCTACTCTATATCCTTGACTACGAAGCTTTTGACCTCCATCTTGGAAACCTTTTTCTATTGCTATACCAATACCTTTTACGTTTGCTTTAGCATATTGTATGATACTAATTAATCCTTCTGCTGCACTACCGTTTGCTAGAAAATCATCGATAATTAATACATTATCGTCTTCTTTAATATATCCTCTCTCAATAGAGATTAATACTTCTTTACTCTTAGTATAAGAATATACTGAAGCAGTTAATACATTACCTAGAGTAGATGATTTACCTTTTTTAGCAAATACTAATTCACATTTGAATTTTAATGCAACTAATATAGCCATAGCAATTCCAGATGATTCAATGGTAACAACTTTATTAATGTTATCATTTTTAAATAATTGGTACCATTCTTCTGCCATTTTTTCTAAAAGCATAGGATCAATCTTATGATTTAAGAAAGAATTAACTTTTAAAACATTACCAGGAAGTATTTGTCCTCTTGATCTAATTTCTTCTTCCAATAATTTCATTTTATTTCACCCCGGATACAATACTCTTCTATTATAACAAATAAATTTTAATTTTACAATTAATTTCGATATGGTGAAAAATAGGTGGTAATCTTGAAAAAATAATATGGCTATAAATTGAAAATTGTGCAAAAAAAGTGTGCTGAAAAATCAGCACAGCTTTTCTAGATATTTTTAATTATTGACGTGGTATATTTTCAATAAAATCTCTTAATGAACCATCCATAAAATTCTCTTTTTTAGTGAATAATATAGTATTTTCATTTATACGCATTACTTTACCATCAACCATCATTGTAGCTCCTGTAAAGAATGCCATATATTTGTTAGTTGTATATTCATCAACCTTTTCAAAATTGATGATTATAGGTGCTCCATCCTTGATTTTATTTATAAGCTCAAGTGCATAATTATCGTCATCAGAAGTAAACTGAGCGAAAACAATGCGTTCTGAAGCTTTTGCGATTGGCTCTTCTACGTCAAAATCTTCTTCAGCTTTTTTCTTAAAAAACATAATTATTCACCCTTTCTAACATAAGGTAATACCTTAGCTTTTGTACCATTACGTACCATGATTAATGTAGTTTGTGAATATCCTTCTAGTAATTCCATTCTCTGAGGAGGACATGCAATAATAACTTGTAATGGCATTGATGAAATAAATGACATCATGGCTCTCATACGGTTACCATCCATCTTATCGAATACCTCATCGAACATAACGATACCAATAGGATCTCCACCTGCAAATCCAGTCTTAGTATAAACACGTACAAATGAAGCAATGATTGCAACATAGAATGGAACCTGTGTTTCACCACCGGATTTTTCTTTAAATACTTTAGAATAAGTCATTGTTTCACCATCACCGTTTGTGATACGGATATCATAATCCATATATGTACGGTAATCAGTAAACTTATTTAATGCGCCCTTACTATTTAATTCATCTTGAGTTAATGAATCAAATAATAATCTGATTTGTTCATCATATTTAGTTTGGAATTCATATGTGAATAAACCTTTATTAATATCAGCTAAATCTGATGTAACCATATCATAGAATGATGCATATTCTTCACTACGTGGGAATATGAATTCATATCTATCGTTACCGAATTTAATTGATGATAATGTTTCATTAATCTTAGAGATTTCTTGTTCAGCTGTTAAGATATTATTTCTTAATTTAGCAATGAAGTCTTCCTTGAATACAACTTCAGCAGCCTCTCTAGCTTCTCTTACTTTCTTTTCATAAGTAATTAATTCACTCTTTTCAAGCTTATCTAATTCAGCCTCAAATTTAGGCATTTCATTTAAGCCAGTACCAAGAGTTGAGCTATATTTGTTGATATATGCATATTGCTTAGTAATGATTGTATCATGTAATGTCTTATATGAAGATTCTTGTGAATTATAAGTTTCTTGATAGCTTGCAAGAGCTTGCTTAAAGCTTTGACCTGCAATAATTTGCTTATATTCATCTTTAGCTCTTTCAACGATAACTGCGTTATCACCAGCTAGAGCCTTTAAGTTTTCATTTAATGCTTCTAATTCATTATTCTTATCATAAATAGCTTGATTTAAATTCTGAATTCTTGTATTGATAGAACCAATTTCCATGAATAAATCTTTTTTCTTATCTTCATTTTTCTTGATTGTATCTTGTACCTTTTGATAATCATCTTCTAATTCAGTAGGTGTAGCATTCTTAGTTCTCTTAGCTTGTTGAGTTAAATCAACTAATGCTGCCTTTTCCTTTTCAAGCATTAATGCTTTATCTAAATCCTCAATTAGAGGTCTAATATCAACTTGATTTAATAATGATACTTCTCTTTCTAAATTATCAGACTTATCCTTTAATTCAATATATGAAGCCTTAGCCTCTTCAGCTCTCTTAATTAAATCTTGTTGACTTCTTGCAGCTGCATTCTTACCAATGAATGGCTTATCAATATTTGGATTAAGGTTAGAAACCATATATCCTCTATAAATTAAACCATCAGCTGTGATAGATGATGAATATTTCTCAAGATCTAATTCATTATCAACCATGATTACATTACCACATGTGTAATTTACATATGCTCTAGCATCTGTATTTTCACATTCAATAATTGATGCTAATGAATTTGGTTCATAATCTTTGAATTTAGATATTTGCTTAGTATTAACTAAACCAATACCATATAGACGATATCTATCTTTAATTCTTGCAAATATTTGTAATGCTTGATCATAATATCTAGGTTCAACAATTAAATTGAATCTTCTATTTCCTAAGAACATTTCGATAACATCTGACCATTTAGAATCAGTTATTTCACAAAGTTCACAGAAAATATGAACATTGATATCATAATTATAAATTCTCTTTAATGATTCTTCTAAATCTTGCTTTAGGGCAACTAGATTAGGATTATAATTTCTCTTATTTTGACTAGCATTTCTTTGTAATGCAGAAATCTCATTAATCTTAACGATGATTTCTTTAGTCTTAGATTGAATTTGACCTAATTGTTGGTTTTTGCTATCTCTAATATCACTAATACGATTATAGAAATCAGTTAATCTAATTTTTGCATCTTGAACTGCAGTTTGATTAATTAATGATAAATTAATATTTGATGCCTCATTATAAATCTTTTCATTAGATAATCTCTTTAAATCATTAATTATATCTTTAAATTGAGCACTTCTCTTTAGGAATGCTTGTTGATTAGCTTCTAATGAAGAAATATTATTTTGAGTTTTAATAATTTCTTTAGAAATATATTCTTCAGCCTTAAATGTATCATTAGATTGTAATAGATTATATAATTCACGTGCACGCTCTTGAAGTGCAGCATTTTCAGAATCTAATTCAGTTAATTCTTTTTGCTTATTAATTCTATATTGATTTTCTCTTTCAATTTGTTTTTTACTATCATTGATACTATTCTTTACTGATTCAACATCAAATAGATGCATTAAATATTCAATATATGCTTTATTCTCTTGAATCTTTAAAATTTCTTGATATACTAAATCAATTTCTCTTAAATCAGCAATTTTAGCTTGGATTTGTTTTAATGTTATTTCTAATTCCTTATATGCTCTAATAGAATCTTGAATTGCAGATACATCAATAGTCTTTTCTTCAAGAATATTTTGATATATGAATTCTTTAACATCAGCGATAGGCTTGAATGCTAGAGCCTTTGGAATTAATCTATAGAAATCTTCATTAATTGAACCAAATGCGTTTCTAAAACCACGCTTTGCTTCCTTCTTTGTTAAATAATATTCATAGAAAGGATTGTTCTTTCTAAAATCTACTGTACCATAGATTTTCTTATCATCAGATATAAACATCTTATCTGAGATAGGCTCATTAGATTTATAGAATAATGTTTTAACTGGAGTTAAATCACCGAATGCATCAATTACAGCACCTACAGTAAAATTACTATCAGTTTTTTCATCATGGAATTCAAGTGCGATATGACCTGTAACATCTCCATTACGAAGATATTCTTTATCATCCATACCTAGCTTACATTTTACATATCCTTTTAAATCTCTTTTACCTTTTTCGTTAGCAGCAAGGTTAAATTGAGTATCACCAGCAGTTAATACGAATGTAATGGCATCCATGATTGTTGATTTACCAGATGCGTTAGGACCTGTTAGTAATGTATTACCATTAATTATAATAGTTTCATTAGAAAGATAATGCCAGTTAATTAATCTGACTTTTACAAGCTTCTTCATTACTCAGCTGCCTCCTCTTGGTTAATCTTATTAATAGTATTAAATACTTCTGTGATTTCTTCAGATTTAATAGCCATTAATATAGTTGGTAATATAACAACCTTACAAGCAGATGATGTTAAATCACCTGTAACCTCGATTAGGTTATATCTTCTAAATAATCTTAAAGATGAAATTAAATCTGTTTTATTTAATTTTTTCTTTATTTCTAAATAATCATATTTTTCATGAATATCAGATACTGCACAAACGATATTTTCATTTAATGAAGTATCCTTCATCTTTTCATGATATAAAAGTCTTAAAATTAATAATACTAAAGATTCATCTCTTTTTAATTTTAATGTTGTTTGAGCATTAGCTCCTGATAGCATAACGCTACCTGTAGGCATATCAAGTTCAATTTCGTAACCTAATATCTTAAAAAATTCATCAAATATTTGTTTATAGCTCATTAAGAAATAATATGCTTCATTATTATCTTTTTTATCTCTACATAAGAATGTAGATAATAAAAGCTTATTTGCTGTATCTTTAAATTGCTCTTGTTGAGTTAAAGTCATTTTTTCAAGTGCATCTAACATCTTCTATTCTCTCCTATTATTTACCTTTCTTTTGTGATATTTCAAAATCACGGATTACATATGTCTTAGTTTCTAAAACATCTGATAAGATATTAACATCATAATCTCTTTCAACTGCGTATATAACACAATAAACTGCCATTAGGAATTCACCATCTGAACAATTCTCATTTATTACATTGCTAGCTTTAAATACTCCATTGATAGTATTTGCAGTTAAGAATTTAAATATTTCAGATTCATCATATTTAACTCTGAATTGTGACATAAATTCATCATCAAGTTGGAAATCATCTAAGCCAAGCTCATCTAATGTTTGGTTATAATCTCTACTATATTTACCTCTTGGTTGGTAAATAGATTTTTCTTGGTCAAATACCTTTAGGTTAGGAAGCTTATATAATGATTCCACTAATCTAATTGATTTATCAATCTTACCAATCTTATTTTGATCTTTAACATTCTTTAAGATTGCATTAAGCTTTCCAACAACATTATCATCTTCTGATAATAAGAATTTAATCTTACCAATTGTTGAATTGATATAATTTCTATTCTTGTTATCAATTTCAGTAATGAAATCTTCTAATGCGTTAAATGCATCTACAACCTCATCAATATTCTTGATTGCTTTATCCATTGCCTCTTCTGGAGTCTTAGATACTGCAAGATAATTATTCGCAATTGATTTAACTATTGTTTCATCTAATTGATATTCTTCTAATCTTGTAATAATACTAAGACGATATCTATCAATATTATCTGAAACCTTTAATCTTACATAGCTCTTATCATAAATATCATTCTTATACGCGATAAGCTTTTCCATAAGATTTTTAATTTCAGTGTTATCAACAACAGATTGAATATATTCTTTCATTCTAGCATCAAGACGTCTAATAGCTCTAATTAATTGTCTTGTGTCATTATAAACTAAGCTAAATGTTAATGAATAATCAATATTATCTTTTTGGTTAAGTAAAGAATAAATATTATAAATGTAGCCTTGATATTCATTTGGATTTACATAATCAGCAGGAAGCTCTTCATCAGCAAATTCCACCTGAGGATATGCATTCAAGATTGCTTCACATAACGTTATCGCGACATCCGTAAAATTTAATATCTCGACATAATCATTTGTTACATCTACATATATCCAACCACATTCCTCCATACGTCTTAAGATGTAGTTAGCTAATTCTCTTTTACTATGTGGATTAGATTCCTCATCCTCTTCATCTTCCGTTTCATAAAGATAACTAGAATTAGTATCTAAAAAATAAATCAGGTCATCAACTACTATTTTTTTGTCGATTCCAAGGATTGAACCAGTTTCATATACCTTGAAAACTTGAAGAATACTTGCTAGATAAATTCTTTTATTTTTTGACGATAATAATGTAAAGAATTTATCTGGGACCATATCAAAAAAATCCATTTTTTTAAATCTCCCTTTTCTTTTATAAATATATATATTTATTTTAACAAAAAAAGCCCTTACATTCAATGTAAAAACCCTATTTTTTTCGAAAAAAACTGGACTTTTTTACGCAAAAAAATAAGACGTGTTTTCACGTCCTAATTTTTCACGATTATACATTAAATTTAAATAATAAAATATCTCCATCTTGAACTGAATAATCTTTTCCTTCTTGTCTTACAAGACCTGCCTCACGTGCCTTCAATGCGCTACCGCATTTTATTAAATCTGTATAGGCTGTAGTTTCAGCTCTAATGAAACCTCTTTGGAAATCAGAGTGAATAATACCTGCACATTCAGGTGCTAGCATACCCTTTTTGAAAGTCCATGCTCTACACTCATCAGGACCTACAGTAAAGAATGTTTGAAGACCTAATAGGTCATATGTTTCTCTTACTAATTTATTTAGGCCTGGTTCAGTTACTCCATAATCAGCTAAGAATTCTTTTTTAGATGCATCATCAAGCTCAGATATTTCTGCTTCTATTTCAGCTGATATAGCTATGCATTTAGCATTATTAGCTTTTGCATATTCTACTAACTTTTGATAATTAGAATCCTCTGATTGATCAGCAATATAATCTTCAGCAACATTTGCTACAATCATAAATGGCTTTGATGTTAAAAAGCCATATGTTTTAATATATGCTAATTCTTCTTTTGAGAATTCTAAAGCTCTAATTGGCTTTTCAGATTCTAATTGCTTTTGTAGCTTTAATAATAAAGCATATTCAAATGGAGCATCGTCCATTTTAGATTGTGCCTTCTTTTGTAATTTTTGTGCTCTATTAGTAACCTGTTCTAAATCTGCTAATATTAATTCTAGATTTATAATTTCAGCGTCTCTAACAGGATCAACCTTTCCTTCAACATGTGTAACATTAGAGTCTTCAAAGCATCTTACGACCTCTAATATTGCATCGCAGTTTCTAATATTGCCTAAAAACTGATTTCCTAAGCCTTCACCTTTAGATGCACCCTTAACTAAGCCTGCGATATCTGTAAATTCACAAACAGCTGGAATAGTCTTTTTAGGTTTATACATATCTGATAGAATCCATAATCTATCGTCTGGTACCTCTACCATACCTACATTTGGTTCAATTGTTGCAAATGGATAATTTGCAGCAAGAGCACCTGCCTTTGTAATTGCGTTAAATAATGTTGATTTACCTACATTAGGTAATCCAACTATACCTGCAGTTAATGCCATAATAAAAACTCCTTATTATTTTAAATATAATTGATTATATGCGTCAATTGATTCTTGAATAACCTTTTTAGCTTCTTTTTCTCCAAAAACATCTGTAACAACAGTTGTTTTACCTTCAAGCTGCTTATAAACAGTGAAGAAATGTTTAATTTCATCAAATAGATGCTCTGGTAATTCAGAAATGTCATTATATATATTCATTGATGGGTCATTGATACATACTGAAATAATCTTTTCATCAGTAGCCTCTTCATCAATCATTTTTACAACTCCAATTGGCTTACATCTTACTAATACTAATGGATCAAAAGACTCATTACTTAATACTAAAACATCTAATGGGTCTCTATCATCGCTATAAGTTCTAGGAATAAATCCATAATTAGCAGGATAGTGAGTTGATGTATATAATATTCTATCTAGAATAATTAATCCTGTTTCCTTATCTAATTCATATTTTTTCTTACTACCCTTAGGTATTTCGATACAAGCAATAAATTCATCTTGTGTAATTCTATCATTATCTATATCATGCCAAATATTCATATTTTTTACTCCTTTGCAAACAATAAATATAATAACATAATATATGTTATTTTTCAAATTATCTTGGTATTTTTATTATTTTATAATAAATAATATTATTTATAATATGATAATATTTAAAAATCTCAGGAAATATATCCTGAGATTCTTAATTATATTATTTAATTAAATTTACGATGCTCATTACTTCGCTCTTTAGAGTTTCTAATTTAGCCTTAGCTTCAGCATCAGTCTTTCCTACTACACCATAATATACTTTTAATTTTGGTTCAGTTCCAGATGGACGTAATACAAACCACATATTATCATTTAGATAATATTTAATTACATTAGATGTAGGTAAATTGATCTTTGATTTCTTATCATCATCCTTACCATATTCTGTATGAACAGATAATTTAACGTCATCCTTAGCTAAAATCTTGAAATCTTTTAATGCAATTTCAGTAGTTCTGAAATAATCCATGATTCTACCAATCTTTGCTTTACCTTCAAGGCCTGCAAGACCAATATTTGTAATACCTTCTAGATAATAACCATACTCTTTGTAAATTTCATTTAATGCATCTACTAAATCCATACCCTTTTCACGATAGTATGCTGCAGTTTCACAAAGCATTAATATAGCTTGAATTGAGTCTTTATCTCTTACACAATCAGATACAAGGCATCCATATGATTCTTCAAATCCAAATACATATGTACCTCTTCCTGTTTGTTCCATTTCACGAGCTTTTTCACCGATGAATTTGAAGCCTGTAAGAGTAATTTCAACCTTTAATCCATATTTTTTTGCGATTGCAATTGGAAGTGTAGATGAAACATTAGTTGTAAACATATATCCATCTTTTGGTAAAGTATTTAATTCTTTTCTAGTCTTACAAATATAATCAAATACTAAAGCGGCAGTTTGGTTACCTGTAAATAGAATATATTCTCCATTGTGTTCAACTGCTATACCTAAACGGTCTGCGTCTGGGTCAGTAGCTAAAACAATTTTAGCACCAATTTGTTTTGCAAGTTCGATTGCTTCATCATATGCTTCTTTGTTTTCTGGATTTGATGTCTTAACGCCTGAGAAATCAGGGTCACATGTCATTTGACATGCTAGTGGTACAACATCATATCCTACAGATTGTAAAACTTGTGGTGCAAATACTTGTCCTGTACCATGTAATGGTGTGTAAACAAGCTTGAAATCTTTTTTAAGATTTGGACGTAAAATAATCTTTTTTACATCTGCAATATATTTTTCATCAACATCTTTACCAATATAGTAAATTAATTCATGATTTTTAGATGTATCAATTGTGAAATAATCATCAATCTTTTCAATTTCTTGAATAACCTTATCAGCATCAGCAGGAACTAATTGGCATCCTGTTTCATCATAGATTTTATAACCATTGTATTCCTTTGGATTATGACTTGCTGTAATCATGATACCACCAATACATTTGAAATTTCTTACTGCATAAGAAAGCTCAGGTGTAGGTCTTAATGCTTCAAATAAGAATACTCTAAATCCTAGAGTAGATAATACTTCAGCACTCTTTCTAGCAAATTCTACAGATTGATGTCTATTATCATGGCTAATTGCAACACCTCTTGCTGCTGCAACTGGTGATTGCTTTAATAAATATCT
>Ga0247611_10004612_pt1 | contig 18949 bp, 16 predicted proteins | sample 177DNAGHGhighgp2_FD_192422 | JGI IMG/M metagenome (GOLD analysis project Ga0247611, IMG submission 192422) | Sheep rumen microbial communities from Palmerston North, Manawatu-Wanganui, New Zealand - 1770 DNA GHGhigh gp2 | ecosystem: Host-associated > Mammals > Digestive system > Stomach > Rumen... | reverse complement strand
GCTACTCAAGCTCATCCAGAGTTTAAGTCCAGATTAAATAGACCACACCCATTATTTGCATGATTGGTAAAATCAATAGTAAGATAAAGAATTTATTAAAAAAAAGCCTCCTATAAGGTAGGCTTTTGATCATTGAGAATTAAAAGCTAAGACATAAATACTTCCGCAATACACTTATTAACACGTATTTTCATATAACGAGCAAGGAATCCCTTTGATTTCGCATATTTTTTGACTTCTCTCAATTGATCGTCATTAGTAGAAGCCCATACAAGCTTCTCAATTAAACGCCAAACCTGTTTATCAGTCAATGAATAATGCAAAACCTCAGTAGCGTAATAGTCTTTCACTTTCAAAATCTCATCATAGGTCTTAGAAAACTTAATAAGTTTCTTAACTATCCGTTCTTTCTGTTGCTTCTTCAAAGATTTTGGATTTTTGATCCTGCCACACAAAGCGACTACATCCTCGTAAGATTTAACAGAGCTAACTACTTCATCAAGAACTTCTTCATTAACGAAGTCATCTTTGATAAGATAATTATTTTGTTTCATTTTTTTGTTTTTTATACAAATGTAAATATAATATTTTTTTCAATAAAGTCAATATTAAATATTTTTTAAGATTTATCATTACCATCAAAATCTATACCTGTAGATTCTCTAAAGATTTTTTTATCATCATTAGAGACACCTCCATTTAAAAATCATTTATATCCCTTATCATGCTGAGTATTAGTTTCAAAATAATAATAAATAGCATAAAGACCGCTATTACGTAGGCCAACAATTCTAAATTGATCATCTTTCTTTCATATACCAAATTTATAAGCTCATCTCTTTCATCACGTTTTTATATTTATAAGAGAGTTTTCTTGAAATCTTAATTTTTGTCGATTTCCATTGGGATATTCATCACTAAAACATCAATATTTAATCATCTTCTGTTTTTCACTATCCCATACTCATTCTTGCAATAATTGTATAATTCATTTTATAGTATTTCTCAAATCTTCATTGGTAAGAGCTTTCTCCGGAATGTTAAAATCTTTATTTGTAAAAAATCATAAATATTCCAAAACATTTTTAAGATTTCATTTTTCAACAGCCTTTTCCAAAATTCACGCTTTTATTACAGAAAAATCAAAAGTTCAATTATTATAATTAATTGCATTCTTTCTAGCCTTTTCAAATTTCAAAACTCTTTCTTCTATACTACTATCTATATATAAATCCACAGCCTCAGGAAACTTATTTTGCATATCTCCTAACTCATTTTTTTGACTATCACTGAGTCAAAAACTTTTTAAACCTGAAATAAATTCATCATAAAAAAACCTTTTATCTTCATCTGATAAAGTCATTTCTCTCAATACTTGGAGGTTTTCAAGGAATCCTATTTCTTTTTTTCTAAACTCACTATCATTATTTACAGTTTCATCAGTTTCCACCTCTTGCACTTTATATTTTCTTGTCACATTTTCTTCTCAAAAAAGAGATACTAATATTTCATCATGTTCTCATTTTTTGCTCTTTATCTTTGTTTTATTCAAAATAATATTGCTATAACCAAATTTTTCTTCCAACGTTAAATCCTCACATTTAAACAAAATTTTTAATTCTAACAACTGTTTCAAGGAATTATAATCTTTATCTATTTCTGACACATCTGGCTCCTCGTATCGTTTCAACACTTCTCCAATATTTTGAAGTTCAAGAAAATAGTCATTATTTTCAATTTCTTTAATTTCTTCTTCTAATTTTTCATACTCATCCATAGTCCAACATAAATCCTTCTGCGATTTAAGTCAGACTAAGTTTTCTTTAAGATTATCTATTTCCTTGGCATAAGTCTCTCAATCAATATCTTCAAAATAAACTGAGAGTCTCTGTCTCAATTTATTATCTATATTTTCAACTATACTTTCTTCAAACTGTTTTTTACCTAACCATTCAGTTTTTATATCATCCACTAATTTATATCTATTTTTTCTATCTTCATTTATTTTAGCAACCAATGCATTCAGCATATTCTTCATTAATGTCCTATCACTATCCGTTTCCTCAGTTTTATTTTCAGCTACCTCAAAACCAAAAAGCTCTTTGAAATACGAATTAATAGTTTCTCTTCTTGCATCTATACCAATAGATTGAGTCTCTCTACAAAATTTTTGAAAAGCTGAATATAAAAGTTTATAACCAGGCTTAATGCTCCATGTTTCTCCTTTTCTAATAGCATTTCTTTTACACTCAATAATATCCCTCAAAGATTCTACATTTTTTTTAATTAAAGGATCCAACTCATCTTTCTCATATTCATTCAACTTTCCTTGTTTAATCTTTTGAAAACAAACCTCTTCATCATCAAATGTAGGCTGAGGTTTCCAAATAAAATCATTTTTCATATATCTGATAAGTTTTTTCAACTCCTTTGATTCGCAATCCACTCATAAAAAATTACAAACTTTAGAAAAAGAATCCTCAACTTCTTCCTCATCTTCCAAGGTTAGTTCATTATTCTTAAAAAGATCTTCAAAACTTAATCATTCTGAATCTTCTATAAATTTTTCTATATTATCTTTATCTTCTTTTAGAAGTCATGATTCAGGTCATTTTTTATTTTTCAAAACTTCAAGAAAAGCAGATTTCTTAAATTCTGAGATATTCATAAATGAAAGATTTCCCTCGTCAGATGAGACTGCATTCTTTATTTCATAAATCTTACCTATTATTTCTTTGCTAAGTTCTAAATTCTTACCTAATTGATCCATTTTTTCATCTACTTCTTTTTTCTTTTCATATAATTTTCAAATTTCCTGTACAATATCCGTATTTTTAATACAATCAACAATACTTCAAACATAATATTTTAAAGTTTCCCCATCGCAATCTCCATCCACAATAAAAGGTCTAAGAATAAAATTTAAAAAGAAATTCATACAATCTTCCAAATTTTCATCTTCATCCACAATTATCTTATTTTTTATATTATCTTTAATTTTTAATATACAATTTCATTTTTCTTTATATTTTTCTCATTTTTTTATTTCATATTCCTTTCAATTAACATTGAATTTAATTTTTGGAGCCTCATTTTCGGAAATATCCAAAAAAGTCTCCCGTATTTCAGTAGATGTTCTTTTTACTTGACTACTCAATCATAATTCTTCCATATACTTTTCTTGGGCTATCATATCAGCCTGTGCTATATTTAGGTCTCTTTCATGCTCTATATTTTTTTTTCACAATTTAACCCTTCTTTTCCTTCCATCTAACTTTATATTCTGAAACTCCATTTTATTTAATTTTATTTGTTCACTAGTACTTCTTGCCAATCAATCCAGATTTTTAATAAGTTCATCTGCAATTTTACCCTTCATATCTCATAAACTACAAAATTTCAGTCACTTAATATCTTTCAATTTTAATCCTTTAGTCTGCAAATTTACGACTAATCCCCCAATATTTATATCTCCATTCCAATTCCATGTAAAATTATTTGAATTCATATTTTCTTCCTGATTTGAAGACGTACCTACCACATTTTTACCCATAACTATTTCATAATCATATAAAGCACACTATATTATACATACAATAGTTAAATTTGTCAAATATTTTTGGGCTATTTTAACATAAAAGTAAACAGAAATAACAAACAAGCTTGTTGCATTTCTACCAAAAATTTATAATTAAAAATTATATTTTTATCTTTTACTACTTTATAAATGGCAGATAGTGTAACTGTATCATCTCATCACTCCTACGGATCTCGTGTAGGAAATAGTTTAAAAGCCATTGTCTGATGATTTATTCTAGTTTGAGTTTCAATCCGACTTTTATCTTGGAATGAGAAAAATTATGTCGAAGAAAAAGCTGCTTTAGATGAATGAGCCAAAATTGTTCAAGAAGCTACATCAGATAAAATAGATCCTAATTTAGAATGAATGGAAATTCATCTATATTGAGAAACTGCTTCAGATGCAGAACCACTAAAAGATGATACATTTTGAGTTACAACAGATGACCTAAAATTAAAGAGAACTGTTGAAATGTATCAATGGTACCAAGATGAAGATACAGATTGTCACGACAATTTATGATGAGGTGAAGATTGTAATACAACTTACTCTTATCACAAAGAATGGAGCGAAAATGCTATTTCTTCCAGCAATTTCAACCAAAGTTCAGACCATGAAAATCCTTCAAATCGAGAATACAAATCAAGTGAACGAGCAAAATCTCCAATTACATTGTGAGCTTACACACTTGCCCCTATATTCGTAAGCAAACTTACAAATTATGAACCAATAAACTTATCAAATCAAAATATCAACATACCAGAAAATTATAAAGCAATAGTAGATCAAAAAGCTGAAACCAATGAAATCACAAGTGTAGAAGAAAATAACAATAGTTATCTATACGGAGATTCTCAAAACGATACTCAAGAAAATAACACTCAAGAAAACACTACAACTACTTCGAATGAAAGATTTCACATAAGCGAAAACCAAATCTATATCTGAAAAAATATAAATGAACCTGCCGTATGAGATTTGAGAATTACATATTCATCCGTAAAACCATGAAACGTAAGTATAGTATGAAAACAAATGGGTAACCAAATCTCAGAAAATACCGTAAAAGGAAGAAGTATTAATTTACTAGAACAATGAAACGTATCCGCTGCTGATATGTTCTTACACGAACAACAAGCGAACAAAAGATGGACTTGGATTCTTAGATTCCTTTGATTATTCTTAATGTACTGTTGATTCGCCGCAATGTTCAATTTCATTGAAACTATTGCAAAAGTTATTCCATTCCTAGCAAGAATCATTTGAGTATGAACTAGTATTATCGCTCTATGACTCACATTAATTGTATGATTCCTAACTATATGAATAGCTTGGCTAGCAGTTAGACCTATAATTTGAATATGATGCCTTGTAGTTGCTGCTGGTGGAATATTCCTACTTATAAAATCTAAAAAAAATAAAAAATCTAACTTACCCGAAGAAAAAATTGAGAAAAAACCTGAACCAATTGAGCAACCTAAAGAATAGAAATAATGAAATTATAAAAAATCCCTGATAAATTATTTCAGGGATTTTTAAATCAAATTTTTATTTTACATATTTCAGTACATCTTCAAAAATTTCGCTCACTCACCTATTCGCATCAATATGCACAAGCCAACCATTTTCTTCCACCCATTTCAATCCAGGCTCTGTTTCATTATGAAATGCTTCAATTCTGGTCTTAATCGCTTCAATATTTGAATCATCTTCACGACGAATCAACTCTCCTCCACATTTATCACATTTTCATCAAACCTTTCCTCAATTCGCATTATTTCCACACTTTCCACATACTATCCTAGATGCTAAACGATGATATACAACCTCATCTGGCAAATCAAAATGCAAAACCACAAATTCACGACCAGCTTTTTGCATTTCTTCACATATCATTTGAGTTTGTCACATTTTACGCAAAACTCAATCCATAAGCAAAACATCTCACTCTTCTACAGTCTGCAAAAATACATTAAAAATCGCCACCGTCACTTCATCTTTAATCAAATCTCATGATTCTACCGCGTTCCTAATATAATTTCAAATTGCGTTATCTGTACTAGACAAAGTACGCAAAATTTCTCACGTTTCAAAATATTTGAATTTACCTGGAAATTTCTCCATCAACAAATCTGCCTGAGTTCATTTTCATGATCATTGAATTCATGACAAGAATATATCTTTCATTCCATAGAAATTAAATATAAAATTTCACGCTAAAATTATATACAAAATTTTCAAAAATGCAAAAAATCAAGCAAAAACATTCTTACAAATTTTCAATGAAAAATGTCAATCCAAACATATCATAAATCCGCCAAAATTTTTGCATTTTTTTAATCAATGGAATATAATTAGTCATCATTTATATCTTAGACAATAAACCGTAATGCTAGATGAAAATAATTTTCCTTTGATTGCTATCAAAGATTTAACACGATGATATCCAGACACAAAAAAGCTTTTATTTAAAAAGCTAAATTTTGAATTATATAAATGAGATTTTACCGTAATTATCTGAAAATCTGGAGTAGGAAAATCTACTATCGTTAAATTCCTAATCTGACAATTCAGACCTTTTGAAAGAACTGTATATTACAAAATGGATGATATGGCTCGTTATACTGATGCCGATATTCAAAATTATAGAAGAAAAATCTGAATTGTTTTTCAGGATTATAAATTAATTGATGCATTATCTGTAAAAGAAAATATCACATACCCTCTCAGAATTCAGTGAGATGATGAAAACACAATTCAAATGAAATACAGAAATATTACTACCAAATTACATATTGAAGATATCAATAAATTAGACTGTAATGCTCTTTCTGGATGAGAAAAGCAGAAAGTAGCTATTGCAAGAGCTATGATTAATAATCCTGAATTTGTAATTGCCGACGAACCTACATGAAATCTAGACCGAGAATACACTCAAGAAATTGGAGATCTTTTGGTTGAAGCAAACAAATCATGAAATACAATTCTACTAATTACTCATGATGTTCACCTTTTGAACTACATCAAATCAAAAACTAATGTAAACGTTTTCCAATTATGATAATTATAGAAAAATTAAAGAACTAATTTTTATTGCTATCCGCAATATCCATGACAAAAAGACAAACATTGAAAAGTGAAAAAGATAAGTTATACGAAGAAATTGCTCAACATTGCGATAAACTTTGTATAGCTAGATATCTAAAAAATGAAGCCAAAAGCGCCCTCAAATATTTTCATGTTCATAAACTTTCAAATATCAAAAAAAATCTGAAAGAATTTTCAGAATACCTAATATTTTTAAATACAGAGAATTGCCAGAAAATCGAAAGTTTTGAAGAATGAAAAGAATCCAAAAAAGCTCTAAATAATTCATTATCATACTTCTACGATTACAAAAATATTTCTAAATCAAAATTATCATTAATTCAAAGTAAAATAGAAACAAATTCTTATGAAACTATCACACTTATGCAAAGTATAAAATGATGTTTAATCTTAACTATTGACGAATTCTGTAATGCATCTCCTACTAGAATAGATATCATGCGTTACAACTTATGAAAGAAAAAATCAGAAACCAAATCAAAATAAAAAAAGCTGGAGAAATTCTCCAGCTTAAATTTTTTAGTAAATAGTTTATTAGGAAACATACTGAGCATGTTCTGGATGATCCTTCTTAAAGTTATCCAAACAGATTTCGACACTTTCTGCATCTACCTGTGAATAAGGCAACCACCCACAATGTACTTTACAGTACTTCAGAAAAGCCTTCAAGGCCGTCTGATTCTCAATGTGACGATTTGCCACGTGTTCCATTTTTCCATAATCTATCTCCTTTTATTTTTTGTTAACTATGAAACAATTATAACAATTTAAACAAAAAAGTCACTGATTATAAAATATCATTCCATTATGAAATAATCTATGTTCTATTTTTACTCCACTGTTCATACGGAGGTCTATGAAATTCATAAGCATGCCTAGGATAAGGATATATCTGTCTCCTTCTATATCAAACTCATGTTTTACCCCTAATAGGTTTTCAATTTGCATCATACATTGGATCTACATTATCCTTGTCTGTCGATGAACCAATTGTCATTACATAAGTTATTCCGTTTTCCACATACGGTTTAGATACTATCAATTCTACATGAGCCGGTTTTGCCTGATAGATAATATCTCCACACCTAACCTCACTCCTGTTCACTTTTTTATATCTATCTGCAAAATCTTTAGCAACCCAACGATCCATATTTTGCTTTCATTGTCATATACTAAAAATTTTAGATAGAAACCAAGAACAATCTAAGCTACCTGATTTATATGGTCTTCATATATATTCTTCAGCTTTTGCCAACATATCTCAAAAGACAGATCATAATTTTTCTGGCACATCTGCAAAATTTACAAAATTAGCTCATATTCATTTTATCTTATCAGTAAGCCATTCCCATCATTTAACTATTAAAGATGGTTCTTCTTTATTATTTAACTGTTCAGATTGCTTTTGAAGATCTGTTAAATTTTTTGCATTATTTTCTCTAATATTTTTCTCTTTATTCTCTATTTCACTTAATGTAACTTCCAATGGATTTCACGGATTATCAAGTAAATACCTCAATTTCCAAGCCATCGGATGATGTGACAATTCTTCAATATCCTTTTCTAATTGAGGGGTTTTCCCTGATCATAGCTTTCAATCAATAATATAATCAACAATCTGATCTTGTTTATTTGATAAATTAACTGCAGATCAAAAACTCAATAATGGATTCAAAAACATAGCATCTTCCACTATTTCTCTAATTTTAGGCAAAACTATTTGTTTCTTTAAATCATCGATATCACTACGAGAGTTCAAAGATTCCCTAGTTTCCCTAAACGATTCAGTTGGTCTGTGTTTCTCTACCATTTTTGCATAGACATAAATCAAAACATAATAATTATAACCATTTCAACAAAATTTGTCAAATTTCAAACATTCAAAACTTATTTACTTGAAAAGTATTTCATAAATAATAAAATAATGGTTAGTTTAAATTAATATACTATATTAAATGCAAATCCTAACATGAGAAGAATCCAAAAAAGCTGAAAAATATTTCCAGTTAGCCTGAGAAATTGCAAAAAATGCTACATGTGAAAGATCTAAATGTGGATGTGTAATAGTCAAAAATGATAAAATTATCTGACAATGATGGAATACTCCCCCAAAAGGTTTAGAATGACAAAGAAGATGTACATGTGATAAAAATTCCTATCACAGAAAAGTTACGGATAGAACTTGCTGTATTCATGCAGAACAGAGAGCTGTTATGGATGCATTGAGAAATTATCCAAATGAAATTGAAGGTGCAGATTTGTATTTCATGCGTTTAGATAAAGATTGAAATATGTCCAAGTCATGAAAGCCATACTGCACAATCTGCTCTAAAATGGCATTAGATACATGAATTAAGCATTTCTTACTTTGGCATGAAGAATGAATCGCTGAATACGATACCGAAGAATATAATTTACTTTCATATCAATATACAGAATAATTAGATGATTTGAATATTCGATTCATGACTTTGATGATTATCCGTACGAAAAGAGCTAGCAAAGCTTATGCCAGATCAAAATTTTTGTTATATTGCAGATTCTGCATATTGTCCCTATGGGAGAAAGAAACCAGAACAGCTACAAGATAGATGTAGAAAGCTGACTAACTTTTTGATTGGACAATGAAACTGTGATTTGGTCGTAGTCGCATGTAATACTGCCACAGCAGCTGCTATCGAAGTTTTGAGATCAGAATATTCTATTCCATTTGTATGAATGGAACCTGCAATCAAACCTGCAATTCTTCACTCAAAAACATGAACAGTTTGAGTTTTAGCAACCGATTGAACATTTAAATGAGCACTCTATCATAGAACTTTAACTCAGTTTCAATGAGATGTAAAAGTGATAGAACAAGTCTGAGATGGATTAGTTGAACTCGTTGAACAAAATAAAACTGAAAGCGATGATGCAAGAGAATTATTGACTAAATATCTTACTCCAATGATAGAAGCGAATATTGACCATATAGTTCTTTGATGCACTCACTACCCTTTTCTTATTCCTATGATTCAAAAAATTCTAGAAGAAAAATGAGTCTGAGATAAAATTACAGTTATAAATCCTGCTCCAGCTGTTGCTTTACAGACTCAGAGAGTTTTGAAAAGTTTGAATATTAATAATGAGCAATCAGAAAATGAAAATAAATTTTACTCCACATGAGATGCTCAGATTCTAAAAAATTTTGTTGAGAATATCATTTCATGACTTGAAACAAATATACAAACAATATTAACAAAAAAATGAAATACTTTTCAACATTTAACGTTCCAAGATACCAATGATAAATAATGAACCATTAGCATACTATCTACGCCCAACTACTCTCGATGAAGTGGTCTGACAGGAACAGACTAAACTTTCAATCCAAAAATTTCTCGAAAATTGACAAGTGCCATCAATGATTTTTTGGTGAACTCCGTGATGCTGAAAAACTACGATTGCTAATGTTCTTTCCCATCAATTACAAGCAGATTTTTTTGAACTATCATGAGTAAAAAGTAAAAAAGAAGATTTGAATACAATTCTCGAACACGCAGAAAAAAATAAAGCATACTGAAAGAAAACTCTCCTATTTTTGGACGAAATTCACCGTCGAAACAAAGCTCAGCAAGACTCTTTACTTCCTTTTGTAGAAAGTGGATTAATTACGTTAATCTGAGCCACAACTGAAAATCCAAGTTTCACTATCAATAATGCCCTACTTTCACGTGCAAAAGTTATCGTTTTCGAAGCTCTAAAACCTGAAGATATTATCACGTTTTTTCATAATAACCAAGAAAAAATTCATTCACGCTATCCAAATATCGAAATCACAGAAGAAAATCTGACTACTATTGCAAATTTGGCTAATTGAGATTTAAGAAATGCTTGTAATCTTCTCGAATCTTCAATTATGCTAAGTACTGATTGAAAAATTAATGATGAGATAATTCAGAAAGCATTTGGAAAACCAATGTATTACGACCGCGATGGAGAAGAACATTACAATATCATTTCTGCTATTCATAAATCATTACGTGATAGTGATTCACACGCTGCTTGCTATCGAATTCAAAGGATGCTTGTCTGATGAGAAGATCCACGCTATATTGCCCGCCGTTTATTGCGTTTCGCTAGTGAGGATATCTGACCTGCTGATAATAATGCATTACTCCTAGCAAATCAGGTCTATGATGCAGTACAAAAAATCTGAATGCCTGAATGTAGAGTTTTTCTATTTCAATTAGCTTTGTATTTATGAAAAGCGCCTAAAAATAATGTTTGTGATAGAATCGATAGAGAAACCATGAAAGATGTAGAAAAATACTGAAATTTGCCAGTTCCTATGCAAATTCGTAATGCACCAACTAAATTAATGTGAGAATTATGATACTGAAAGTGATACGAATATGCTCACGACCATCCAGAAAATCGCCAAGCAGATTGAACTATCAAGATGAATAATCAACATTTTCCAGATGAATTAAAATGAAGAAAATATTTCTAATTATTCTAAATTGGCTAATGATTGATATATCATTTCTTTATGATCAGGAAAAGCAAAATTCAAGGATTCAATATCATTAGGATTTGTTAGTAAAATTTGTTTAGCATCATCTGCTGCCTTTGGTTCTCATTGTGTTATTTTCCCCTTGAATGCATGTGAAATATTATGAGCACGAGGATCTCTGTCTGGATCATCCCAATATCATAAATAATCAGATTTTTCAATCTCTATTGGTACAGAAATTTCTTCTAATGTTTCTCTTTTAGCAGCATCAATTAATGTTTCTCAGATATCTACAAATCATCAAGGTAAGGCTACTCAATATGGTGAATTTTTTCTTTGAATTAAAACAATTTGTCCCTTTTTAGTAAAGGCTACAACATCAACAGTTAGTCATGGATTCCTTAATTCATTTTGAAAATACTTTTTTAATCTTTCAGGAGCTCAGATTTTATTTAAATAATCGATAGCTTCTTTAGAAAGATATTCTTCTAATTTTCACATTTGATTACGTGCTATTAGTTGTCTTATTGTTGTTCATCTAATGTTGTAATTTATTTTATGATTAGCAATTTTTTTTCATGCTTTTTGCATTAATTCTATTACCCAAGGATTTCATCAAATAATATAATCAAATTCTGGTAGATTATTTAAGATATAATTCATCCATTTATTTCAATCTCAGAAATCAGGTATTAAGAAAATATTATTTCATAATATATCTTTTATTTCTTGAGTAGTTTTTTCTATTAACTCCTTTCTCTCAGCACCAGTAAATGGGTTCTCAGTGGTATATTCCTTATCTGATGATCCTATTCAAATAATAACTTTTCCTAATCATTCATTATCGATGGCTTGTTTTATAGCATCTAAATGTCATTTATGAAGTCATGGTTGAGCACGGGTAATGAATAATCAAACTTCTCATGTATGTTTCATTTTATGAAAATGATAAAAATTAAAATTTTCTAACTATTTTAATGGGTGGTCAGTTAGTTTTACAATAGGAGGAATTTGTGCAACTTTAAATTTTGAGTTTTCGATTCTTTTCTTTAATGATTGAACGTAATCTATTTTTAAACCGTATTTTTTAGCTACTTCTTTTACGTTTTTTCAAAACGCTAATTCATCAACTGGATCACAATCTCTATCGTAATCAAATGGATCTACTTGTCATTCACTTAATTCTGCTGAAGCTTTTCTTGTTATAATTCATTCTGGAATAATTTCTTTATCTTTATTGATATGTCTAGCCAAATCATAAACTTCAGTCTTTTTTAGATCTCAAATTAAACAAAGTCATCCAATTAAATCTCCATATAATGTTCAGTATCACAATTCTAATTCTGTTTTATTTGAATTATTTAGAACAAGTCATCTTGTATTATTGGCTATATTCATCAAAATTGTTCATCTAATTCTAGCTTGAACGTTTTCATGAGGAATCCCTTGTAATGGTTCTCATAAATATTTTTCTGAGAATTTTTCAAAAGATTCTAATACTTCTTGAATAGGTCAAACTTTTAAATCTACACCTAAATTATCAGTTAGAACTTTTGATAATTCATATGAAGTGTTTGAATTAAATTTTGTTGGCATATAGATTGCATGAATATGTTCAGGTGAAACAGCATCAGCTGCAATAGCTAAATCTACCGCAGAATCTATTCCTCATGAAACTCATATTACGATATCATTGATATGAGCTGATTTCATTAGGTTAAGTAATTCTCATTTTATTGTTGATAGAATAGTTTCATATTTATTAAATTTTTCGTTTTCTTGAGGATTATTAATATCGATAAATTTTGCCATCTTTTTTATAGGTTATAGAATAAAACTAAATTTGAGCTTTTAATGTATCTCTAACATCTTCATGTATTTTGTTTGTCAAATCACTTTCTTGAGTTGGATAATCTATCCATTGTTTTGTTTTTTGTACTTGCTCTTTTGCGTTTTCGATTTCTTTAAGATCATTATCATCAAAGAATATTTTTCAATTATCGTAAACAGTTTTGAATAGTCTTTCTCATTTTTTAGGTTCATTTTCTTGAACGAGATATCTTTTTCAGTCTCTAATTTCTATATCTAAAACTCATGGAATACTTTCTTTTCATCTATCATTTGATAATTTTCATGTTGGACCATTCTCTGTATTTGTTAATTTGTATGCTGCAGACATTTCATCTCTTGTTTTATTATTAGTAACTAATCATCATCAAATTCAGAATATTAAATATAATTCTGGATCAAAACCTGCTTCTTTTACTTTATTGCATACATCATTAAATTTCTCGATAGTAGAAACACCATCAGAAATACAAATTTTATCTTTTCTAGGATCAGTCATTCATAATTCTTTTTGTTTTTGAAGAGCATAAATTGCTAATTCTGCAACTTTCCCACTATCTAGTCTTAACATAACATTTTTTCATTCAGCTTGTTTTCTTTTTTTGATTTCTAATGCTTTGTTAATTCAGCTTATAGTGTCAATTAAATCTGTGAGGATAATCATGTTGTCTATCTGTGCTGCGTCTTCCATAGCTTCTTTTTCACTATCATATGATGCATAGAATCTATGTGCTGTAGTACCAGAAGTTTTTAAGTTGTAAACTAGAGCTGCAGCATCGTTAGATGTCTTATCTAATCATCATCAAACGATTAAAGATCCGACACCATCCATATGTGTTTCTTCACTAGTTCAAGCTCTTTTTCATTGTTCACAAATAGGAGCTAAACTTCATCAAATTGCATCAGCATATTGTCTTCAAGTAGTTGCAATTGCACTCTTAAAGAATGGCCTAATAATCATTGGTTCAAATACTGCGGCTAATTCTGAAGATCATGTTACAGTAAGAACAGGCTCTCATGGATGCACTAATGTTCAATCTGGAACAGCTCTAATATATAATGGCATATATCATCAATTTTCAATAACCTTCTCCCACATTTTTTCATCGAAATATCATACTCATCATTTCTCTTTTTGATCTTTATAGAACTCTTTAGCAAATTCTAATTCTTGAGGTGTGATAGGTGTTCATAGTAAGTTTTTTATCATTTTTCTAATTCAATCTACCACTATAAAACTACTTCAGTTAGGAGCTCTTCTCATAGAGAAAGTAAATGTTTCAATAAGATTAGATTTTGTATCTCATTTAATATAATTCATTGTTCTATTGTATGTGTCTGTTTGTAGAATTTTATTTTTCTTAGCAATATCTTGTCTAACCTGTTCGTCAGTAATTTGTTGATAGTCTTCATAAGAGATGTGAGGGAACTCATTAAGTTGTCTCTTATAGCTTTCTAGATTAAAGTTTCTCATGGTTATAATATTTAATGGATAAATAATGTATTATTTACAATAAGTAATGCCTAAAATTTTTATTTTAATATTTCTTTTAATTCAGAGATGGTGACTACTTTAATGTTCTCGATATTGAATTTTTTTAGTATATTGTCTGTTGTCTCTGGAGCTACTCATCTTACAGCTTCTGAAATAATTATAGGATTAAATCAAAGATTTTTTGCATCTAATGCTGTCTGTCATACACAATAATCAGTAGCAACTCATGTTAACAATAGATTTTTTATATTTTTTGATTTTAATAATTCATCTAATCATGTATTATCAAATGCACTATATCAAGAATTTACTACCTTTTCTCATTTTGGGATATGAATATCGAAGTCTGATACTTCTAATGGGCTCATCAGTGATGCTCACTGAGTTCACTTTATGCAATGATCTGGCCATAATACCTGTGGTCAAAAAGTTAATAAATAATCTTTTAAATCCTGTAATGTAAATTCTGCTCTATCTCATATCCAATTTTCATTCTCCGTCCATTTTTTTACTTCATCAAAGCTGATTGTATCATATGGATTTTTATTTTGATAATTTGCTGCAAATAGTACGTGTCCTAAAGGATGGTTATCAAATACATTAATGAGTTTTATTCAGTAGTTTTTACAAAGATCTACAACTCTTTTTGTAGACTCTGCAGCCTGCTCTCATTCGTTTACATATAGTTCGTTTAATGTTTTGTTTTCAAATCATTGAGTGTTATCAATACTCAATAAAGCGACCTCCTCGCTAGGTAATAATAGTTGTGAAACGTTGTTTTTCATCTTATATACTTATTAATGTAAAATATACAATAACTGTAGTAATTGTAAAATATACAATTATTATTAAAAATCAAGAAAATTTTTATAATTTATATTTTTTAGTTTCCGACTGCCGTTATTCAATATTAGTAGAGTGCAATAAAAAATTTATTGAAAATTGTATGTAAAAAAATAATCATAAATTGTTCTTAAATTTATTAGATTATTTTATTTAAAAATTATGCACGATATAAAGCAAGATATACTTGTTACGGTTGATAATGTAATTTTTACTATTATTAATGAAAAACTACAAGTATTATTGGTTTCTAGGCCAATTGACCCTTTTAAGGATCTTTGGACTTTGCCTGGATGATTTGTATTGGAAAGCGAAACTCTTGAAGAGGCTGCTTACAGAAAATTAGAAGAAAAAACGAGTGTAAAAAATATTTATTTGGAACAGTTATATACTTTTTCTGATGTAAAAAGAGATCCTAGATGAAGAGTAATATCTACTGCATATATGGCAATTGTTGCTAGAGAAAATCTTTTAGTAAAATCATGAACATGAGATATAAAATTCTTTCCTGTAAATGCTTTACCTAAGTTATGATTTGATCATAAAAATGTAATAGAATATGCAATAAAAAGGCTAAAACGGAAACTAGAATATACAAATTTAGCACAATATATTTTACCAGAAAAATTTACTCTGACACAACTTCAGAATGTTTATAAGATTGTTATGAATCAAGAATTTGATGTAAGAAATTTTAGAAAAAAGATTAATAAACTCTGAATTTTAGAAGAAACATGAGAGAAGGAAATTTGAAATAAATATAGACCAGCTAAATTATTCAAATTCTCAAATAAAGATATTGAGATCATTGATATAATTTAGCCTATAACTAGGGTCCACAAATTTGTCACAAAATCAATTTTAATTCGTACTCCCTAATGGATAATTATTTAATTTATCGTAAACCAATGTAAAAATGCAACGAACTAGACAATTTTACTTTACTTTATACCATAAGCTTGATGTATAAGCAATTTTTTGTTGGAGAAATAAATACATCAAGCTGCATGAAAAAACGTGCAGCTTTTTTTAACCCAAATTTTAATCTTTAATATATACACATGACAACAACTAAAAACAATGAGAACAAGATAACTCTACGAATGGTGGTAAAGTATTTTTTGAAAAAGAGTAAACCGTATAAATGGCTAATACTTCTAAGTCTATTATGAAGTATAATAATTGCGTGAGTATCTATCATATCACCAATCTACCAAACAAAACTTGTAGATATAGTATCTATGACATGAATAGAAAGACCTGAATTAGTCACAATGCTTTTAAAACTTTTACTTATCATTCTTATATTAGATTTAACAAATATCTGAGCACGGAGACTCGTCTGATTCCCTATGATAAAATATGAAAATGAAGCAATGAAAGATATTTACGAAGAATGCTTCCAGTATTTACATAGACATTCATATAGATTCTTTTCAAACAACTTATCATGATCGTTAATTAGAAAAATAAGTAAACTAGCCTGATCCTACGAAACAGTAGTCGATACATTCATTTTCCAGATTCTAAATATGATTATATTCATACCAATGACCATAATCATAGTCATGAACGAAAATGTAAAAATCTGACTTTTATTCCTAGCATTTGTTATAATCTACACTACTCTACAAATCATATTTTTCAACATAATGAAAAAATATGAAATAGAAGCTAATGAATGGAACTCAAAAACTACATGAGAATTATCAGATTCTATTATCAATAATTTTAATGTATTAATATTTGCATCGATACCTTATGAATTCAAAAGGTTTAGAGATACTCTATTATGATGGATGAGCATAAGGAAAAAGCAATGGAGACTATATGAATGGACATATTTTGCTAGCGGAATGATTACATGTTTATTCTGAATCTGATCAATATATTTCGCCATAAAAGCACGATGATCCTGATTAGTTCCCGCTTCTGTGATAATTTTGGTTCAACTATATGTAATCAGAATCGCAAACCAATTATCCAATGTAAGACATATTCTCAAATCAATGAGTAGAGCTTTATGAGAATCCACAGAGATGCTTGAAATACTCAATACCCCACATGAAATTCAAGACCATACAAATAAAAAAATAAAAATCTGAAGTGGAAGAATAGATTTTGAAAATGTAACATTCAGCTATATCGAGTGAAAGAAAGTATTTGATGGATTAAATCTAAATATCAAACCATGAGAAAAAGTAGCCATAGTCTGAGCATCTGGAAGCTGAAAAACTAGTCTTATCAAGTTATTATTCAGATTCTTCGATATCCAATGATGAAAGATTCTTATAGACTGACAAGATATTTCTCAGATTACTCAAGATTCTTTAAGGGAACAACTATCAATGGTTCCTCAAGATCCAATTCTATTCCACAGGACTATCAAAGAAAATATCGCATATGGTAGGCCTAACGCCACAGAGCAAGAAATTATCGCTGCTGCAAAGATGGCAAAATGTCACGATTTCATTTCAGGATTAAAAGACTGATATGAAAGTTATGTCTGAGAGAGATGAATCAAACTCTCATGATGAGAGAGGCAAAGAATCGCCATTGCTAGGGCTATACTTGAGAATAAGAATATCTTGGTAATGGATGAAGCCACATCTTCTCTAGACTCTGAATCTGAAAAGTACATTCAAGATGCAATGGATGAAGTAATGAAAAATAAAACATGTATCGTCATCGCACACAGGCTTTCAACTATAGCCAAGATGGACAAAATTATAGTGATGGATAACTGAAAAATCGTCGAAAAGTGAAGTCATAATGTTTTGATACAAAACAAAGACTGAATCTACCACAAATTATGGTCTATCCAATCATGATGATTCCTAGCAGCTGAAAATGATTAATAAATCTCTCAAATAGAATAACTTGACTTTTTTAAGAAAATAATTATATATAAGGTACGGTTAATATTGACCGGAATTGTCTAAAAATGGTTGAAGTATGAGACAATTTAAAATTTTCGCCATATTGGCGATTGTGATGATGGCTTTGGCAAGCTGCGGTAACAAAGTAGATCCCATTCACGGAACTGTTCCAGTGGATACAACGTTCTGGAGTGGAACTACTGAGGATACCTACTTTCCCCTGGATCAATTCCACAAACTGGGGGAAGCCAACGATACAGTTGGCCAGCGAGCCATGGTGGATAAGTACCGCAAGGTGCTGACTGCCAACGTTGTAGCTCACTACCCCAACATCAAAGATGAGAAGGACATTCGTTTCGTACTCGGCTCAGGTTACGCAAAGGACGTCAAGTCCGGAGATGGCAAGACCTACAGTGGAGAATTTAAAAACGAACTAATCATTATCATCGATGATCCTGAGGTAAAGGAAACTCTCTTTCTTGCCTGTGGTAACGGCATGCTTCGTCCTCTGAAATTATACACCCAGTATGATTTCGGCACTGCAGAACAGTGGCGATTCACTATTCAGAAGGGCGAGGGCTTAGCCAATTACCTACCACAACTTGAAAGATGGGGCTCCGTAGCCAACCAGCTCAGCATTCCGATCAAGGATAAGGATGGAAAAGTTGTCTCCCAAGAGACATATCTAAACTACTTAGGCA
>Ga0247611_10004611_pt1 | contig 18950 bp, 13 predicted proteins | sample 177DNAGHGhighgp2_FD_192422 | JGI IMG/M metagenome (GOLD analysis project Ga0247611, IMG submission 192422) | Sheep rumen microbial communities from Palmerston North, Manawatu-Wanganui, New Zealand - 1770 DNA GHGhigh gp2 | ecosystem: Host-associated > Mammals > Digestive system > Stomach > Rumen... | reverse complement strand
ACCACATCATTTGGAGCAATCAAATCGATTACGAAGACTGGCGCGAAGATATGGAAGGCGAATACCCGGACGAAAATGAGCAGTGGCGTATTGATCGCGCTTATGAAATAAACGATGGTTATCTTGATGACGAGCGTTGCAATATGGATATTCAGTTATCCCGTCCCATTATCGTGATCGGTGACATCGGAAGATGGAATGGTCGCGTTATGGGATACAAGGAGATCAAAAGCGGAAACATCAAGGACTGCCTATATTCTGATTGCGATTACAACACTTGGTACGTCGATAAGAATGGCGATCTCCGTTGTACCGCAATCCACCACGACGGCACGAACTATTACCTCTACCGCACGTATAAAGACGGTGTGAGTGAGGAGCAGATCGAGAACTTCAAGTGGAAGATCTACAACGGAAAAGCAACAAGAGCGGACATCACCCGTATCACCCGCCGGCTCGGCGACGAGATCGGCAAGGTTTACGGGTGGGAGTTCCCGCAGAGACAAAAAGCAGAAATCGGCGCCAGATAACCGCGCCTGACACAGACCACAATGCACTTGTGGCAGAATGATTATTTCTTTTTAAGGAGAGAAGAATGGATAAGCACATGAGAAAACTGTGTGCGGAATTGAAAAAGCACCATAAAGGACGGGATAACGCGATCATATGCAAGCAATTGAAGTACGCGGTAGGTATGAGAGAAAGCAGAATACGCTATCTCGTTTCCGTCCTTCGCAGAGAAGGAGTTCCGATCTGCAGCTGCAGCGACGGATATTATTACCCGGAAACGATTGCGGAGGTCGTAGAAACCGTCGAAAGGTTCGACAAATATCTCGCAACCTTGTCTGCTACAGGTGAATGTCTTTTGAGTGCGTCTGCAAGAATATGAACGAAGGAGGCATAGCGTATGCCAAGCAAGTACAGTCTGACAGTCGAACTGTCAAAACAGACAGCGCGTGAGCTTGCCGCGTCGCCCGGAAAGTATATGGCATTCCTCGAAACGGCGGCGAACAACTACAAATACAGCTTTGCGGATCAGCTCTTGATTTTTGCGCAGAAGCCTTCCGCTACTGCTTGTGCGGAGATCGAAACGTGGAATAAGCTCGGGCGCTGGGTCAACAAAGGAACCAAAGGTATCACTCTTCTCGTTGACCGTGACATCCCGTATAAGCTCCGCCACGTTTTCGATATCGCCGACACCAACAGCAGATATGGTTACAAAGTGCGGCTGTGGAAGTACGAAGACCGGTACGGTGAACAGGTGCTTGACGCGCTTGAAAACAGTTTCGGCTCCGTAGAGGAAAAGACGGATTTCGTCGGTACGCTGACCCGCTTTGCCGAAATGATCGTACAGGATAACTACTACGACTATTACGCCCAACTCGAACAGGTGCGAAACGGCAGTCTGCTCGAAGATCTCGACGGAGATAATCTTGAACGCGAGTTCCGCGACCTGCTCATAGACAGCGTGGCGTTTCAAGTCCTGACGAGATGCGGTATAAACGCTTTCGATCTGTATGAAGCGGATGAGTTCTCGAATATCACTGACTTCAACACTCCGGAAACGATGAATATCATCGGTAACGCGTCGAGCGACATATCCGAAATGATTCTTCGGGAAATCGAAGCGACGGTAAGAAGCGCTGCCCGTGAAGAGCGTGAAAATCGCACATTTGCGGAAAATGAGAAAAAGGACAATAATATTAGTGAAAATAATGAAACCGAAAGGAGTACGGATTATGGAACTGACCTACAGACGGGAGGGAGATTATCTCCTGCCGAATCTCGAAGCGCCGGAAGCCCCGAAGATCGGGAAATATGGAATGCTGCGGCATCAGTATCTCAGAGATCACAAAAGAGCGATTCTGACCGGTCTGCAGATGTCGGGCGAGTTGAACAGCCACCTCGAACAGATCGACCGGGAGGCGACGGAGGAAGTGGAACGCCTGACCCGACAGATGGCGATGGCTCAGGGAGTAGACGAGAAGATGAAGAAGACCGATCAGATGCGATGGGTTCAGGAGATGAACTCTCTGAAAGCGTCGGCGGAGGAGATCGTTCTGAACCAACTCGTTTACAACTAAGCGGGCATGATTTCAACGCCCGGAGCGAGATCCCTTACTACTACGCGCCGGACGCAAAGAACGAACTGCTCCGCAACTGCCTTGCGCTGAAAGACCACCGAAAAGAGATTGCCGTGTTTTTTGAGGCCCACACGGACCGAAGAGAACGCGGCGATTTCATTAAGACTTTCTTTGACAACACCTACGTCGAACACGTCCTCGATAACGGAGAGCGCGTCGGCTATCGTGCTTATGACGATCTGCTCACGATCTGGCACGGCAGTTATCTTTCCCGCGACAAAGAAGATTTTCTGCACTGGTGGAGAGTCGCTGACGCTATCGAAGGACAGATTCTTCTTGATACCTGGCTTTCCGATGATGAAAAAGATCTGATCTCCGAAGACGGGCAGCTTCGATTTCTCGACGGACAGGCTGATGAAAAGAAAAACGAATTCAATGTCCCGCAAGCGGCTATCGACTACGTTCTCACAAGAGGCAGCGGTGTCAGTCAAGGAAAGATGCGGATCTACGAGCAGTTTCAGAAACAGGAGTCTGCCGAGAAAAACGTCAATTTTTTGAAAAACGAATACGGTATCGGCGGCTATTCCGATCCGATCCCGGAAAGCGGATATTGGGAGCAGCATGACGGAAAGGGTATCGAGCTTCGCAAAGGAGAATTGAAAGTCCTTCTTCCTTGGAACAAGGTCGCCAAGCGCATCGGCGAACTCATCGCCGCAGACAGGTATCTGAACAAAGTTGAAAAAGAGGCTTACCCCGCGTATCTTGCCGAAAAAGAGGAACGCGAAAGACGGTATCAGTTTGCCGGTCGCTTCAATTCTCTTGTGGAAGACTTCAACGATTATGAAACGCAGATCAATAACGACATCGTAATAATTGATCGTTTTCAATCCCGTGAGTTTGCAAGTCTTTTCGGTCAGGGAGAGCGTGTAAACCGTGGATACGGAAGCAATCCCGACGTGTTCGTCCTCCTCGCACTCCGAGATATTCTGGAACGCATCATTACCGAGAATACGCATCTTACCGACAGAGCGCAGGAACTTCTTGACGAACTGGATGATACGGATATCGCAAAGGGTTTTGAACTAACTGAGGACGAAAAGAACCCTCCTTCGGAGCCTAAGAAGGAGCTTCGCTTTTCTCTCGGAGATAAGGTGTATATCGGAAGTAAGGAGTATGAGATCCTCGGTCTTGACGATCCCGTTGTTCTGTTCGACCCGGAGTTTCCTATTCTCACACAAGATATGCCGAGAGAGGAGTTTTTTCGTAAGGCGGCAGAAAACCCGCTGAACGATAAACACCTTGTCATTGTTGAAGAACCGACTGTTCCCGATGAAACCGATCTTGAAGCGGAACGGGCGATCAACGCTCACGAAGCCGAATTCGGAGCTGACGGGACGAGAGTGTTCAGCGAAGTTCCGAATACCTCCGGCTACGATCTCGGATTCGGACATCTCGGCAACGGGATTACGGTCTGGAACAGACTTGAAACCGAAAACGGAGATTTCAAGACTGTCGCGCATATTGCCACCGACAGGACGGTAACGATCTACGATGGAAAAATGCCGGAGGAAGTCAAGGTCAAGATATACGACTTCGCTGAAAAAGAAGACCCGAACGTCTCCGCGTCTCAGCCGGGCAAGGTCTTCGAGAGCCGCCCTGAGAATGAAAAGCTTCCGGTATATGACCGTTCCACCGAGATTCTCTACGCAGTTCTGCACGATCTCAATATGGACGACATCGGACTGGATTTTGAGGGCGAAGACGTTATCGCTTTTGACGAGGACAATCAATGGAAAGGCAAAGAGTTTTTTCGCTTCCTGATCGACGAGTGCTTCGTCTTTGAAGACGGAGGCAAAGTCACCGGAATTGATGATGAACTCCTCGCAGACTTCACTGCGCTTGCGGCGCACAACGGAGTTCTTGTCGTAGATAACCGGTATTACAAGCCTTGGCGTGAATACCTTCAGGCGAAGTTTGATGAACCCAACGCTATCGTTCTTTACCGTATCGGAGATTTCTATGAGATCATGGGCGACGACGCCGAAAAGGTCGCGCAGTCGCTTGAACTTCATCTCGGCTCTCGGAGTTATCTGCTCGACAAGCGTATCCCGATGTGCGGCTTTCCGGCACACAAACTCGACTCTTATGTGGATATGCTGCATGACAGAGGTCACGACGTAGTACTCTTTGAGGACGGCAAAGTCGAACGGCTCGACAGTCCGTATAAGGACAATCCCATTGATACGATGCCGGTCGCCCGGATCGACGTGCTCGACGAGAACGGCGATGTTGAGATCAGCACGGATTTTACGGATGAGAGTGCGTTCCTCCGAAACGTCTTCGAGGAAAACGAACGCGGAACGAAGATGCGTATCGTCCTTTACCGGGACGATAACGGAAGAACGATCCCGACGAACTTTGTCGAGGAGATGAAAACGCCGTACCCAACGTATGAGTTCGTGGATTCTCCGTTCGTTCTTCAAAACCAGGAGGACGATTTGGTTCGCGCCGAAAGGCTTATCAACGAGTATTGTCAGAAAGAGTTCGGTCAAGCGGCGTATTTCGGAGATATTCACAGCGTGGGCCTCGCCTATACGACTATCACCGACGAAGACCTCGAGATCCAAGTCACCGCTAATCTCAAAGAGCCGAGCATAGACAAATATATTGCCGGCGTTCTTGTGGAACGGCAGCTCTTTGACAGCCTTCGTGAAATGTGCGACTTTCTTGAAGATCTCGATTTCAACGAGCTTACCGATTACACCGATGAGCAGATAGAGATCGCAAAGAGTCAAGGAAAACAGGCTGAACCAGAAAAGACCGAAGCTCCGCTCGCCCCTCCGCCTCAGAAGGTAAAACGAGACCTCGCACCGCATATTCTCTATCCTGAAATCAAATCGGATTATAGAACGAACTTCAAGATTGAAAATGACGACATCGGCGTTGGGACTCCGCTTGAACGCTTCCATCATAATATTATGGCGATTCAACTCCTTCACAAACTGGAAAACGAACACCGGCTTGCGGACACCAACGAACAGCGTATCTTTGCCGATTACGTCGGTTGGGGCGGGCTTGCCGAGTTCTTTGAAGAAACCAATCCGCACTACAACGAACTTCGCGCGGTGCTGAATGACGAAGAACTTGCCTCTGCCCGTGAATCGACGCTGACGGCGTTCTATACGCCTCCGGTCGTCATTAAGAGCATCTATCAGGCGCTTGAAAATATGGGCTTCAAGAACGGAAATATCCTCGAACCGTCGTGCGGCATCGGCAACTTTATGGGACTCATCCCCGACAGTATGAGCGAGTCGAAGATCTACGGCGTGGAGCTTGACAGCATCTCCGGTCGTATCGCACAGCAGTTGTATCAGAGGAACAATATCGCCGTGCAGGGCTTTGAAAACACCGAACTGCCCGGCAGTTTCTTTGACGCGGCGCTCGGCAACGTCCCGTTCGGTAACTTCAAACTGTCGGACAAGCGATATGACAAAAACAACTTCCTCATCCACGACTATTTCTTCGCAAAGACTCTGGACAAGGTTCGTCCGGGCGGTATCGTCGCGTTCATTACCTCGCGCGGCACGATGGACAAAGAGAATCCATCTGTAAGGAAGTATATTGCGCAAAGAGCCGACTTGCTCGGCGCTATCCGTTTGCCGAATAACACCTTCAAAGACACGGAAGTAACGGCGGATATTCTTTTTCTTCAGAAGCGCGACAGGCTCGTTGACATTGAACCCGACTGGGTGCATCTCGGAACCGATGAAAACGGCATCACGATGAATCAATACTTCATCGACAACCCGGATATGGTCGTCGGTGAGATGAAGATGGTCAGCGGTCCGTTCGGTCCCGAACCGACTTGTGAGCCTTACGAGGATCAGACTCTTGCAGACGGGCTGAATGAAGCGATACAGAATATCCACGCGGAGATAACGGAGGTCGAGTTTGACGACCTTGTGGACGAGGGCGAGGACAACAGCATCCCGGCAGATCCGAGTGTCAGAAACTTTTCCTACACGGTAATTGATGGAAAGGTTTACTACCGCGTCAACAGCCGAATGAACCCTGCGGAAGTGTCTGTCACCGCCGAGAACCGCATAAAGGGAATGATCCGCATCCGCGACTGCGTCCGGGAACTCATCGAGTATCAGATGGAGGACTATCCCGACGAGCAGATTGCGGCAAAGCAAAAGGAACTGAACGATCTCTACGATGATTTCAGCAAGAAATACGGTCTGATCAATTCCCGCGCGAACAACTCCGCATTCAGTCAGGACAGCTCATATTATCTGCTCACTTCTCTTGAGAATCTTGACGATGAGGGCAGCTTTGTCTGCAAAGCGGATATGTTCACGAAAAGAACCATCCGTCAGAAGGTCATCGTTACAAGCGTTGATACCGCGTCGGAGGCACTGGCTCTGTCACTTGCAGAAAAGACAAAGGTGGATATGCCGTATATGTGCGAACTCACCGGAAAGACGGAAGAAGAGATCGCGGAGGAATTGCGCGGTGTCATCTTTCTGAACCCGATGTATGGATACGGAGACAGTATCGAACCGAAGTATCTTCCTGCCGATGAATATCTCTCCGGCAATATCCGCGAAAAGCTCGAATGGGCAAAGCGAAGCGCAGAACTCTATCCCACTGATTATACAGTCAACGTCCAGGCGCTTGAACAGGTAATGCCGAAAGATTTATCCGCAAGTGAGATTTCCGTCCGTCTTGGTTCTACCTGGATCCCGGTCGATGACGTCAATCAGTTCATGTGGGAGCTGTTCGATACCGCCTGGTGGCAGCGAAGAAATATTCAAACACACTTCGCCTCCTATACCGGTGAATGGAGCATCGACGGCAAATCCTATGACAGAGGCAACGTCAAGGTGTATAACACCTACGGCACAGGTCGAAAGAATGGCTATCAGATTCTTGAGGACACGCTCAACCTTCGTGACGTGCGCGTATTCGATTACGTTGAAGATGAAAACGGCAAGAAAACCGCTGTCCTTAACAAAAAAGAAACCGCCATTGCGCAAGGCAAACAGCAGCTCATCAAGGAGGCGTTCGCCGAATGGATTTGGAAAGACCCCGACAGGCGCACACGGCTTTGCAAACTTTACAACGAGAAGTTCAATTCGACACGTCCCCGTGAGTATGACGGAAGCCATCTGAACTTTGTCGGTATGAACCCCGAAATCACGCTTCGTCCGCATCAGGTCAACGCTATCGCACACATTCTCTACGGCGGGAACACACTTCTTGCACACGTCGTTGGTGCCGGCAAGACCTATGAGATGGTAGCCGCTGCGCAGGAGTCGAAACGGCTCGGATTATGCCGTAAAAGTCTCTTCGTTGTCCCAAATCATCTGATCGAGCAGTGGGCAAGCGAGTACCTCCAGCTTTATCCTTCCGCTAACATTCTTGTTGCAACGAAGAAGGACTTTGAGACAAAAAACCGCAAGAAGTTTTGCGCGAGGATCGCCACCGGAGATTATGATGCGATCATCATAGGACACAGCCAGTTTGAGAAGATACCGATGTCAACCGAACGACAGATCGCTATGCTTGAACAACAGGAACGCGAGATACTGCAAGGAATTGAAGAACTGCGCCGCAACAGAGGCGAAAACTTCTCCATCAAGGCGATGGAAAAAGCTCGCAAGTCGATCAAGCAGAAGCTCGAAAAGCTGAACGATCAGTCCCGGAAGGATGACGTCGTAACCTTTGAAGAACTCGGTGTTGATCGACTGTTCATCGATGAGGCGCACTACTACAAGAACCTTGCCGCGTTCACGAAAATGCGGAACGTCGGCGGTATCAGCCAGACCGAAGCGATGAAAAGCTCCGACCTGTATATGAAGTGCAGATACCTTGATGAGCTCACGGGCGGTCGAGGCGTTGTCTTTGCGACAGGTACTCCTATATCAAACAGCATGGTCGAAATGTACACGATGCAGAAATACCTTCAGTACGGAACGCTTGCACGAAACGATCTCGTTCATTTCGACAGTTGGGCGTCAACTTTCGGCGAGACCGTGACCGCGATTGAGTTGGCTCCTGAAGGCAACGGATACCGGGCAAAAACGCGGTTTGCCAAGTTCTACAATCTTCCCGAACTGATGTCGATGTTCAAGGAAGTCGCTGACGTTCAGACTGCGGATATGCTTCATCTTCCCGTACCGAAAGCAATCTATCACAACATTGCCCTTAAACCGTCAGAGCATCAAAAAGAAATGGTTGAGGGACTCTCGGAACGCGCTGAACGAGTGAGAAACCGTATGGTGAACTCCAGTGAGGACAACATGCTCTGCATTACCAACGACGGGCGAAAGCTCGCGCTTGACCAGCGTCTGCTCAACCCGTTGCTACCCGACAGTGAAACCGGTAAAGTCACGGCTTGTGCGGAGAACGTGTACGAGATCTGGAAACGCACCGAAGCAGACCGCTGTGCTCAGTTGGTATTCTGCGACCTCTCCACTCCGAAAGGAGACGGTTCCTTCAATGTGTACGACGACCTGAAGGCAAAACTGATTGCAAAAGGCATCCCCGACGCTGAGATCGCTTTCGTTCACGCCGCAGAAACAGAAGCTAAAAAGAAAGAGTTGTTCGGCAAAGTGCGAAGCGGACAGATCCGAGTTTTGATCGGTTCCACTCAAAAGATGGGTGCCGGGACAAACGTGCAGAAGAAGCTCATTGCCATGCACCATTTGGATTGTCCGTGGAGACCCGCTGACCTCCAACAGCGTGAAGGGCGTATCATCCGACAAGGCAACGATAACCCCGAAGTCGAGATCTACACCTATGTCACGGAAAACACCTTTGACAGCTATCTGTATCAGTTGGTGGAGTCAAAGCAAAAGTTCATCGGGCAGATTATGACGAGCAAGTCGCCCGTTCGTTCAGCGGAAGACGTGGACGAGCAGGCTCTTTCTTATGCCGAGATCAAAGCCTTGTGTACGGGAAACCCGCACATCAAAGAGAAAATGGACTTGGATATCGACGTCGCCCGCTTGAAACTGCTGAAAGCAAACCACTTGTCTCAGCACTATGCTCTGGAGGATAAGATCTTAAAGGAAATACCGCAGAAGATCGCCTCTCTCGAACAGCGTATTGCCGGTTACAAGACAGACATCGCTCACGCCGAAACAAACACGCATCCGAATGAAGACGGCTTCTCGCCTATGGTCATCAAAGGCGAAACCTTCACGGACAAAAAAGCGGCAGGTACGGAACTCCTCGCGGTGTGCAAGACGATGACGAATCCCGAACCGGTGAAGATCGGCAGTTATCGCGGGTTTGAAATGGAGCTGTTTTTCGACACCTTCAGCCGTGAATACAAGATCACTCTGAAGAACGAACTGCGGCACACCACTCCGCTCGGCACGGACATCTTCGGTAATATCCAGCGTCTTGATAATCTGATCGCTTCTTTCCCGGAAAAGCAGAAGGCTTGCGAGAACCAACTCGAAAACGAAAAGGTACAGTTGGAGAACGCGAAAGCGGAACTGGATAAGCCCTTCGTTCACGAGGAGGAACTCAAAACAAAATCCGCCCGTCTTGCCGAGCTGAACGCGATGCTTGACCTCAACAAGAAGGACAACGAGATCGTGGACGGTGAACGCGAAGACGATGCGGAAACGCCTGAGACTTCACGCGACAACAGAGATGCTCGATAACAGAAAAGGCGGCGTCTTTATGGCGCTGCCAATTACATAAGTAAAATACGCTTTCGCAGTAAAAAAATTACATTCAAAATAAAAATTGGTGTAAAATTATTGCATTTTTTCAAAACGTGTGGTATAATATATTAACAAGGAGCGTGATACAATATGCTAAAGCGTTTTGAAGTGAGAAACTTTAAATCATTTAAAAACAATACTATTTTTGATCTCGAAAAAACCAATTATCAAATGCTTTCGTCAACAAATGCATATGGCAACTTATTGAAAGGAGCTATATTTGTTGGTCCAAATGCCTCTGGAAAGTCCAATGCTATCCTTGCGGTAAGATTCCTGTTAGATGCATTGCTAGGTATGCAATCAGCTGATTTTCAAAGTGGATTGTGCCTTTTTTCGCAGAATCCAACTTTAAAACTAAGATATGTTTTTGAAATCGACAAAGTTGAGATAGAATATGAGATAGAGTATCAACGGATTGACAAACTAATTAAAGAGAAATTGTTAGTTGATCATAGTATTATTCTTTCTAGAGAAGGTTCAGTAGCTACCGTTAGTGTTTCCGAAAAAACAGAATATACAGATGTACCGTCTGATTCTTTGTTCCTTCGTGATATATATTTTAACACTAGGTTCAGAGGCAATGAAATTTTGCAAAAATGGTTTGATTATCTGTCAAAATCAATTTATTGCGATTTGTATACAAGGACAACAATTTCATATAGAAATATTGATTTGTCATTATTTAAATATTTAGAGCAAAACGGAGTTGATGAAATAAACAGTTTTCTAAATGATTATCGTTTTAACCAACAAGTTATATACGACAATGAGGCGCATGGTAAAACATTTAAAATCCTTTCCAAAGAAAAATCAATTTTCTTGAAACGAAATAGTATTGGCGACCCTATTCCACTGTCCTTAGAATCCTTAGGCAATAAGATTCTTCTCACTATCTTGCCTTTGTTTTTTGAGTGCATTAAGAATGGTGGAATGTTAATACTAGATGAGTTTTCAAGCGGACTTCACAACGAATTAGAAGAATTGCTTATTCGTTATTTCATGAAGAAATCTACGAATTCTCAGATTCTATTCGCATCACATTCCACAAATCTTCTGACAAATCAATTATTGCGCCCGGACCAGATTTATTCTGTTGATTTTGATGGAGAAGGAAGCAGGATTAAAAGGTTTTCAAGTGAAAAACCAAGGGAAGCACAAAACCTGGAAAAAATGTATCTAAGTGGTGTGTTTAATGGAGTGCCAAATTATGCAAGCGATGTGGAATAAAGATAAGTCTATAGGAAAAGTCTTGTTTATAGTTGAAGGAAGTCATACCGAACCTTATATTCTCAAGAAACTTTTTTGTGGTTTGCTTGATTATCAAGTCGAGACTATCCGTAGACCGCATTCTTATTCTGTTTATAATGCCAAAAGCAACCCTTCTTCCCGTATTTTTGTGATTAATACAAAGCAAAGCAATATAAAGTCTATCAAAAAAGATGATGAGTATTTAAATAATCTATATGTGGAACTCATCGAAACATATGGTTTTGATGTGGATCACTCTGCAGTTTATTATTTGTTTGATAGGGATATTCAGTCCAATACTGATAAAGAGTTCATAAGAAACTTATTGGGCGAATTGAAAAACTCGCGCGAAAACGAGGACTATCTTAGGCAGGGGATTCTTTTACTAAGTTATCCATCTATAGAAAGTTTTACTTTGAGCAACTTTGATGATAATTGTTTTAATTTGTGTTATAAGCTTGGGGCTGACCTTAAGCATCACCTTGACAACAATAAAATGAATCACCAAAGAATTACTGCAGAAACACTTTGCCTTGCCACCGAAAGAATGATTAGGTCGCTAAGTGAAATAGGTGTTGATTTTATCATAGACAGAATCGGAGAAGATAATCAAACGATATTTGATTACGAAGAAGAACATTATTACAAAAACGGGACCTTCAAATCGCTCAGTTTATTTGCCTCTGTGCTGATTGATTTAGGTATCATTGATTTTTCATAAAGTGCCCCTTTGACAAGCAAAGGGTAACATATTTATTCAGTTAACAGCAGTGTATTTTTCATCATTCTGTCTCTACTGAGGCAAAGTGAATGAGCCAGCCACACCGTCTTGGTGTGGCTGAATTTTATCACATCGCACATTTGCCATCTTGCGATGCGCGGTATATAATATCCCCCGAAAGGAGGAGATATTATGGTTTTCTTCATAGCCGACACGCATTTCGGGCATAAGAATGTGCTGAAGCTTTGCGACCGCCCGTTTGAAATAATTGAAGAAATGAACGAGACGTTCATTGAAAACTGGAACGATCGAGTGACCGGAAGCGACAGCGTTTACGTTGTCGGAGATATGTTCTTCAGGTGCGAAGATCCGGAATCCATACTTCGCAGGCTTCACGGCAAGAAGCATCTTATCGTAGGCAATCACGACAGTTCGTGGATGTGTAAAGTAGAAGTTGAAAGATACTTCAAAAACGTTGAACTTATGGCGATCATTTCTGACGGAGCACACGCTATGACGCTTTGCCATTATCCGCTTCTGTCCTGGAAACATGCCAAGACATCGTATATGATACACGGACATATCCACGCGAATACGGATATGGATTTCTGGCCGCTTATCCGCGCACGGGAGAACGTGCTTAATGCGGGAGTGGATCTTAACGGCTATAAGCCGGTCCCGCTTGACGAGCTTCTTACTAATAACGTAAGGTTCAAGGAGGAACATGCTGAATGAAGTATTATATCACCGGCGATACACACGGCGACTTTTGGAGAGTATATAATTTCTGCCGCAAGAACGAATCGAGTATAAACAGTGGCTCTGCGGCCATCACCATACGGTCAAGCGGATCGACAGGATTAGGTTTACGTATGAGGATATCGACGAGTTGAAGATCGGAGACAGAATATGGGATCGTTCAGATACAAGATAGATATAACGGATTACAACACCCGGATGACGCTGCGGTACTTCCTGCTCGAAAACTTCGATATAGGAGAAGTGCGATTCCGGCACACGCCGGACGGAGAGACGGCTATAGCGACGATCCCTGTACGCTTGAAACCGGACAAATGGGATAAGAAATACGACAAGGACCCGAACGGAATCAAATGACCGTTCGGGTTTTTACATACCCGTCTTCCTGCTTGACGGGAAAGTTTTATGAAAGCGAGGTGAATACAATGAAAATTGACATTAAAAAGATCAAAAGAATCACTAACGAAATGTCCGTGAACGATTTGATGTATAAGATGATGCGCAGGGAATACGAACTGATCGAGCAAGATATCGACGAAGGCAACTATAAAGACATAACGCCTATTATGAAGAAGGCGTACTTTTACAAAAGAGTTCTGTCGATCCTCGAGAATAAGGACGTTCCCATCCGCGCCGCCATCGGATTGATCGATACGATAACAGTCCTTGACGGTCTGTATGAAGACAGATTTGAGTTCATCGGAGACTCGGATACCGATGAGGATATCTACTCATACGTCATAGAATACGGTTTTCGTATGTATGATCAGATCGCGCACTGGGCTGAAGTCCCCGAGGACGTTTTTATAAGGCTTATGCAGACTCTTGCGGAAGAGAGTAACGGGGAGGTTGAACAATAATGACTAAAAAAGAAGTGAATACGGCGTTCTATGGGAAAAAGTCGGAGGAGCAAATACTATTCTTATGTGGGTGACGCCGAAACAGATCGAAAACGCAAGGCAGACGGACCTGCTCACTTACCTTCAAACCTATGAGCCCAATAACCTTCAAAAGCTCTGCAACGGGACGTACTGCACAAAAGAACATAACGGACTGAGGCACTGGTTCTCCAGGCATATCGGCGGAAAAAACGCTCTTGACTATCTTATGAAAGTCAGGGGCTTTTCTTTTACCCAGGCGGTTATGATGCTCGGTACTTCCGCGCCGGTGGTACAGAAGTTTACAGTAAAAGAACGGGAGCCGAAAACTCTTGAACTTCCAAAGCTGCATCCGAATATTCAGCGGGTCAAAATGTATCTGACGGGTCGCGGTATTGATGAGCGAGTGATTGACTACTGCCACAAGGAAGGACTGCTCTTTGAAGACGATGAATGCCACAACTGCGTTTTTGTCGGGAAAGACGAAGAAGGAATCCCGAGATACGGCGCTTTGCGAAGTACAACGACCGATTTCAAGCGTGATCTTGACGGAAGCGACAAACGGTATTCTTTTAAGATCTGCCCGAACGAAGGAGCGACAACTCTCCACGTTTTCGAGGCGGTGATCGACCTTATGAGCTATATCACCTTCGCCGCGAAAGTTCGAAGCGAATGGTACACAGACGATTATCTATCTCTCGGCGGCGTCTATGCGACGGATAAGAAGCAGGATATTCCGCTCGCATTGAACTCCTATCTTGAGAGCCACCCGCATACAAAGACCGTTCGCCTTCACCTTGACAACGATGAGATCGGGCGAAGAGCCGCAGAGCAGATCAAGGAAGCCCTGCAGGACAACTATACGGTTTGCAACGAACCGCAGAAGAGCGGTAAAGACTACAACGACTATTTACAAAACCAAATACGAAAAAGAAAGGAACCCGAACGATGAAAATACGGATTTATCAGGTGAACCTGGGCAGAGACGAAAAGCGAGTTGCTTTCATGGGGATTGACGAGCGTGAACATTTTCTCGAGTCGCGAAACATCGACAGCAGCATCTACGATTGCGTTTTCTCCGGAGACGTCGATTGCAACGACCTCGAAGATGTGTTTCAGAAATTCAACATCGATCACCCGGACGGGTACACGGGACGGTCTCTCTCGGTATCCGACGTGGTCGAAATCGTTGATTCGGATATTGGAGAAACCGGATTCTTTTTCTGCGACAATATCGGTTTCAGTAAAGTCGATTTTAACCCGGGCGAAGCCGAACCGTATAAGGACGGAAAGATAAAAGTCCTGATGGTCGAGCCAGGAAAGAAGGCATACGAGAGAGAAATCGGTACGAGCCTCGAAGAGATGTACTCCGCACTTGACTGCGAATGTATCCAAACCTTCTACCCCTACGATGACCTTGTGGTTATCGTCTGCGACGACGAAGGCAAGATCAACGGCGGCAGACCGAACCGTGCGGTCTACGGCGAAGACGGAAAGATGATGGATATCATCTGCGGAAAGTTCTTTATCGCAGATTGCTCGACTTCGAGTTTCAAATCTCTTCCCGATGACATGATGGCAAAGTACAAAAAGCAGTTCTTGCTTCCCGAAAGATTCTGCCGCATCAACGGGGAGATCTTCGCAGTCAAATACGATCCCGTAAAGGAGGAAGTACGATGAGAGACTACTACGTTACGATCACGGAAACGCTGCGAATGAAACTGGACGTCGAAGCCGAATCGATGGAGGAAGCGATTGAAAAGGTAAAGGACAGATGGAGATCCGGAGAGTATATCCTCGACGCAGACCACTTTGAAGACGTGGATTTTGAAGCGGAAGATATCACTCCTAAAGTCGAGATGTCCTATCCGGAACTCTCCACCTTATTCAGTTCAGTAAATGACAAACATCTTTCTCCCATCGTCGGATATATCGTCTTTGCTCCCGAGAGCTTCGACAAAGATTACAACGAAGCGTCCAGAACCTATTCAGTTTCCAGTAACAACAAAGCTTATCAATCCGAAATGGGAGGTTATTCGATCTACGCTTCCTGTCTCGACGGGACCGATCCTTGTATCCGTCTTGAAGGATATATGCGTGGCGATAACGCCTGGAAGATCGAGAAATGCTATATGCTCAAAGACGATTATGACAAGCTCATCAAGGACCTTGAACCCTACACGAGACCCCCGCAGGGGCGGGATGAAAGATAACAACAACCGCAGGGATAATGTGCGGCATGGGCTTAGCAAGCATCGCCTTTGCTTGCGCACGGCAGCTTGTTAGGGTCTGCCGCCCCTAATACCCCGCAGAAAGGAAGCGTTTTGAGAAACAGAAATCATAGAGTAGAAGTCTATTACAACGACGACGAATACTCCGCGCTGATGAAGCGCGTTTCAAAAAGCGGACTCTGCCGCGAGGAGTATATGCGTCAGTCGTCGTTGAATGTTCCGATCAAAGAAATGCCGCAGCTTGAGTTTAACGACATTCTAAAAAACCTTCGGCAGATCAATAACAGTCTGAATCAGATCGCAATGAAAGCAAATGCTTCCGGGTTCATTGATGCAAGATCTTACTGTGAAAACTACTCAAGACTTCAGGAACAGGTCGGTGAAATCATCAGGGGTATCTACTGATGGCAACAACGTCTCTGTGGAGAGTCAAGGGGTATATCGGTAAACTCATTCTCTACGCATCGAACCCGGAAAAAACAAAAGAACAGACGAACGTTGAAACCGGCAACGATGATACTGATCCCGAACAAGCTCTCGGTGACGTGCTGTCTTACGCAGGTCGAAACGAAGCGACTGAAAGCCAGGAGTACGTTCACGGAATCAACTGTGGTGTCAAGTCCGCAAAAGAAGATATGATGACGATCAAGAGGAAGTTCAACAAACTCGGAGGCGTTGTCGCTTACCACGGATATCAGTCGTTTGCTGAAGGAGAGGGCACGTCGGATGAAGCTCACGAAATTGGTAAAGCGTTAGCGGAAGAATTGTGGGGAGACGAATTTCAAGTTCTCGTTACGACGCACCTGGATAAAGAGTCTCACATCCACAACCACTTCGTTATCAATACCGTTTCAAAAAAAGACGGTCACAAGTTTCACCGCACCAAAGAAGATTACTACCGGATGCGTGAAGTGAGTGACCGTCTTTGTCGTGAGCACGGCTTGTCGGTTATTTCAAAACCCGCTGACAAAGGTATGAACTACTCTGAATGGCGAGCAGAACAGGAAGGCGTTCCGACGCTCCGAAGCAGTATCCGCTCGGCGATAGATCTTGCAATCAAGTGCTCAATCACAAAACAGCAGTTCATCAACGCGATGACCGAGATGGGTTTCATCATCGACGAAAGCGGCAAGCACGCAAAGATCAAACACATCGGCACGGAACGCTTCGTTCGTTTCAGATCGCTCGGCGAGGGTTACTCGATTGAGGAGATCATCAAACGCGTTTACAACAACAAGGAACGCGCTAAGTTTGAACTTCCCAAACAGGACGACCCACAGAATGTATTTGAGGGCGAAGACGAGCCGGTCAGGATCATGACGTATATTCCTCTCTTCCGCTCCTACAATCGTGCGATCAAAATTGCAAAAGAACGACCGCATTACAACTTCCGCATCTATTATCTCGTTCGACAGGATTTCAGCGCGCAGAGATTGTACGAGGACACTCTCGACCTTCTTGTCGATCACAATCTGAAAACCGCCGAAGATGTCATCAGTTATAAAGCGGAAGCGATGAGGCAGATCGACGAGTATATCAGACTGCGAAACGAAGCGCGCAATCATTTGAAACGGGCTGAGCGAGCGATGGATCTGGTCGAAGCGGACAAGGCGCGTTTCAACATCAACGTTTACTCAATGACGCTTTCCAAACTTCGGCGCGAAGTCACGACCTGCGACGAGGTGTTGGAACGAAGCCGTCATGTGAGAGACAATCTTACCGTCATCGAACAGGAAAAATTCAAAGGAAAGGTAGGTGTCGTGAATGAACACATCAGCGGACGCGGCGGATCAAGTCGTAAGGATGAGCCTAAACGGAGCTGAGGTCGCTCTCAAGGTTTCCGGTAAGGGAGCCAAAGAGATCGGCATTCTTCTCATCAAGGCGCTCAAGAGTTCGTCCCATCAGCAGCTCAAAACCAAAGGGTCGCTCCGTCTGAACAATCTCATCCGCAGCGGAAAGAAACTGGACGTTGCGGAAGTGTCGGACGGAAACCTGAAAGAGTTTTGCTCCGTTGCCAAAAAATACGGGATACTCTACACGATCTTGAAAGACCGCAACGTCAACGACGGAAAGACAGAGATCATGTATAAGTCAGAAGATAAGGAAAAGATCGGACGCATTTTCAAAAAGCTCGGTCTGCTCGCTGTCGATTTCGGAACGATCAAGGAAGAAGTTCAGCAGGAGATGTCCGGACAGCCTGCTCCGGATCGTCCCGAACATTCCGAAAAGGAAGCGGACGAGTTTGTGGATAAGCTCATGGAAAAGGCGAATCCGACAAAGGAGGCGGGTCAGAATGAAAACCCTACACGGACGCGGACGGAAAAGCCGGATCTGTCCGCGAGTTCCTCAAGAACGGAGGACAAGATGAATTCACGAAACTCATCCGAAACTCCTGAAAGTCGGAAATCCGTCCGCAAGGAACTGAAAGAGATCCGCGAGGAACAGAACCGGACGCGCGAGACCGAAAGAAACCGCACTCCGAGATCGCCGGCAAAAACAAACGAGCATAAAGCTCCGCCCAAGAAAAAACGTGATAAGGAGAGATGAGTATGAACAACCACGACGATCTGTTCAACAACAGCAGCGACAACAACGACAAATCTAAAAGCGACAATAAAAACAAGCCATTCGACAAGGATGCCTGGGTCGAGAAGAAACGCATGGAGCGCGCCGAAGCGTATGTTATGCTCGACAACGCTACCGAGGAAATCGTCAGCGACGGCGAGAGGTTCAGGGATTTTCTGAACACGCAGGCTCAGTTCGACCGCTATTCGGTCAGCAACGCACTGCTCATCGCATTTCAGCGTCCCGGTGCGACGAAGGTCGCGGACTTCGGAACCTGGAAGGACGACGGCGTGTCGGTCAGCAAAGGCGAGAAAGCGATCACGATCCTCGAACCTGGAAACGAATACACCCGTGAAGACGGCTCTACCGGTTTCAGCATCAACGTCAAAAAGGTCTTTGACATTTCACAGACTGACTCCAACGCAAATACGAAACGCAGGACGCCCGATGCAAGGACGGCAATCAAAGCGCTGATCGCATCCGCTCCCTGTGCGGTCGTTCTCGTTGACAAACTGGACAACTGCAACGCGCGCTATTCACCTGACAAGAACGAGATCTGGATCGTCAAAGGACTGGAAGCCAATGAGATCTTCCGCGCTCTTTCCTATGAGATTTGCATCGCAAAGGCGGCTCAGAAAGATATTGACCGCAAGGACGGCGCTTTCGGTGCCTACTGCGCTTCGTATATCCTCTGCGAGCGCAACGGGTTCGACACAGGAGAT
>Ga0247611_10004610_pt1 | contig 18957 bp, 18 predicted proteins | sample 177DNAGHGhighgp2_FD_192422 | JGI IMG/M metagenome (GOLD analysis project Ga0247611, IMG submission 192422) | Sheep rumen microbial communities from Palmerston North, Manawatu-Wanganui, New Zealand - 1770 DNA GHGhigh gp2 | ecosystem: Host-associated > Mammals > Digestive system > Stomach > Rumen... | reverse complement strand
GTATCAAAATAATCAGCATTGGCTAATTCCATGATTCAGCTCACTAGATAACAGTTTCATATTTCTCACTGTTTAATACTTTCCTTTCCAGAAAATAGTCAATTATATATGTGTTCATCTATAGACTCATGTTCTGATAAATACTCTCTTGCATTCTTATGGATTCTGGCAGAATCTGTTAATTGCTGGTATTCAGGTTTATGAACATAATCCTGAAAAACTTGTTCAAGGTCGCTATAATCTGTATCTTGAGACGGAGTATTGTGTGTATTATCTTGTATATTGTCTCTTAAATTATTAAGGTCTTCATCGGTTTCATGTATAGTTTCATTGGTTCTTTCAAATTTTTCTAAATAGTTGAGGAATGTAGAATAAGTTCTTGGTCAGATTTTTCAGTCTAAATCATAATAAGATTTCATTCAGATTTTTTTCTGAAAATCTTTGTATTCACGCTTGTTTATCAAATCTTTCAATTCTTTCGCTTCATTAGATTTAGCAGAATTTAATTTTGAATTTACTTTATTTAGCGTGCTTTTTGGAGAAGTTTCTGTCCAATTTTTGGCAGCTTCTGAAGTAGTTAAATGAGCTGATTCTACATGAGATCACATTCTTTCAACCATTTTCCAATATTTTAGAGTATAAATACTTTTATATTATAAATAAAAATAAAAATCTGTCAAATTTTTACGGGGAAAATAAAAAAACTCACAATCGTGAGTTTTATGCATAATATCCAATTAATTTTATTTATTTCAAAAATTCTTGATACAAATACTGATAAGCCAAACAGAGAAAAATACTACTATGTATGTAGCAAAAGTTCTCCACATAAATTCTGGAGAAATATTTCACCAAATAGATATTAACGTCATAACAGTAACGATAACGATACCTAAAATAGCGAATCCAGTAAAGAAATTTTTGAAAGATTTAGAATTCATTTTATTAGAATAATTAAATAAAGCTAAGGTAATTATATTCAGAAATGAAAATAAATCAAATTTTGTAGGACTTTTTAGTTACTCAGAGGCTCATTTATGAGCCGAAGAATTCATCTGTGTAAATTATAAATCCATAGGTGTGACGTGTAGTGGATTTCTCAGTCAATTCTTTCCTTCGAAATGACAAATTTAAGCGATGAAAATTTCTTCAAGCTGAACCCAATTAAGCTCCTCCAATCTTTTGTTGCTTAAATTTTCAGGGATAACGAAACTACCTCATTTTTTGCTAATCATTTTGGAAATCTTTCCCAAAGTCTTTCTACTATATGGAGAAAATAAATCTAAAAATCTAATCAATTCATCAAACTCAATATTTGGAAGTTTATCTTTTTTTGATAATCAAATTAGGCAACTCTTAACTTTTGGAGCAGGAGAGAATGCTTTTGCAGGTACGGTCTTGAGATATTGAACTTCATAAGTATAATTCAATATCCAATATAAATATGATTTTTTACCAGCATCGAAGCGGAGTTTCTGTCAAACTTCATCCTGAACCATAAAAAGTCAGCCCGCAAATTCTCCTTTTCAATCTCAAAAAAACTTTCTGAGAATTGGAGAAGTGATATAATATGGCAAATTTCACACGACAAAAGTCTGATTTTTTTCTCATTCGAACTGAGATAAATCTCATTCCAAAACGTCTCACCAAATAATTTTTGCAGATCAGCTCTCCTTCTTTGCTACCACTTCTTCTAGTATTTCTTTCAAAGTTTCATCTTTTTCAAATAAAGTGAAATTCGGAGAAATATTGAGAATCAGCTTAGTTATCGATCATTTTCATGGTCAGATTTCTATTAGATTTTCGCAATTATTTTGATTATAAAAATCCTTCGCTTTGTCTGCGATTCGGTGTCTGATGGTTGAATCAGTGAGAAAATTTTGTCAGAGATAAGTGGACACTATTGGTTATCAAGATTTAAAACGTAGCTGAGTATAGGGAATTTTGGGCGGTTTGCAATAGTCTGTCATTTCGACTGTAAGGAGAAATCCATAGGTGTGATGAAAAGTGGATTTCTCGCATTTGCTCGAAATGACAAGCACGATATTAGAAAGTTTTGAAAATTCTGGCTCTATTTTTGAAATCTTCATCATCTTCATTTTCTTGCTCTTGAACCGGAGTTTCTTGTGGTTTTGTTTGTCATTCTGAGGAGTGTAGCGACGAATCTTGAGTGTGAGTGTTTTTCTCTCAGTTCAACCCGGGTTCTACTACATTCTCATTTTGTTCTCTATTTCAATTCTGATCTGTCATTGATGTTGAACCCGGGTTGTTGTTTGTGTCTTCTTCGATATCTAATAATGAATAGTCATAATCGATTTGCTTCAAAATCCAGTACTTAATCGGAGTTCAGAGGGTCTGATGTAGTAAGTAATCTCGCTGAATTGTAATATTTCTTTTTCATTTTAAGAGTTCATTCACTTCGCTAACTTTTTTTCACAAAATAGAGGCAAATGCTTTCTGAGTAAGTCATTTTTCCTTGATAAGAACTTGTAATTCGGTTCATGGATGCTCTAGCATGGTTGTCCATTTTGTTGTCTAAAAGTTCACTAATTTAGTGAAATTCACTTATTCTATGAAACAGTGAATTTTTCTAAGTATAATCCAAAATTTTTAAAAAGCAAATTTTTTCACACTTTCTATGAAATAGTGAATTTTTTTGTAAAGGGGTGTTTTAGGTGTCTAAAAGTTCACTAATTTAGTGAAATTCACTATTATTGTGAATTTTTGAGAAAATGTAGGTAGGGAGTTTGATTTTCTGGAATTTTTGGTGTCAAAAAGTTTGTCATGACATAATATTATATATATAGCATTTTTTTTGAACCTCACCCAAACCCTCTCCTAACAGAGAGGGCTTATAAGACTTCGCTTTTAGATGGATGTACGTTGAAAAAATGATTAAAAATAATATAAATTATCATACATTTACAATATTACTGTCTAGTTTATGGACTGAGTAAAATACTTTCAATACGATAGAAGATTAACAGATTGTGCTAAAGACCATAGAAAGCAGCCTACAAAAGCTGAATCTTTGTTTTGGTGAATCGTTAGAAATAGAAGGATTTGATGATATAAATTCAAAAGAGAAAAAGCGATATGAGAGTTTATATTAGACTTTTATTGTTCTGAATTACTTCTTTGAATTGAAATAGATGGGTGATATCATAATGAAACACAGGATTATGATGAAGAAAGATCTAAATGGTTATACGATAATCATAATATTAAAATAGTAAGATTTACCAATGATGAGGTAGAAAATAATCTAAATTGAGTTGCTGAATATATGGAAGAAATTGTAAAAGACAGAGAAAAAGACCTAAAATCCCTCCTCTGATAGGAGGAGGTGGCCGCAGGCCGGAGGAGGTTAAATATCAAACTATTAAAAAGTCAAGTCAAACTAAAAAATAATAAAATATACTTCAAAACTGCTAAAACTCATCAAAATGGGTACAGATTTGTATTAATTTTGACAAATTTTGTCACAAATAGAGAATTTGTTCGTAATCTCAACTGTAAGGGTCGCTCTCAGCAAAAAGATATGAGAACGTGCTTGCAGATGCCTAAAATCATTATCCCTGTTTGATGATGATAGGGGATCATCGCCATGCGAATTGTTCGCGAATCTTTGATGATCTTGGCAATGGTGTGTCAGCATTTTATCTCTTAATTCCCTTTAATTAGGGCTTTAAAGTTATGTGGATGTCCACCTTCGTCAAAATCTCTTGCATTTGTGTCTAATATTTTTACACTGAGAGTTAGTTTACTGTGTGGAGACACAGAAACCCTACCCTGTTTGGTAATTATTTTGTGACTTTTTATTTTTATTCAACAAAACAACATGAACATTAAAAAATTGTTCGCAACATTGGCTGGAGTGTCATTGTTTGCACAGACAGTTGTTCCTTCTGCTGGAGTTTTCGGAGCTACTTACAGCCAAGAACTTCAAGATGCTTACAACTGGGCTTATGGAAAAGGTGTTACTACAATGTCTACAATTGATAACGCCAACATGTACGGAGCTATCACTAGAGCTGAGATGGCTAAAATGTTATCTGTATACGCTACAGAAGTATTAGGATACGAAGCTGATACTTCAAAAGCTTGTAGCTTTACAGACATCGATTCAGTAAAAGGTGATCTTCACGATTACATTATTAAATCTTGTCAATTAGGTCTTATGGGACAAGGAATCACTGCATTCAGACCATACGACACAATTTCTAGAGCTGAATTCGGTACAGCTTTATCAAGAACTTTATGGGGAAATCAATACGAAGGAGGAACTCCTTACTATGCTAACCACTTAAATGCTCTTAAAGCTGCTGGAATCATGAATCAAATCGCTAACGCTGAATCTACAAAAGAAGTTAGAGGATATGTAATGCTTATGCTTATGAGAAGTGAAGGAAACGACGCAGTAGTAGACTGTGACGATCCAGTAATAGCATTAGCATGTAACTTAGATTCAGAAGATTGTCCAGCTGCATGTAAATCAGACAGCAAGGATGAAGAAAAAGATTCTGATGAAAAAGTTAGATCTGGAGACTTAGCTGTTTCTGCTGAAGCTGCTGAAGGAAGAAAGGCTATAATTGGAGGAACTTCTGATTTGGATACTCTTACTTTCAAGACATCTGAAGAAGTAACTATCTCTAAGATTACTCTTGAGAGATACGGATATTCAACTATAGATGATGTTATATCTGTTCAATTAGAAGATGAAGATGGAAACATCATAGCAGATGCTAAAGAACTTAATTCTAAAGGTCAAGTTAACCTAAGTATCAAGAAAGATTACAAATCAGTTGACGGAACTTACAGAGCAACTGTTGTTGTAAATACTAGGGAATTAGGTAAAGCTGCTGCAGATTATATTGCTGCTGAAAAAGTTGATGCTGCAACTGCTGCATTATATGCAAGTGGAAAGAATGGATCAACTCTATGATTCAAAGTTGTTGATGTAGAATCTACAGCTAAGAACTTAAATGTTGATAAATATTCTCCATACACTTATGATCTAGTTAATTACGATGGATCTAAAGTAGAATTCTCAAGCAGAAATTCAACAACTAAAGATTATAGTTATGAAGCTGGAGAAATGTATGAAGTAGCTAAATTCAGAGTAAAAGCTCCTAATGATGCTGCTATATTAATCAAAGGATTTACTATGAATGATGATGTTGAATCTGATGGAGTTATTGCTAAAAAGATAGATGCTTGAAAATACGTTTCAAAAGTTGAAGTAACTGTTGATGGAGAAGAAGTTGATGGATTAAAGTGGAATATCAACAAAGAAGATGAATTAGTTATATCTTTCAAGGATGTAGAGCTTGCTGCTAAACAAAATTCTACATTTGTTGTTAAAGCTTCATTCAATGAAGACTTCGATCAATTTGATTACAGTATTCAGTACAATATCGCAAGCATGGATAAATTCAATGCTATTGATAAAAAAACTGAATCAAGAGTAAAAATGAGTACAGATAAACCTCTTTCTAAGGTTACTTGGACAACTTACACAATCAAATGATGAAAGATTAAGTTATCTGGTTCAAAATTATGAACAGTTAACGCTGCTGCTGGTGCTACTAATGTAAAAGTAGCTGAATGACAAATTACAGTAAGTGAAGCTCTTAGAGGATCAGCTTCTGTTAAAGTTGTTGCTGCTAGCATGCCAAAAATCGATGAAATGAGATTAGTAATCAATGGTGAAGAATATGATGGAACTAAAACTTCTTCAGGATTCACATTCAAAGGACTTGAAATTGAAAAATCTGGAAAAGTTGAAGTAAGAGTTGATATTAAAGATGAACAATCTGGAAACATCGAATTTGATGGATCATTAAGTAGTGATTTGTTCTCATTAAAATATGATGAATCTGGAAAAGCAGTTGATAGCGATCAAATAGTTGGATCTATCAGCTTGTCTAATATTAGAATCCAAGCTGCTAAAGCAGAACTTGAAAAATCTAATACTAAAGATGTAGAACTTATCCATAAAGAATCTAATAGAAAGACAATTCTTGAAGGTAAATATTCTGCTAAGAAAGGTGCAGTTACTCTTAAGAACTTCACAATTAAACCAGACGGAGGTAAAGCATGATATGACTTTAATACTGGTGATAAAGTTACATTCTATGTAACAATTGATAATGAAGAATACGATGCAGTTTATGATTATACAACATGACTTGCATTATGAACTATCGATGATATCGAAGTTGCTGATGGTAAATCAGTAGATGTTAAGGTTGAAATCGAGATGACTCCAAAAGCTACAACTACAGGAAATTCTGAAACATTCAACATTAAACTTGAATGAGAAGATGAAGACAATAATCCTGCTGGAGAAGCTGATGAAGATACAGTAAAAGTTAAAGTTGTTGAACAAGGAACTTTGAATATCAATTCTAGTGCTAAAAACACAGTTCTTCTTAAATCTAAGAAAACTATAGCTGAATTTACAGTTAAACCAAGTAAATCTGGAGACGAAGATATCGTATTACAGACTATTGTATTCAGCTGAGGTGCTTTAAATACTGGTGATATTAAAGTTGTTGTAGATGGAGAAACTTTCACATCAAATACTCTAACATATGAACCAGGAATAACTGTTCCTTCTAATGGAGTTGTTGTAAAAGTTACTCTTAAGAATGAATTGACTGGAGATGCAATATTCGAAGTTGTTTCAATCAATGGAAATACTAGCGCAAAAGCTAAGTTCCAGAAATACTTTGTACCTGCATTACTTTCAATTCACCAACAAAAGAATGGTGATACTACAAGATATACAGTAGATGTAGATAATGATACATCTGATACTGTAAGTGACTTACATTTCTATGTTAATAGTGGATCTAATGAATGTAACGCTGTTGCTGATATTGCAACGAAATGTGAAGACGTTGCTCACATTAATGACAACTTATCAGAAACAGATAACTCATTATCAGCTATTAATGGAGAAAAAGCTAAGAGTATTACAGCTATAGCTTATAAAGTTTGAGGTGTTCAATATTTCATAAGCAAGAAGAATTATGAAGACTTCTTCAAGATTGGTGCTGATGATCTTATGGTATACTCAAATAAATAGTCTATCTCTTAGACTTACGAAAAGACTCTACCCCTCGGGGTGGAGTTTTTTCTTAATAAAAAAATAACCCCTTCCGGCCTGCGGCCACCTCCCCCTATCAGGGGAGAAAGCTCGTTTTTCAAGTTTCGCTCCCTGCTAGGGGAGCTGGACTGCGTAGCAGGACTGAGGGGCTATTGAGCAGAAACTATTCACATATCTTTTTCTCTTTCTTTGATAATATCTTCCAAATCATAAATAACTCATTCTAGATTTCTATCTATTTCTTCGTTTGTAAATCTAATCACAGCTATTCATCTTTTGTTAATTTCTGAATCTCTAACTTCATCATAATCTTGCCTTTCATTGTGATATCATCCATCAATTTCTATTCAAAGTAACAATTTTGGACAATAAAAATCCAGGATATAAGATCCAATAACCTTTTGCCTCCTAAATCTATATCACATAAATTGTTTATTTTTTAATACTAAATTCCAAAAAATTCATTCTTGTTTAGTTGAAAGTTTTCTATTTTCTTTTGCATAATCTATTAAGCTTGTATTATATGGGATATATCACAAGAAGTCCATTAATTTGAGTTATTTATTAAACTATACACCAAATCGTATATGAAATGTTCAGTTTTTCAACAAATATAAACCTGTAATATATTAAACAAATATTTAATCTAAAAAAATCGATCCAAGTGGACCGATTTTTCTTTATATAATATTATATTATAATTTTCACATCAAATCACCCAAAGCAGCTTCCTGATCTTTCTTTGCAGCTTCGGCTTCCTTTCATCTATTCAAAGTTTCAAGTACAGCATTCCATTTTTTGAGTCTAACTTGTCTTTCTGAGATTAAAGCTTCTTTTTCTCATTCTTCCTCTTCTTCATTCATTAAGATTTGTAGGTTCATTTGTTCTTCGATATAGATTTCGTATAATCTGAGGATTTGGAATGACCATAATTCTGAAACAGTTTTTACTATAGATTGATCTCAGCTTTTTACTGCTATGTAAAGCTCCCAATCTTTATTTTTATCATCTTGTTTGAGTTCATAATCACTTGAGAATGATCCGATTACTAATTTCTGTAATATATCCCAGTCAAAATCATCTTCTAGATCTTCTGGAGTGAGATAAGATTGGAAAGGAAACTTAGATAAATAATCTTTGTACCAGATCTGATCTTTTATATCTCATTGAATTTTCCCGAAATATTTTTCGTATTTTTCCACTATCTCTTTTTTATCATCTTTTTCTCTAAGCTCGTCTATGAAAGCTGGAAAGTCAAATAACATGGTAAAATTTTATAAGAAACTAAAAATTTTCTTTTTTCACCAAATAATACAATAAAGAAAACTAATACCAATGCAAGAGAAAATAAATCCTTAATCCCGACTACATTTTCTAGAATCACTTCAAAAGAAAATCATTGAAATCTTTCATTTTTTTGAATCATGAGATGACTTCATCGTATCATTTTTCACTCAAAATTGTTTCATCAGTTAATCAATGTCCAACTGTCCGTGCTACATAACGCAAAACTTCAATCATTTCAGGATTATTTACCACTTTTCTAGCTAATCTTTCTCCAGCCTTTTCTAATAATTCTTTTCATACTTTACTTTTCAGTCTTCTCTCTGCATCTACATTATCTTTCCATTCCACTTTTCCATAATATTTTTTAAAAGTCTGATTTTCTGTAATTTCCTTCCATTCATCTCGATTTTTCCAAATATGTAATCTGATACGGTTTACTTCATCTCTGCTTGGGCATCGAGAACCTCCTCCTATCATTGAATTATCTCCAGGTTGTACATGAATATAATATCATGGCAATGATGATTTTCTACCTCCACTGCACAAGAACGCCCCGAAATGAAGTTTGTATGGATGAGATTTGTCTGGAGAAAAACGTAAATCTTTATTGAATCTATAAATGCAATCTTTCGCTAAAATTCAGTTCAGATTTGGATCAATTTTTTGCATATCTACGATTAAATGCTCCACAAGCTCTGTGAATCTTTTTCTTTCTTGTACATAAAGATCGTGATTCCTGTGCATTCGCTCAGTATTATTGTTTATCTTTACTGCTTCTAAGAATTTTAATGTGATTGGTGAGAGCATTATTGTATATTATTGGGTAAATCTTTGAGACAACCCCCTCCGGCTACGCCACCTCCCCCTCACAGGGGAGAAAATATTATTTTAAGTTTTGCTCCCTGTGAGGGGAGCTGTCCGAAGGACTGAGGGGGTGTTAACAAACATACTTGCATTCTTTTCTCCCATCACTATATTAATTCTCGTATTTATCGCAAGTATTTCTTGGAAAATGTATCTATTCTCATTCAAACAGTTTGCATGACATGATAGAGTCTTTTCATCTAATCTTTCTATATGAAAAGCTGGAGATTTGATTCAGTGTGGATGAGATTTTTTGTTAAATTTAGGAGATGAGATTGCTTTTCCAGAATTGATTAGAACTCAGTTTACGCCTACTTCACCTTACGAAGTAGTCTATCCAAAATTTTTTGACCAAAAATTTCTCGCTCTACTGCATCGAATGGTTTACCAGCGATATTCTACATATAATAATGTTTTGAAATATTTCGTATCGTTTGAAATTCCTCAGCTTTTAGCTCGTGAGGAGAAAATAAAATGAAAAACTAAAAAGCTGAACTTGGATAATGTTTGAGTCCCATTCAACGAATCGAAGCAGAATCTCGTAATCATTCCAGATAATCGATCTCGTGAAAACCAGCTTTCAGATTTTTTTTCACAGGATTTTGTTACTCATTTATATTCCACAGATACCCAAAATCGTAAAAATCAGAACTGGCGAGAAATCAAAAAATCAAAAACTTGAATAATCGTAGCAACTCAGTCTGAAGTTTTTCAGCCTTTCAATAATTTGTGAACTATCACATTTGTCGACTGATACAAACGATATTACCATAATCAGCAGGATCCTCGCTATGATATTTCTCAGGTGGTAAGGAAAATGCAAGAATTGCGAGATTGTGATGTTATAAATTTGAAAAATATTTGATTAATTTCTTAGAATTACATAAAAAATTAAATATATTTTAAATTGTCAATTATTTTTTTGTAAAATATTAATAATTTCATAATTAAATACGAAAAAACTGCCCAAATTTTTGCATAAAAAATATTTTCGAATATAATTAACCTGTAGAATTTATTTATAAACAAAACGTTGAAAAACTAGATGTCAGCCCAAACATTGAATATTATTTATGATACAAATTATACAAGCGTCGTTCCTGACGGTGGTTTTGTAGATCATCCATTTACCAAAAAAACCTGATTTTGGGATCTATTATTTTGAGATTTAAACAAAAAATGAGATAAAAAAGATTGAAATGAGACTACTGAAAATTCACAAGCACAGCCACAAACTCAATCTCAGACTCAAGATAATTGACAGCAGGCTCAAAAGCCTATAGATCAAACTCAGCAACCAGCACATCAAACTCAACCTGTCGCAAATCAAACTCAGCAGGCTGTTCAACAAAATCAACAAGCAACACAAAATAATCAGGCTAAAGATGAAAAGAAAGAATCTCCATCTTTTTTTGATTTACTTTTTGGAGATCTAAATTCTGAAATGAAAAAGAAGAAACCAGAAGATACAGCTAACCAGCAAGCGAATTCTAATGAGCAAACCTCAGCTCCTGCTCAAAATGCTTCTAATTCGGAAGCTACTCAGCAGGCTCCAGCTGTTCAAGAAAATCAAACTCCTGCACCACAGGCTGAAGCAGCTCCTACACAGACAGCTCCTGTAAATACAGATCAACAAACTTCAAAACCAGCAGACAACACGACTACTTCACAAGCTACAACTTCACCAACTGCACAGCAAGCTCCTGCTGTAGCAAATCAACAAACTTCAGCTACAGCTGATGTTACAGCCACAAATCAAACTCCAACATCACAGAATCCTACAAATGCTGGAACTTTGGATATATCATGAAAAGATATAGAAGATTCCAAACCAAAGAAGAAAAAAAGCTGGATTGATTCAATGTTAGATAGTGTTTTCTGACCTGATGAACCAAATAAAAAACAGGAAAAGGCTAATAAGGCAGATAATTCAAATTCCGATAAGAAAGAAATTTCTCCAGAAGAACAAAAATTGACTGAAAAAGAAAAGAAAGAGATGGAATTACGTGAACAGATCAAAAAAGTTCTAGAAATCCCTGATTCAGAATATAAGGATAGTATGCTTACTTCTGATATGAGAAGATTTATAAAACAAGTGGATGAAGAATATACATCAAATATGGCTGATTTCAAATCTCATATCGCTCCATCATATTGGGAGTATAAGAGTAATTGAATGAATATTAGTGGAATTTTATGAAAAACATACTACACACAGAGATATCCTACATATATCGATGCATTATGGACTAGAGATATAATGACAATTCATTCTAAACGAGATATGTCATTTTTCATCTATCCGGAAGATGATGCTGCTATGCAGGCTATGCTCAAAAGAAAATCAACTCAATTAAAGGCTGAACTAAACGAAGCTATGTCAAAGTGAATTACTATTGATAAAGAAGTAGAGCAGCAATATAAGGATGTAGAGTTGATTAGGGAAAAGCTAAGTACGAGAGAGGAAAGATATTTCGAACTTTCTAATTATTTCACTATATACGATACTGATGAAGTAGTTCTAAAAGAAGAATGAAAAAAGTTTGAACAGAAAATCGGAGGATATGGAATCTCTGTAAAAAGTGCAAATCATAGAATGGATGAGTGAATGACTTCTACTTTACCTTTGTGTATTGATGATTTATGAATCAGTAGAAGTGCTCTGACTTCATCATTAGCGTGAAGTTTCCCATTTATTTCAAATGATCTCGTTCAGAATACATGAATTTTCTATGGACTCAACCTACATACATGATGATTGATTATCATGGATAGATTTAGTGATGCTTTGCCAAATATGAATAGTGTAATCCTCGCTACATCATGAGCCTGAAAATCATTCACAGTTAAGCTAGAGATTTTGAGATATTTATTGAACTGAATAGATATCATAGTTATCGATCCAGAAAACGAATATAAAGATTTATGTGAAGCTGTAGGAGGAACTTATATCAATATCGCTACAAATGCTCAGCAATATATCAATCCATTTGATCTACCTCCAAAAATTGAGGATGTAGAGTATGGAAAGTGAGATCTTCTTCGTTCACAGATTATGACATTAATCTGACTTATCCAGATCTTAATCTGAAAATTAACTCCAGAAGAAGAAGCTATTCTAGATAAAGCATTACAGAATACTTATGCTTTACGTGGATTCTCTTTTGAGGAGGATGATTATGAATGAAAACAACCTCCTTTGATGGAAGATTTAATGAATATTTTGAACGGAATGGAATGATGAGAACAGGTATGATTACGTTTGAGATATATGTAACTGGAACTTTTGGAAAGTTGTTCAACAACTACACAAACGTAGATATCAATAATCGTATCACTGTATTTAGTATTCGTGATCTTGAAGAAGCACTAAAAACTCCAGCAATGTATAACGTTCTTAATTTTATCTGGACTAAGGTTAGATCAACAAAACGTCAGAGATTACTCGTATGTGATGAAGCCTGGATTATGCTTCAGAATGATGTATCAGCAAACTTTATGTTTAGTATGACCAAAAGAGCCAGAAAATACGGATTATGAATTACAACTATTTCACAGGATATTGAAGATTTCGTAAGAAGTCCTTACTGAAAACCTATCGTTTCAAACTCTTCAGTCCAGATTCTATTAAAACAATCAACTACTTCGATAAAATCATTAAATCAGCTTTTGGGACTTTCTGAAGCTGAACAGCAAAAGCTTATTTCATGTAGTGTATGAGAATGAATAATATTCGCATGAAATCAGCATATAGCTCTAAGAATTGTAGCATCTCCTACAGAAAAAGAGTTGATTACAACAGATGTAAAAAAGAAGAATTTATAAAACTTTATATTAATTATTTGTAATGGAAACTGAAAGAAGCATCATCTCATCAGAAGCTAAGCTCTCATCCATCGCATGAGTGATGTTTTTTGCTCCATTTGTAAAAATTAGAGTAAAATCAGATCCAGATTTTACTGAAGAAGAAAGAGATTTTATTGCATGATATATTCAGGTTTGATTTGTAAATTTAATTTTTCTCGCAATTGTTGGGATTGCTAGCTTATTCAATATATATTTAAATGAATCAATATTATCCTGGATTATAACGATTTGTGGAATCGCGATTTTCATTATTTCAGTTTTCTCAATATTTGCATGTGCAAATGATTTGACTATGCGAAAAGAGAATGAAACACTCATGCAAAATATTCAGCACAAAAATCAAGTAATTAAGGCATATACTCCCGTATTGAATTTCATTTTATGGTTCCGTCAGGAAAATTATAGTATGCCTTATCGATGGCTAAAAGAATCTATTTTATTACGAACTATTTTCGTATTTGGAACTTTATTATTGTGAAATTCTTTCTGATTAGGAGTACTGATTATTATTCTCGTCAGAGTTGTATTACTTTTATTAAATGTAGACATAATTCCAGTAAGTATGAAAAAAGCTATAAATTCTATATTCTCATGTGTACCATGAGAAGTTATGGCTTATATTTCAGCACCTATTGTATCCAAGATAAGAAAAGCTGACTATGAAACTGTATTACAGGCTAGGAAACAATGATATGCTCAATGACAAACTTTCTGAATATGAATTATAATCCAGTATATACTATTTATCGGTATATTGTATTTATTATATCGTGAAATAGATATTACTATTGATGATATCATCCTTTTATTGGCTGCGATATTGTGGATAGTTAGGATTATAATATTTTATTTAAACAAAAAGATGTTCTTGAGGATCCCCGTTTTATCTGAAATAATATCTTTAATATTTCATTAAAATAAAAATAAAACTTTTATTCTATTTAATTCAAATCACATGAAAACGGTTAAGAAGTTATTAGCTACATTTATCCTACTTATGTTCTGATTAACAAATATTTTAGTGTTTAATCAGGCACTTGCTCAGAGTCCTTATGATGAAGTTCTGGGTATAACGACAGATGAAGCATCATTAGGTTCTGCTGTGAGAGGATGAGGTGATGTCGTAGAGGGTACATGAGCAACGTTGTTTAACAAGCAAGTAATGCATATAATAAGTTATTTTATAGATATTTTCATTGTACTATGAATAGCTGTAGCTTTCTTCGGTGGATATAAAATAATGGTTTCAGACAAGGATGAAACTCTAAAAGAATGAATCAGATTAGTACTTTTCTGAATAATCTGAGTAATTATCATGGTATCGGCATCATTCTTGGCTAATTCATTAGTGTGAGATTCAGGTATAATAACCACAGAATTCGAAGATAATCCTAATCCAAGCTGAATACAATTTGCGGATCGTTTATACAATAATATAATGTACCCATTCATAAAAGTAGTATTATATTTCGTGATTTGAATATTATTCTTTATTATGGCTGGTAAAGTGGTAAGTTTCGTACTTTCAACTGATGATGCTGCGAAAAAGAAAGCATGATGAATTATCATTCGATGTGTAATATGAATATTGATAGTGATGTGATCTAAACAAATTGTAGAATCAGTAATGTGAGAACAAGATGTTGTATTGAATAAAAATGCAACCCGAGTAACTGGATGAGATACAACTGGTATGTGAGATGAATTGTTAGATTTTGGAAAGATTCCTCTAGTTGCTCAGATTATCAATTGGGTAATGTGACTTACTATGTTTGCTATTCTCGTATTGATAATTATACAATGATACAAAATCTTTACTAAACCAGATGACCCAAAAACAAGGGAGAGTATGAAAAAAGCTATTATATACATCATCATTTGAGTACTGGTAATAGGTGCTGCATATGTAATATCTAATGTACTTGTATTAAATAATATACCTATCGAAAGTGCAACAGCCACTCCAGATAATCCGCCTATAGCATCTGAATAGTTGTTTAACAATTAACCATAAAAAAGTCTGACACTTAGCCAGACTTTTTTTAATTTATTTTTTTGGAGATTAATCTAATTTTTTACAAATATCTCTAAATGTACAATGTTCACATTTTTTATCGCTTGTAGTCTTACGAAACATCATCAGATCAACAGGCTGATTTTTGTATGGATTTTGGTCTATCAATAATTGTTTCTGTTCTTCTACATCATGTTTGATTTTTTCAATAATTCAGTCTATATCTTCTTGTTTCAATATTCCACCGTATGAATTCATACTATCTAGGTAAACTTCATATGCTTCAATTTTGATTCCGTTCAGAGATGTGAATCATTTCTTCAAGAGCATTTTCAATGCGTAAACCTTTAATTGGTCACTGATAGAATTATCCAAAACTTCTTCTTTACCAGATTTCCAGTCAAGAATTAAGAAATCTGTATCTGAAAAAGTTGCTCAAAAATCTGGTCCAGCCATCACAGAAACGTCTCTGATTCAGATTCTGCTTACATCTACTTTCATGGATTCGAAATCTGGAGTTCTAGGATGTTCTACATATACAAACTTAGCGGAATTGAAATAATCTTGAACTTTTTCATTCCATGGGCTAGCAATGAAACGATCCAAATTTCCACAAACTTTTTCTATTGCAGGCTCTAATAGACTATCAGCATCTTCTCAGTAAAAATGCTCAGAAAGTCAGAATTTTCCAAAGAAATCTTCACGATCTTCGTAGTCTCTCTCCTTGGAGTAATCAAAATCAGCTTTCATTTCTCTTCTCATATTATCTTTTAGTTCTTCGATTTTTTCTGGTGTAATTTCTCATTTTTTCAATGCATGTAAGTAATCTGAAAGTAAGAAATGTGATTTTTCTCCTACCCGCATTTCGATACTTTTTAATCATTTGAGTAATAATGTTTCAGCTCGCAACTCTGGAAAATCTTGTTTCAAAGCAAATGTGTAATAATTCAAAAAATACTTTCTTTCACAGTACTCCAAAAGAGTAATCCTGGTATTGGACCAAGAAAGAGTTTTCTTTGGCTTCCTAATAGAACGAGATGATGAATAGTTCATTTTTATGTGAGAATGATATAAATCATAATTATATTATTTTAAGGTAATATTTTTTTGTATAATTACAAGTGAAAGAATTTTTAATAAAAAAAAGGATAACCAATAAGTTATCCCTTTTTGCATTTCAAACTAGCAAACTAGTTTAAACTTTGAGTTGCTGAAATAGTATTGCTAACAAGTTCAGCTTGAGCATTTGCTAGATTAGCATTAGCATCAACCAATAAGAATCCTAAAATCGCAGCATAGATTACAACGCTATAACAAGCGATGTCTCTAATCAACTTTTCAGTCTTAGTTCTTTCAGATTCTCTCTTGTGGAACAACTTTTGTTTTGTTTCTCTTTTCATCTTTTTTGGATTTAAGATATAAATGCAAATATATTATAACATTTTTTTTAATTTTGTCAAATTTTTGGGGACTTTTTATTTTATGTGATACGAACTTGACTTTCTAGGCAAAAAAACTATTTATAAATCAGAATTTTTATTCTTTTTTTAATTTAGCGATGAAAATTTTTGCTTAATAACAAGCTTTCCGAAAGTTTTGAAACTGATTTCAAAAAATGTTAATTTTATATTATTAAGCAAAAAAAATGTTAGATAAAAAAGAACTACAACAATCTGAACCGCTTCGTGTATTCTTAGTAGACTTGGTGGACAAAAATACAAATAAGGAAGAGCTTCATGATAGAATGAGAGAGCTCGAAAATCTAGTAGAAACTTACTGATGAATCGTGGTACTTCAGAAATATCAGAAAAAAGATATTCCAGACCCCAAGACATATGTCTGAAAATGAAAATTGGATGAAATAATTCATGATATGCTGTTATTGAAAGCTAATCTTTTGATAGTAGGAAATGCTCTGAAGCCATCCCAAATTTGGCAGATTAATGAAAAATTGCGTGTAGTATCAGAAGAACATAAACTCGATCCAAAAATGGAGGCCCGAGACCGTATCGACTTGATTTTGAAAATCTTTGAAAAACATGCAACGAGTGGAGAATCTCGTTTACAAATTCAGCTTGCAGCGATTAAACATATGGGACCGAGAATCTACAGAATGTGAATGGATCTATCCAAACAGTGATGAGCTGCTTCGTGATGATGAGCATGAGCTACTCGTGGACTATGAGAAACCAATACAGAAAGAATGAAAAGGCATTTGAAGGAGCAGACTTTGAAAATCGAGAAAAAACTTGTTGAATATGCTAAAATGCGTAAACTTCACCGTGACGCACGTATCAAAAAATGAATGCCAACAGTTTGAATAGTTGGTTATACAAATGCAGGAAAATCTTCACTTTTGAATGGTTTAACCAAAAAATGAGTTCTAGCTGAAAATAAACTTTTCGCTACACTTGGAACAAATGTAGGAAATCTATATGTGATTACTGATCCAGTTACTGGAAGATGAAAAGAAATCCTTCTAAACGATACAATCTGATTTATTCGTGACCTACCTCCCAAACTAATTAAATCTTTTTCTTCCACCCTCGAGGATAGCATTGAATCAGATTTACTTTTACATGTGATAGATTCTAGTGATCCATTTGTTGGAGAAAGGATTTCTGTAGTTCACGATGTACTTTCTGATATTTGAGCGAATCAAAAAAGAATCTTAGTTTTCAATAAAATAGACCTAATCGATGAAGAAAAATTGAACGAATTGAAAGAAATGTTCCCAGATGAAGATAAAGTTTTCATTTCAGTGAAAAGCAATATTTGACTAGAAGAACTAAAAAATCTGATAGCTAAAAATGTGTAGTTTGTATCATTCTGAGAGAGCATAGCGACCGAAGAATCTCAAAAAGCTTATTTATATTATCCTGGATCCATCGCTACGCTCTGGATGACGATTTTGTGTTATATGTCATTCAGAGAAGCGAAGCGACGAAGAATCCATTTTGTTTCATATTTTCCTGGATTTTCATTCAGATAGTTTATACCCGGAGGTGCTGGACAGGATTTTGCTCAGAATGATACTTGTGCTCCTCTTTCAAGGGGAGCTGTCCGAAGGACTGTGGGGTTATAAAAAGAGAGAGGAATTATTCCTCTCTTTGATAGTCTAATTCTTCAACTTCGAAACCACTTTCAGATAGCCACGAATCGACAATTCTCCTATGACAGAATTCTGGTGGTATTTCACCACATATGAGAACGATTTTTCTTCCATTTGCGAGCATTTTCAGTTCTGAAACTACCCGTTCTGGAGTAGTTTTTGGTAGGTTTGTTTCTTGGTACTTTTCCCTGTAGAAATAATCTGCATAGTAATACTGAGCCGGAGTTTCTTTTTTCAGAGAGTTCCATTCAAACCACCATTTCTTGGGTATTAATGGTTTGTATATAAATCCATCATACCATTCTGGATGGTCACCTCTAATACATACCAAGAAATACTCATTTTCAGGAAGATTCCTTACGTTAGCAAAAAATGACGTATAAATTTTTTTATTCATATTGTTTTAATTTTAATATTTTGTTTGTGTGAAATAGATATGAAAATAAGTCAGAAATTCAATCTAAACCAAATATTTTTATTTAATTGTGAGCTATAACACAGCTTTTTATCTTTTTTTTCGAGATTTTTTATATTAAGTTTCGGCGTAAAAACTACTCAAATTCGAAATTGATATAAATTATCAAAATTTTGACTTGATTTTGTTAAGGAATTTATTATATACATTTTCACTGTGATATTTTTTCAGAGAAAAATTTACTTATTTCCATTAAATTACGGAATGCCAACTATTAATCAATT
>Ga0247611_10004609_pt1 | contig 18958 bp, 6 predicted proteins | sample 177DNAGHGhighgp2_FD_192422 | JGI IMG/M metagenome (GOLD analysis project Ga0247611, IMG submission 192422) | Sheep rumen microbial communities from Palmerston North, Manawatu-Wanganui, New Zealand - 1770 DNA GHGhigh gp2 | ecosystem: Host-associated > Mammals > Digestive system > Stomach > Rumen ... | reverse complement strand
ACGAGGAGCATATATCAGGGGCGAAGAAAAATGAGGAAAGACAAGTGTTGACCGAGTGCTTGGACTATTGCACCGTGAACAATGTCGATTACTTGTTGCTATCTGAACTGAGCCGACTGGGAAGATCAACGCTGCAAGTATTGAAATCTCTGGAACGGCTTCATGAGGCTAAGGTATCAGTCTATATCCAGAACCTTGGCATTTACTCGCTACAACCCAACGGAGAAGTGAACCCCATCGCGTCCATTCTCATCACCGTTTTAGCTGAGATGGGCAATATCGAGCGAGCCAACATCCAATACCGGCTCAACTCAGGACGTGCCCAATATGTGAGGAACGGTGGAAAACTCGGACGCAAAACCGGGACCATCAAGAGCGAGGATAAGAAACGAGAGGAATACAAGGAGGTCATATCGCTGCTGAAACGAGGCTACTCCATCAGAAACACAGCGAAACTCACCGGCTCCTCAATATCAACAGTACAACGCATTAAAAACCAATTTGTAAGATGATCAAGACAATTAAAGAATTATTGATTGAATGGTGGTACGAGAACAATACCACCAAAATGCCCATCCCCACAATCTACACTTATGAGGTAGAGGTGGATGGCAAGACAATCACCATCGAGAGCATGAGCAGAAGCAGGATGTACATTCACTACAAGGCAAGGAAGAAACACCCCAACGCCAAGTACATCCGAGTTATTAACCAAACTAAAACTTATTGAGGCCTCTAAGGATCTTACCATAGATAGGGGTGTTTAAACAATCATTATAGAGAACGGCCAGGCCGTTTTCTTTTTTATTCCATCAGCTCACATATCATAATCGACATTTTCATACAACAATTTATTCACATGAGCATTCTCTCCGTATCAAATAATTAATTATATTTGTGGTCGTAAAACGTTGGTAAAGGCTAAACATAATAGCTCCACTTATTATGACAAAAGAACAAAGAATAGCGATTTCTCGAGTTATCAGCGACATGATTAAGGCTGATAATATTATTGAGGAAACCGAGATACAGGACATGAAGCGTCTTATGGTTGACTATTCCTTGACGCATCAAGACATGGAGGCAGCTCGGAACATCAAGTTTTCAGATGCTGTCCCTGTTCTCAGAGAGTTGCCACAGAAGGATCGCAAAGAATTTATGAAAAGAATCTATGGAATAGCTCAAAGCGATAACGTCTGCGTTCCCCGTGAAGCTCTTTTGTTAATAGCTTTGAGATATTGTCTTCTAGAAGATAATAAAAAGGATTCCGAAGGACGCACTTTGCCCAAACCATATCTCGTGTCCTGTGCAACCGGTGAAGCCACTTTGAACGATCAGTATATGGTATATATTGAAAGTTCATATGACAAAGAAATGAATGAGCAGCTTGAACGTAATTTCAGATTATTGGTTACACTCTCTCGGCTTAGTGGATTCAACTTCATCTATATCCCCAAAATGGTGTCTGAGTTCCAGAATATGCGCAAAGAATATGTTCTTGATGTCATCAGTTATATGGCACCAAATCTTGAGCAGAAATTCATTAACAGCGTATATGAGCGACTTTGCAAAATGACGACCGTTGAATTCTTTCGCAATGTGTTATACGAGAGGCTTCAAGTACAAACGCCACATAATATAGCGCCTTCGTTATTAATTAATATTGGTACATCCGTTGTTCCGTATTGTTCTGCAGCTGGGCCAGTGCAGTATTATACTGAATTCTTGTGCATCCCCATTACAACTGACATCTTGACTCTAGTCGAAGGGTTATTGGGTTATTATCAAAGCCGAGTCAGCATAAGACAAACCATTTCATATGGCGGTAGTGGACAATTCAAATATTTTGGCTTTTATAAGGCCTTATTTGATTTCCTCATTGCTCCACCCCCAGTAGCTCCCAACTTGGTGTTTCTTGGACAGAATATAAAAAATGGACGCTATCAAATCGCTTTCCAATTTGATGGTGGATATGAAAAAACAATAGATCTAACACCAAAAGAATATGATACCTACTTTGCCATCGCAAAAAGAAGTACAGGCAAAAAACCAGGATTACCCATTGGCGTTGATCGTGGGATCAAGTCGGTAATTTCGCACATAAAGAGCAAGATAACCAATGGTGTCCCGGATTTAACATTCTCAGACCAATATAAACCAGAGCGTTGTGGCAATGCGTATATAATAAGACTCGACAGAAACAAGGTGTTAGTCCGTCAACGAGGCCTTGCGAGCTCTTGTGAGTGTTCCGACCTACCAATTGCAGAATTATAAGCGTAGTTAGAGATACTTGAATTCTAGAGGTGGATAATCACCATAGCAAATATTTTTAATAATTCTCTGCAACGTTGCCGGAAGAATCTTCAAAAATGGAGTAAAATTTTGGCAATGTTGTCATTTTGATACGTTGTTTTTGCTTTTCTGTTATTTTTGCAACAAATCTATTATTAACATAAAACAATCAAAACAATGAAAACTGTCTTAATCACCACAGAATTCAAGCGCATAGACAAGAGACGCTGGCCAAAGTATGTTAGGGACTTTATTGACAATCCTGATGTGAACTCAATTCATCCTGAATCTGGTTCAAAAATAGCTTATCACAGATTTAATACTGAAGCTTTTCCTCGATTGGTGTTTATGGAGGAAAAAAGTGAAGGGAACACGGTATATGTGATAAGGAAATATTTTAACGAACATCGAGATTATGATGAATTCAGAAAACTTGATGAAAAACAAAGATGTCAAAAATGTAAGTATTCTCCTCTAGATGAAGAGGATTTGGCACAAGAGTTATCTAGATTTGTAGAGGAAGAGAAGAAAGAAGCTCTTCCAATTGAAATGAGGAATTTTGAGAAAACCCGTGATTTCACAAACACAGCAACAACTTATGTGTTTGAGATGGAAGAATGGTGCAGTCACCTTCGAAACCGAGATTTGGAGGATGACAAGAAGGAAATTTTTGATGCAGTCCAGAGGATTGTTATTGAAAAGGGAATGACTAACGAAGATGCTGATGGATGGCGAACGATTAATTTTGCCGGAGATAAGGAGATTGTGTATAGGCTTCATGAGCACGAAGGACATATTTACTATTACATTTTTGATGTTGGTACACATGTTGACATTTCTTCGCTTCGCCATAAGTATATTGACCTAAGCGACATAAGACTCCTCAAACAGGCGAGAAAAGGTTTTCCTGATTGGATACTCTACGGTGAATTTGAGGACTGGAAAAGTCTCGAAAATGATGATGAAGCCAATCTGGCACTTTCGGACGAAGAGATTGTAGTGCTTAACAAGACACCATACCCCTATTTTGTGAATGGTTTAGCTGGTAGTGGCAAATCTACAATCCTTTACTATCTCTTTGCCCATGCTTATTCCTACAAAGAGGTCAAACCGATGGATCTAATCTTTTTGAGCTATTCCCCAAAGCTAATTACAAAAGCCAAATCGGTGATTAAGGCACTGCTTCGCAGGAACCCCTCCTACCATGAGTTCAAGCTAACCCCTCAAGAGGAGCAAAACCTAGATTCCTGTTTTTGGTCATTTCGGGAGTTTTTAACAAACAGTTTCCTTGATAAGGAAGATGAAATTACGATGTTCTCATCATCAAATCATCTGTCATACGAACAATTTCAAAAAGATTATAATCTTGACTGCAAGTTGAATGAGGCACGGACCTATACTGCCGCGATGGTGTGGTCTGTTATCAGGTCATTCATCAAGGGGCGCGATTATAAATCCACCTTCACAATAGAAGATTATCAAAAACTTCGTGACAGTGAAAGAACGGTTGATGTGGCTGATTATGAGAACATTTATAAAATTTGGAAAAATTGGTACAAACCCACATATGAGGGGAAACGCTGGGATGATTTGGATTTGGTACAAATTGTACTGAAGAAACTTGACACAGGTATCGATTTCAAGAAATATGATATTATCTATTGTGATGAGGCACAGGACTTTACCATGATAGAAAATGATCTGATATTGCGCTTATCGAAATATGCCTCTTATGACCTAAATGGCTACCATGAAATCCCAATCGCATATGCCGGCGACCCCAATCAAACCGTCAACCCGACTGGATTTAATTGGAAACGTCTGAAAGATATTTTTGACAAGACTTTTTCTGAATTGGTGGGAAACCACATCAGCCTCAACGAAAAAACCCTTAACAATAACTATCGTTCAAAGAAAACTATTGTGGAGTTTGCGAATTCTATTCAATATATCCGCAAATGTTTCCTTTCAGATGATGTGATCAAACCACAAGAGCAATGGAACCCCCAGTCTAACCCCCTTCCTGGTTTCTTCTTTTTGTCAAGAGCTGATGGAATTGAGGATGACAAGATAACCATTGAAACTGGCTTTTCAAAAACCGAATGCATTATCACAGGCGCTGAAGGAGAATACGAGCGAAAACTTGACGACAAAAATGAATTGACCGAGGACAGCACATCTATTGAAGATGATCTGTTGGCATCAATTGATAACAAAGGAAAGCTTTACACGGCCATTTCTTCCAAGGGCCTTGAATTTAAAGCTGTCCTGCTTTACCGTTTTGCAGACCAACTTCCATTATCATTTGACAAGATGCTTGCCAAAGAGGAAAGCATTAGTGAATCAGACAAATATGAGCTAGCTCATTTCTTCACCAAGCTTTATATCGCTGTTTCTCGCGCAAAAGAGGTATTATACATAGCTGATACTCAAGAGAATTACGAGCGGTTCTGGAAATACTTTCTTGATAATTCATTTGTTAATGAATTGCTCCAAAAAATGCCAGATGCCGCTGCATGGGTTGAAAAGGTAGGCGGAATTGAGCTGGGTGACAAATCTGAATTCTTGAGCCGCATGGCTGAGAACTTCAATCCCTTAGAAACTGCGTTGAGGATATTTGATGATGCGAAATTGGATAGGAGCGCAAAAGATATGAAGCGTGCTGCTGGCTATTTTGAGGAGGCCGGTGAGTACACTAAGGCCCGTGAGGCAAAAGCCTACGTATTGTTGTTCGAGCAACAATACCTCAAAGCAGGCAAGCAATTCCGAGACTTAGGAATGACCGATATTGCAACTAATGCATTTTGGCAAGGTCGTTGCTGGGATGAACTTGTGGCTAATAGTAACCGGGCCGACTATAGGATTGCTGCACAATTCATGAGTTCTCAGTTACCTTTGTCCGAGCTAATCAAGAACGAGCAACTCATAGACAGAATCATGAGCAACGATGAGACATGGATGAATGTGGTTCTATATATTCGCAATGAAGCAAAGAACGTCGATTTCAATCAAATCCATGTGACATGCAATTTCTTGGAGAACTTAGCAAACCATGGTTTCAATATTTTGAATCCCACGATTGCCGACTTGTACTTTAAAGGAAAGCAATATAGCAAAGCTATTGCTAAATGGGACGAACTGGTCAATACCAATCACGATAGGCAATACCAAGAGCACAAGTCTTACTACTCAGCGAAAGAGGAAACTTGTCCTACTACATCAGAGAAGATATATTGGATGAGTAAGGGCGGGAAGAACGATGAGATCTTAAAGCACTACTCCACACCTAAAGATGCAGAGCTTTATATGCTTGATGAACGTGCCCGAAGAATTATCTTCTCGCTGCTTATAAGACCTAAAACCTTTATTGAGGCCTTGACATATCCATATAACGGCAGTGATAAATATCAGTTGTTATATCGGTCCAGCAGAAACCTCTTCATTGAGCACTATGTACTGAATGATTTTAGCGAGTCCAAATTCACTGAATGGATTGAGACCCCCATCTTAAATGGTGATTCGAATCCTTTTGATGACGAACTGCCTCTTTCTATTTTTGAGAAAATCTTTAGCCTTCCCAGAATGGATGATTGGATAAAGTTCATGAAACTCAAGGATAATGGCGGTTACCGTGTGATCAGAAATGCTGTTAACTCCAACAAGGTGGCAGATGCAGTATGCAAAGCATTGTCTGAAAAGAACTATCCGTCGCTGGCATCCTGTTTCTTAGACGTAATTTTCAACAGCCCATATTACAATTACGAGAATGCCAATAAGCATATCAACACGCTATTGGACGTCTTTGAAAAGAATGAATTCTCTCCTAGGGATTTTATCCAAGTTTCTAAGAAGAACATTTATTTTGATGCTTGTGAGCTGACTGGACATGACCTTGATAACATCAAGGACAAGTTGCGCGACTTCGTGAAGACCAGATTCGCAACCTACAAAAAAATCAAGTTTACTGATTTAAGGACAGCCAAGACATTGTGCAAAATCTATGAGAAAGCCGCTCCTCAGGTACCGGATGAAAGAGGCAAGTTCATTTACGACCACGAGAATGTTCTGGCCTTCTATCAATCACTTAAAAAACGATTTAAATTGCCTATTGAGTTTGTGGATTTCATTGAAATTCGCATGGCTGTTATCAATACACGATACAAGAGCAGAACATCTTTCAGCTCCTTCATGAATGCTCTTGACTCAGATATATCCATGAAAGATGTCCTCACAGCACTCGACAAAGAGGATGCTTTGTGGTTTATCGCTCTCGCATACGGAAAAAAGAATGTAAATCACAAAGAATTGAAGAATTACGGGAAGGATGTTGCTCAGATGATTTATTTGAATGATATCACTATAGGGCAATTTGAGAAGAAAGAAGTCAAAAACAACTTGAGATTAAATATGGTACTCTTAGCCGACAATTCCATCAAAGCAATTCTGGCTGAGAACAAAATCGATGACGAAGCACTTAAGATCCTCTCTTATCTCTATGAGGTATTCATGGAAGAGAACTCCGAGAAAGCCGACAAGTTTGATAGACTTTCCAAGCAACAACGCATATCAAAGCTCTACAGGTTAGTACATTATTTGCATATCCGGGCACTTCATTACTATGCATACGGTAATGAGCGCAGATATGTTAACAAAGCCATTGAGTATGAGGAGTCTATGAGCATTGAAAGGGCTCGTGAACTGAAAAGGCCTAACTTGGGTGAAGTGGCAGCCGAAACAACAGAACCTAGCCCAAAATCCGAACAACAAGAGCAGAGGCCTATTTCTGACCAAGACAAAGCAAAAAAAAGTCGCAGGGGCAAGGGAAACCCAGCGAGCGAAAAAGTAGCTTTATCAAACCAGCAATTAAAGGTTGATGACATGGAACAGGAAGTGGCAAGACGGACTCAGCTTGAAATGGCTAGAAAACTGAAAAAGAACGGAGTAGCAATTGATATCATTCGCATCTCAGCCCCCTTGTTAACACTAGAGGACATTAAAAGATTGTAATACTATCGATGACAGCAACGTTGCAGAAGGAATCAATTATTATTATGTCTTTTCTTTTGCAACGTTGCAGTTTGTTTTAATAAAAGTGAAGATTTTTGTATCTTTGCGACAAGATATTTCAATAATCAAGAACCATGGCAAAAAAAGCGAAGAATATATTAACTCTCAGTGGCACTAACGCGCTCGATTTCTTTTTGAAGTCAGAGCAGTTTCATGGTTTTGAACTCCCTGAATATTTCAACTTTGACGATTTATTAAAAACGGTAGCTGAAATCGTGGGTGACACCAATTATGATGATTGCATTGAAGATGTCCTGCCTGATGAATTGCCGGATGTGAATTTGAATATTGTGCTCAATAAAGATGGACGTTATGCAGTGAGGCCTATTATTCTCGCTAATCCTTTTTTATACTATTTCCTCGTTAGAGAAATATGCAATGAAAAAGGATGGGCAATTATTCAAGATTGCTTCGCAAAATTCACAGTACCTCACGTTGCGTCATGTGCTTTACCGGTTGTGCCTGATAAAGTTGAGCCATTTCACAAATCGGCTACAATTTTAAATTGGTGGAACTCTATTGAACAACGCTCGCTTGAGTTGTCGCTAGAATACCGATATATGTTTGTTACAGATATTACCAACTGTTATGGTTCAATTAATCCTGAGACAATAAACTGGGCGTTATCGATGAAAGGCACTACATTTGCAAATGATGAGAATCATACAATGGCCCAAAACATCATTCGATATATTCGTGCCTTGCAACAAGGTCGAAATATTGGAATACCACAAGGTAGCTCCATCTTTGATCTTGTTGCTGAGATTATTCTTGGTTACTCCGATTTATTGCTCTATAATCGTTTGCAAGAAGAAAGAATTGAAGGTTTTGAAATTCTTCGATATCGTGATGATTATCGCATTTTCTGTAATGATATGGATCAGTTGGAGCGTATCTCATATATCCTTCAGGATGTACTTGAATCGCTTAACTTCCGCATGAATAGTAGCAAAACCCGCATTAGCCAATCTGTTGTCTTTGATTCATTGAAAGCAGACAAGCTGTGGTACATTGAGAATACTCCAATCTTCAGCAAGAAAGGCGTAGATTTCGATAGCTTTGAGAAACATCTATTTTATATCTTGATGTTCGGACGTCGTTTCCCCAATGGAGGGCAGTTGAAAGTTATGCTTACTGACTTAGACAAGCGGATTCAACAGCATTTTGATGATCAAGCAATCAAAGCAAAAGATGTAAAGCTTAGTGAAGATATGACAGCCGATACTAGCCCAAAAGCTCGGCAAGGCAAACTACCCGGTGGGTCAGTACGAGCCATGAGCGCCGTGGCAACACAGATCGCACTTGAGAATGTATCTGCAAGCCACTATGCCCTGCGTGTTCTTAGCCGTATGGTTGACTCGTTGAAGGACGAGAAAGAAAAAGTAGCCATTATTACAAAAGTGTACGAAAAACTTGTTCACCAACCGAATTCTTCTTTTAATGAACTGTGGCTCCAAAACATAACCTACCAATGGGACAAGAAACAAGGCCATGCACCATACAAAATGCGCCTTTGTCGCCTCGTTATGGGCGAACAGATAGATCTTTGGAACAACTCTTGGCTCAAAAGTGAATATTCAAAGAAGTTGCCTCTTGACACAATCTGTGATCAGGAGATACTTAAGGAAACGACGCCAGTCATTACTTTCCGTGAGTCTAGAGCGTACTATGAACTATAAATAGTATTGATAGTGTTATGTTAATTAAATGATTTAATCTCTGTTTCATTGAAGGATAAGATTGCTATTTGGCAACACATCACTATCCGTTCAATTGATTAAGCAGAATAAGTTACAGATATAAATGATCTTAAAGAATGACCGACAAGATTTCCATAGAACAAGCTAATCCGTTCATTGGATGCAACAAAGTAATCAGTTCAATCGAGAGTATAGAAAGAATCCGTACTAATGTTGTATTCAAATCTGATAAGGGTCTTATCGTATCATTACCAAACGATGATACGAGTTTATTAGCTTATTCTGATTCAGATGATTTATCATTATTTGAGTTAGGGGATAGAATCGATGTCTATACCGATTCTGATGGCAATATCTGTCGTTACAATGATAAACTTGATTTATATAAGAGTGTGCTGTCAAAAGCACGCGAAGGCCATATCTTTTCTGGCAAAGTATTAGATACAAACAATAAGGGGCTTATTGTTTCAATTAATGGTTTACAATCTTTTTTGCCCAAAGGTGAAATAGGTTATAATGACTGTGAAGATTTAGGGTCTTTTATCGGGATGGAAATTGATGTAAAACTCATTAGCATAAAACTCAAAAAAAAGGTTAAGGAAAAGTCTCTTTTAGTGGTTTCTAATAATGTGGTACTTGAGGAACAATATCATGATAAAATGAATAGCATCTCAAAAGGAGACATTATTAAAGGCACGGTTAAAAGCATAGCTAAATATGGTGTTTTTGTAACACTATATCCTACAATTGATGGTCTTATTCATATTTCAGATTTATCTTGGGAGATAGTATCTGACCCGGCTGAGATTGTCTCTGTCGGTCAGAATGTTGATGTAGTAGTTTTAAATGTTCAGCAATCGAAGGATGAAACTCCAAGAATTAGTCTTGGGTTAAAACAGTTGTCTCCAAACCCTTGGGAGTTATTTGACAAACAAACAAAAGTAGGTGACATTATAACAGGAAAGATTCGCAATATTACTGATTATGGCCTTTTTATATCGCTGCCTTGTGGTGTGCGAGGCCTAGTTCATAAAACCGAATTATTAAGAAATCCAAATGAATATCAAATAGGGGAAACAATTACTGCAAAGATATTAGACATTGACTGGAAGCTTAAGAAGTTGTCCCTTAGTATTAAACAACTTCAATCCGATCCATGGAATACAATTGATGAACAGTACTCAGTTGGTGAGATTCTTAATGTCACCATAAAAAACATTACCAATTTTGGGTTATTTGTAAAGATTGAAGAAGGATTGAACGGATTAATTCACATTTCAGAACTATCATGGGTGGAAAAAGTAAAAAACCTCAAAGAGCGTTACACTATTGGGGAACATATGGATGCAATCATTTTAAAGATTGACAAAGAGAAAAGACGGTTAGAGTTAAGTCATAAACGTATTGCTACTAATCCTTGGGATGAGTATAATGTAGGCCAACTTGTAGATGCGAATATTGAAAGTATTGATAAGAGAGGAATACATGTAAGATTACCAGAAACAAATCTACCAGCACTTATTCCAGCTAGTTCAGTATCAGAAAATATAGCATATGAAATTGATACTGTCTTGCATTGCTCCATTAAAAGCATAAATAAAAAACAAAAGATAATCATCTTAGTAATTGAGTAAAATGAGTTTCAATTCAGAGTTTCAAAAAGAAATATGGCTAAAACATATTGAGGTGCAAGAACGTGTGCTTCAACTTAATTCAGCACCTATTATTATTGAGCCGGAGTCTATACAGTTATCCGGTCATCGACTTAGCCTCAGAGTGAGCCAAACCAACGAGATTGATGCAAAGATTAATAGCATAAAAGCATTCTTTAAGATTAATGATGATGACATTGACTCCACAAATGAGACGCTAACTTGTGATGGCTATTTTGAGCCGGATTTAGCTGATTTGGCAAGTTTATCTCAGGAATGTCAAAAATACTATATTTTACTCTCTAAGAATCCAATTATTGAAGGGGTTATTCGTTCTCAACGATCTTCTTTTGCAAAATGTGTGCGGGCTCTTATTGACGCAAATGAGAATTATGCAATTGATCCGAGTCGAAGACTTCAGGTGTCAGTAGACACATTACGTAGACTTGATAATGACCCTTCTTTCCCTAAAAACATAATCCCAGAACGAGTAAGTGGTATATTCGGAGTAGCTCCAACACCTGCTTACTTTTTAAGGAAATGGCTCTCAATAGACTGTAACCATTCTATTCAATATGTAAACTTTATAATTGATGGCGTAGAAAAACAAGGAATAAAACGAATCTTATCAATTAATAATAATTATCTTAATGAAACTGCGTTGCAGAAACTTAATGAGATTTGGGGACTCAAATTATCGTCTTATGACGTTTCTTTTGAAGTAGATACAAGTATTCTTCAGAAATATAACTCAAAAGAATCTTTAGTTGGTTTTCCGAAACGAAATGACAAAGAATTCACACACCATTTTGACTCCGAGCAAACAGATAATAATCTAACTATTTTACATCGGCAGTGGCAAATAGATTTATTGAAGTATATCTATGACATGGAATTTGGAGAGAACAATTATTCTCTTTCCATTAAGTATAACTATATTTACGATAATAGGTTATTTCATCAATTTGTTGATGGTGTTAATTGCTCTGATTTCTTCCAAGAGATGAAAAGTAAAATCAAAGACGATGACATTTCAATAAGTGATTTTAAGCAGTCAATTGGTGTTGATTTTGATTGGAGAATAACAACGCCTAAAGATTTAAAAATTGAACTTAGTAATAAATATGACGATTTAGAAATTTCTATTTTTTTTGACCATAGATGTAATGTTAATGTCTGTGACAAGGACGCAGATTGGGATAAGATAGAATCTTTTCTTAAGGACAATTATACAACAATTAAAACGTTTATTAGCAATCAAGATGGAGCGATGCACTTTGTTCAAGAGTATCATACTCAAGAACAAGCGTCACAATTTATGCTCTCTCTTTCTGCATCTTTGCGTCAACTCCGCGATATGGGCTGCGAGTGTGAGATACACCCTAATATAAAGGGTAAAAAGAAATACATGTTGCGTATAGACCACAATAAGATTGCAGAGAATAAAGAAAGTATTGTCAGAAGTCTTCGAGGTTCAGAGTTTTCTGTAAGAGGACGTGTCATAGGCAAACTAATAAAAGTCAATTTCCCTGAATTGATATTCGATATTTCATCTGCGGACTACAACTTCTCTGAAAGTGGAGCATTAGGCTTCAACAGTATTAGTCCAAATCTTGAAGGAGATATTGAAAAAATAAACCGTCTTAAAAATGCATTTGATAGTATTTCAACGGGGAAAGATGTGAAAAATCCAAATTTGAGCCAATTTATATTTGATGCTACAAAAGCTATTCCGACAAAAGATATTGATTTTTATACTCATGAGTCTAGTGATTATTATAAAAACATAAAAAGCAATCTATTAAATAATCACATCAACCCATCTCAATTAAATGCTATTATCAAATGTTTGAAGGCCACGGATCTTTCTCTCATTCAAGGCCCCCCCGGTACTGGAAAATCTACTGCGATAGCCGAAATCATTTGGCAACATATTAGGTTAAACCCAGAAGAACGTATCTTGTTGACATCTGAAACCAATCTTGCCGTCGACAATGCGATAGATAGAACAATCAATGGGACTCATAACTTAGTTAAGCCCATTCGATTTGGTTCAGATGATAGATTAGCGATGGAAGGCAGACAGTTTTCAATTGCAGCAATGGAACAATGGGTTGAAACAGGCAAATATGAATATTTAGAAGAAGATGATTTACTCGATGATGAAGAAGCCATAACTAAAAGTGGTAAAATGGTCTTGGTCAACTGGCTGGATAACATAAAAAGACGTATCGACTATAATAAAATGGATTCCAACACGTCATCGTTATGGGAGAATCTTCTAACAAACCCGGACAAAAAACTGAGAGAACTGATTTTCGAACAATACAAATCTCATTGTAATGTGGTTGGAGCAACATGTAGTTCTATAGGTGAAAAGAACACAAAAAATAGACCAACCAAATTTTATATGAATTATTGTACGTTATTTGGAGAAGTTGGTATCAAGACAATTTATAAAAAAGTATTTGATTTCTATGACGAGGATTACGAGGAGATTAATATCACGACATATAAGAGTAAAGATGGCATTTCATTTTCAACAGTCATTCAAGATGAGTCAAGCAAGGCTACTCCTGCCGAGTTGGCATTACCTCTAATCTACGGCAAAAAGAACATTATTATCGGTGATCATAGACAATTGCCACCCATGCTTGATAAAGAAGAATTTATGAACACTCTTGATTTTCTTATTGACAAAGCCATCGGAGAATCAGAGTTGAGAAAATTGAAAAAGCTTAAATCATACGTCATCAAACATTTTAAAGAGATGGAAATATCTCATTTCCAGAGAATATTTGAGAACATTGATGATAGTCTGAAAGGAGAGTTTACCCTTCAATACAGAATGCATCCAGACATCAATGAAGTCGTTAAACAGTTTTATGAAGAAGATAAAGGCTTGGAATGTGGCCTCATCAATCCTATTGACTTGGGCGTTAATGATAAAGACATGACGAATCCGTTTTCACGTTATCACGGAATAACTATTAATGATTTCATTTGTGGTGAATCATTAACACCTGAGAATCATGTTTTGTGGATTGATGTGAACTCTCCAGAAATGATTGAAGGCACATCAAGAGTTAATGAAGGCGAGATAGAAGTGATACATCATATTCTAGAAAAATTCTCTACTTCAATATCTTTTAAAGAATATTGTAATAAATGGGCTAATGTAGAAGACAAAGAAATTGGTATTATCAGTTTCTATAGTAAACAAAGGAATAGAATCAGAAAGATGTGCAGATCTTTCAGAGATCTTCTTATGAAAATTGATGTCGTAGACAGATTTCAAGGAATGGAACGGAATATCATTATTATATCAATGGTAAGGAGTAATACTATCGTTTCTGATTCTCAACAAGAACCCAATTATGATGAATATGAATTGGGGTATCCAATTCAAAATGAACTAGGGTTTGCCCAGTCACCAAATAGACTAAATGTTGCTTTATCAAGGGCAAAGAGGCTATTGATTGTGGTCGGCAATAGTATGTTATTTAAACAGAAAGATATTTATAACAATGTTTATAATATCATTGACGCAAACCCAAATGGCAAAATTATTAAATGCAATCCATATGAAGACATTCGAAAATAAGATATTAGAATCAAAACTTATCTACAAGTCAAATGATGCTGACGTTGCATTAAAAGCATGGCCTCTAAAGAAGACAAAATGTACGGTCTATCTATATGAAGATGTGCCGTGTTCAGACATTGAAACAATTATTTGCTCTACTCTTAATTATAATGATGGCGTCTTATCTGCAGAAGAACTAGCTACAATTCTTGGTTTTAATGTTAGAGATGATTTAGAGTCTATACCTAAAAGATATAAGGATAAGGCAGAAATTTGTGTATTTGACAGTCTGATAAGTCAGGTTGAAAAGGATGAACTGGTTAAAAGGCAAGGCAATTCTATAATTCTTACTACTTTAGGTCTTTTTTCTGTCAATAATTTGAAGAAAAGAATATTCTACAAGGCAGAATGTCGATACTTAGAAAATTTCAGTCTTAAATCAAACGAAATTATTCCTTTTCCTTTTAAAGAATCGCTTAGTGTATCAACAAAGTTGTATTGTAAACATCAGATCTCATATTACAAAGAACTTACGAAATACGCTATCAATCCTCAAGTTGTTTTAGAAGAAAAAGACTTAGTAAATGCATTATTGCTACAATTAGATGAAAAGACAAATCTTTTCAGTGCTTCTTTGACCAAAACAGATTTCTTGATAGAGAGTGATGGTTTTAACGTATCAATCCATCAAAACAACGATGAGAATTTTGCTGTAATTTATTCAACTGATGGATCTGTCAGTGAAATCGCATCCCAACTATTGAATGCAGAAGTCAATGAAAAAATCCTATCGATAAAAGTAGAATGGGGCTATTACCTTAGATTGCTTAATGACCCTAACGAACCTTTGAATTTCGAAACACTTAAACCATTTGAAGATATTATTGAATGGGATAAGGTTATTCTAGAACAACGGTTTTGCTGGGATGATATTTATCTTTTCAAGATGCTTGAAAAGAATATTGATGCGAATTTATGGCATGAAGTATCTTCAATCTGTCCAATTAATAATATTAAAGAGTATTTAAGAGTATCATCAAATAATTGGGATTGGAGTATTCTTTCTGCAAGGATGGACGGTCAATTCATTGTTGAAAATGCAATATCTTATCCTTGGGACTTTGACATAGTCATTCATAATGAACATGTTAAAACAGAAGATGTTGAGAAGCTTTTATTAAACCCTGATTTAACATCTGTTCAGTGGTTATGGAATGATATCATGCCATTATTGTCAAATGATTTTATCATAAAACATATTGATAATATTTCATTTGATTTAAAAACAATAACGAAAAACGATCCAGAGAGTGTAAAAGATCTAATACTTGATTATCCTGATAAAACTTGGGATTGGAATTATGTTTCCAATTATTATAATTTGAGCTTTATCCTGGAAAATATTGGACTTCTTGCCAAGAGAATTGACTTAAATGTTGTCACTATAAGAGCTTTCAGTTCAGAGGAGTTTGCTTCGTTGTTTTGTAAATCTTCTGTTTTTAGACAAGAATTGTCAGAGTACACAAATTCTCGAAACAAATCATTCAATGTCAACACATTTGATTTAATCTGGAACGACGAGAATATTAATTTTTTCGAACAAATTGGTCTCTTAACATGGTGCAATCAAATCATTGGAGGTTTCGAACGCAACCCACATATAGTTTGGGACCAAGATTTTTTCTCTAAATATTCAAGTAGAATTACAAGTTCTTCAGGTTTTTCATATGTAACCGCAAGAGTTAATAACTCCTCGATTGTTGATGCTAATCCTGACTTTTTGTGGGATTGGGATATCATATCCACAAAAACTGAATGGATTCGTAATACAGAATTCGTTAGCAGTCATCTGGCCAAACTAAACATCGACAAATCGTTTTGCTTGCTCTCAAGTAATTCTTTTTGTTCTTTGTTTGAACGTCCTGAGATGCAGGATTATTTGATGAATCATCCAGAGACGTGGACAAAAGCCACTGAACTCGCGTCACTCCAACTTGTCCAAAATAATATTAGTTTTAATTGGAACTGGAATGTATTAACAATTAAATCAATTAATTCTTTAAGAATTGAAGAACTTGGTGAAGAAAAATGGGTTGATAAATGGGATTGGAACTATTTGTCCGAAAAATTAGATGTTACACGTATAGCAGTATATTTGGACGCTTATCAAGATTATTGGAATTGGTCAATCCTATCTAAACGATTAGGTAAGAATATCGTTTTGGAGAATCTTATTAATTATGCGGACAAATGGGATTGGGACATACTGATTGACAGTGTTTTTACAAAGGAAGATTTAGAGATAACAGGTCATCTTACTACGATTGCTACGATAATTAGCCTTCAAGAGCCCGAATCGCAAAAATCGTTATGGGGTAAAATAACAAGAAAATTCTCTCTAGAAGACTTATATGAAGAAGTGCATAAAACGATGGCCTTTGTCGATAATTCACGCTTATTTCAATGGGATTTATCTTTCATTTATGATCACAAAGAGTTCGATTTAAACGATTATATTAAGACTTATTCAGACGATGTTAATTGGGGTCTTTTGTCGAAATCAAAGTCAGCAGAACGATTATTTTATTTTGACAAAAATCTTTTGAGTTTTGATATGTGGTTAAGAATGATGAAATCGTTATTATATGACAAAATGTATAATTGGGATTTCGGAACTTTGTCACAGAATGATGCCATCAATTGGCATCCGGCTCTTTTGAAAATCAGAAGAAATCAATGGGACTGGCAATACTTATCGGAACACAGCAAATGTTTTTCTGATAGTATAAGACTAAAAAATAAATCCAAACTATCCTATAATATCAAACAATTTAAAGATGTTTTGGATTTTGACATACTTTCAAAGAGGACTGATATAACCTTTGATGATTCATTATTAAGTGAATTCTGTTTAGAAGATTGGAATTGGAAAGCAATATCCGCCTCTGAAAACTTATCAGTTAGCAACGAATTTATTATTAACAATCAAGATAAAGGGTGGGATTGGATAGCTTTATCACAAAGCCAAAGACTTGTTATCGATAAAGAACTATTAAAAAAAACCAACCAAAAAGACTGGGACTGGGGACTTCTTTCTTGTAACAAGTCATTGAAAATATCTCTGGCCGATCTTTTATCACTTGACGTGACAAAGTGGGACTGGGGCGTTTTAAGTGGAAGGTTTGACATTCTATTTGACAACGAATCTTTAATGTCAACTCTCGACAATACTCAAATATTATGGGATTGGACTTTATTATCTTCACGTGAAGATTTGATATTTGATGAGGCTTTGTTACTAAAAGTATATCAGAAACCGTTGGACTGGAACCGTGTTTCAAAAATGACTACATTCACCCCGTCTCTTAATGTGCTTTCTAAAATCTCTCTCAAAAATCTTGATTGGGATGCTATCTCACAAAATAAGTTATTATCAAAGGATGTTTTATGGCCATATCGAGAGAAACTTAATTGGCACTATATCAGTCAAGTTGAGAAATTCCAAAAATCAGGCATTGATTTTTATCGTAAGTACCGTGATTATTTAGATTGGTCTATTGTTTCAGGTGCTGTCTCATTTGAGTTAACTATCGAAAATTTGAGTGAATTTGAGAATAACCTTGATTGGCGAATTATTAATAATAGAGATGATTTTCAGTACTCGAATGACATATTAGATAGATTCTCAGAGCATATAAATTGGACAAAAGCTTCAAGTTCTAAAGATATCAACTTTTCAATTGACTATCTCAAAAAGTATGAAGACAAATGGGATTGGATGGTTCTGCTTAACAACCCCGTTATAGTTGAGAATGCTTCTAAATATGGGTCTGAATTTAAAGAAAAGATTAATGGAGTTGAGTTTATTAATCGTTTTTATGATTCAAAGCCAAAAGTTTATCATTTTGCACACTTGTTTAATGCTGTAAGCATAATTCGGTCTAGAAAGATTCTGAGTCGAATTAGAGGTAAAGGATTATTTGAGAACTCTGCTGGTAGCAATGTTTATACAAGGGATACTGCGCATCATTACGCTAGGTTTTATTTTCGACCTCAAACTCCGACTCAGTATTACAACGAGGCTTTAGGTGAAGATACTCAAACATCAAGAACAAAATGGGTATTCGGTGGCTATGACAGTAGAGGTAAGAAAATTTGGCATCAATTTGAAGAATGTCCGACTACCAAATATTGGGGCGCTCAAAGATTAGGTTCACCAAAATGCCCAATGCCGGTGTTCTTTGAGTTTGATCTTCATGAAATATTAAATCATTGTTTGGACAAGTGTTATTACAGTACAGGAAACATGCAAATGGCCAGTAGTCAAGTTGTACCTGTCAAGGCGAATCCTAATAGATTAAACACATCCAATTTATATTCAACCATTGAGGATGGACTTGAGATTTACAAAGCATATTCACAACAGGAGTTTCTTGTTTTAAATGAGCTGGATTTCTCATCATTAAATAATTATAGGATTATTTGTTATAACGAAGAACAAGCTTCTTTGCTTAAAATGCAATTGGGAAATGATCCCATTTGCGAACATATAACGACATCATCATGCACATCTTCTGGAATAGATATATTCCATCGAAAGAATAGAACAATAACCATATCTGAAACAGAGGACAGCATCAGCTTTTCCACAGATTATCGAG
>Ga0247611_10004608_pt1 | contig 18960 bp, 6 predicted proteins | sample 177DNAGHGhighgp2_FD_192422 | JGI IMG/M metagenome (GOLD analysis project Ga0247611, IMG submission 192422) | Sheep rumen microbial communities from Palmerston North, Manawatu-Wanganui, New Zealand - 1770 DNA GHGhigh gp2 | ecosystem: Host-associated > Mammals > Digestive system > Stomach > Rumen ... | reverse complement strand
CGGATATGCTACATTAGACGTCTTAAAAGACAAGACTCCTTATTTAACAAGTGTTTTTAAAGAAAGTTCAGAAAGCGCTAAAGAAATTTATCAAAGTATAAAAGACTTTCGTGGATCTAAGACCACAGATGTGAAGTCTATGGGTAAAGAAGCTCTTGATAACTTATTTAAAAATACTATTAATGATTTAAAAACAGGTAATTATTATAATAAAGAGAGAGATGAAGTCTTCGATAATGAAATGATGAAGATGATGGGTTTAGATTTCGAAGATGGTGAATTCTCTTTTGATGATAATGAATTTGAGTTTGGTTCAGAAAATAGTACAATTTCTGATGGTGAAGAATTAATTATTAAACAGAATGCTAAAAATTCTGCAGCCACCATTATGGCTGTAGATAAGGTTGGTGCTAAGGTTTCTTATAGTATTAATCGTGGTACAGCTGCATCTGCTAAGTATATAGTTAGTTCTAGCAGAGTAATGAACAAAGCTATGATGGATTTAAATTCAAAAGGCTTTGCTACAGTTACTGAAGCTATTGCTACTTTAAATAAGAATACTATTCAGATGAATGAAATGTTAGTTAAACCTTTAACTACATTCATGCAGAATGGTACAATATTCTTCACTAAAGCTACTGATTCATTAGATAAATTAGTAAGAAATACAGAAGAATTATTAAAACTTAATGGATATGATACAAGGTCTACTGGATCATCGTCCAGTAGAAAGAGAACTCTTAGTGATATAATGTCATCTAATGGTGGAATTTCTGTATCAGCTTATAAAGATTTAGTTGGTGGTAATATTAAAGAAGCTACCGAATTACTTTCTATACTTGGTATAGGAAAAGGTAAAGGTAATATTGCTAGCTTAAGTAAAGGTATAAGCCCATTAAGATATCCATTAAGATGGTTAGTTGGTTCTGTAATGCCAGCTATGTTACTTAATTCACTTGGTAATTTTGATAAGGCCCTTAAAGATTTTATACCTAGTGCAATGGCTAGAGCTATGACTTCAAAAGGTGGAGGATTATTAGGTACTATATTTAGAAGTATATTACTTCCTAAGAATGATTTTAATCCTAGAGTATCTACTAAATATAATCAAGGACCAATTCCTTTTGATGGTCAAACCAAGAAAGCTATTACAGAAGTTATTCCTCTATATTTAAGCCATATATTAAGTGCTATTAATGGTAGTCCAGCCACTAGATATGATTATCAAAGAGGTACATTTACAAAGATATCTGATATACACTCTTCTATTTCAAAAAGAGAAAGAAGTTATGCTGAAAAAGCAGGTGGTGATCTCAGGAATGCTGCTCTTTCATCTACAAGTAGCGCTAGAGAAAAAGAAGAAATAGAGAAGTTCTTTTTACAAGCTTTCTTAAATGGAGAAAATATAACAGATTTAAATAGAGCTGGATTTGAAAATAGTAGTTTTGGAAAGCAATTTTCTAGATCTACTATAAATAAATTAAGAACTTTAGTTAAATCTGGAAAATATAATAGAGTTCCTGGACAGATGATGTTATCTAGATCTGAATATAATAAGATTATAAGAGATTTAGAAGCTCAAGGTAATTCTATTGATACTATGCTTGTTAATAGATCAGATCTATTAAAAGGTAATGGAAAAGCTGTAGGTAATGTTGATAAATATGGTAATAGTTCTCTTGATTACTTAAGAGGTATTTATTATAATACTTTAGGTGGTGGCTCTGGTAAAGGTAAAAGAGTAAAAGGAACAAATTCTTTACCTTCTAATGTATCATTACCTAATCTTAGAGGAATAGCTCCTCAAACTCAAGGACAATCTACATATTATGGTGAATCTATAGATATTAATGATCCTATTTCTGTTGAGAATCATAATAAAAAAGTAGATAAGAATATTACTGATATTGCTAGAGAAATTGATAGACTTCAATCTCAAGCTAATCTTGCTAATTCTGCAGAAAAAGAAAGATTACAATCTAAGATTGATGATTTATATCAAAAGGTTGATATAGAAATTGATAACTATATTAATGTAGATGATGCTAGACTTAGAGGAGAATTAATTGTAAGCTCTACTATAAAGAAAAATAAATTCAATAGAAGAGTTAGTGATGTAAATGAAAAATCTTCTAACTTTATAAAGAAAACTTTAGGTAAAGTAATACCTGCTCCTTTAATGAATTTATTTAATAGGCCTATAGAAGCCTTTAGTGGATTATTAGATAAACTTACTAATTCTATGACTACATTACTTTGGGGTGATGGAACAAAAGATGGTATGTTTACCATGATTACTAAAGGCATTAAGAATGCTTTTGCTAATAATGAAACAGTACAAAGAATCTTAGGTATAATTGAACCTAAGAAACTTTGGGAAAATACTAAAACTGGATTAAGATCATATTGGAACTGGGTCAAATCTGGATTTACAGAGAAATGGGATCAAAGAGGTTCTACTGGTGCTAGATATATGGATATCAATCCAGGTGCTGCTAATGGTAGAAGAATAACTAAAGGCGGTATGATAGCTGTTTCGGAAGGTGAAATGGTTATTCCTGCAGAATTTAATCCATTCTATAATAAGACTATTAATAAAAGAGAACAATATAGACAAGAAGCTAGAGCAACTAGAGACTATCAGAGATTATATGGTGGTAGAGTTTTAGGATCATATGCAGGTGGTACTGTTTATGTTAATTCTAATTATGGTAGAGATGATATTGCTGGATATAGAAATGATGAGCAATTTGAAAAGATTAAAGCTAATTTAAATGGACCTAATAGAGATAAATGGTTAGATTGGTTAAAGAGAAAGTATAATCCTAATGGTAATAGATTAAGATTTGCTGGAAAGAATTACTATCAAAATCCTGATGGATCTTGGGATACTATGGAGCAAGGTTCTACTGCTAGTACAATGAGAAATGCTTTTAGAGGTGCTAGAGATATAGTATCTAATGGTATACATAATATATCTAACCGTTATGGATCTAAAACTAAAGAGAATATTGATAAATTCTTAGATACTTTTGGTGATGATATAAAAGCATCAAAAGGACGAATAGGTGCAGGTGGTGTATTGGGTGCTCTTGGTGGTGGTATGTTTGGTATGCCACTTGTAGGACTTATGTTAGGATCTGCAGCTGGATTTGTATCTAAATCTGAGAAAGCTCAGAAAATGCTCTTTGGTGATTATGATCCTGAGAAAGATGAATATGAAGGTGGAGTATTATCTCCTCAAGTTTCTAAATTCTTAAATAAGATTGCTCCTGATATGGCTAGAGGAGGTTCAGTAGGTGCTATTAGCGGTGCTCTTTTAGTTGGTGGTCCTCTCGGAATGATAGGTGGATTAACTATTGGCACTGCTCTTGGTTATGCTAGAAAATCTGAAAAAGCTCAAGAATTCTTATTTGGTAAATTTGATGAGAATGGAGAACTTATTAAGAAAGGATTAATTGATAAGAAGAAGCTTGAAGCTGGTTTACCTAAGGCTATTGTTGGTGCTGGTATTGGAGCTATTATAGGTCCTGCTGGTGGATTATTTACTAATATGGTTTTAGGAGCTGGTCTTGGATTCTTAACTCAAAATAAGAAAGTTCATGCATTCTTATTTGGTGATGAAGATAAGAAGAAGCCTGGATTATTATATAAGATAGGTGATAAGCTTATTGGTGGTATTGATGATTTACTTCATAATACTGCTAATCATATTAAGGTTACTATAAATAATATTGGTAAGAATATACTTACTAAGGTTGGTAATATAAGAGAATGGTTTACTAGAAGAAGAGCTAGAAAAGAAGCTCTTAAGAATGTAGAGAAAACTAAACTTAGAAAATTTGGTGAAGCTCTCGGTAGTGTTGGTAAGGGTTTAGGTATAGGAGCAGCTGGAGTGATTGCATCTCCTTTCTTATTACCTTTTGCAGTTCCTTTAGGAATGGCTGCTGCTGGTATAGCTGCACCAAAAGCATTTGGTAATGCTAGGAAAAGAAAGAATGCTAGACGAGGATATAATATCTATGATTATAGAACTGATGAGAATGGTGATTATATCTTAGATGAAAGAGGTCGTAGAGTTAAAGGTAATTTAACAGCTGCTGAAAGAGTTAGATATCGTAATAAACATAAAATTCTTACTAAAGAATTTGGTAAAGATGGTAACTGGGAAGCATTTGATGAACACCTTGCTAACTTAAAAACTCAAGAAGAAAGGCAAGAATTCTTAGATTTATTAAATACAGCAGATGAATCTAGTAGAGATATTAGTCAATTGAGAAATAGAAATCTTACAGATTTCTATGGAAAAGTTGATGGTTCAATGAATTCAGCTGATATGAGTAGAATAGCTGGAATGATTAAATCTGGTGATGTAGAAAAATTACAAGAATTCTTAGCTAATAAGAACTATGATCCTGCTAATAAAGAATCTTTTATAGAATATGCTAATAATGTAAGAACTGGACTTGATAAAAAGAAAGATGCACAAAGATCCTTAATGATGAGATATAACTTTAAGGGTGGAAAGAAAGATCTTACTAGAGCACAAGATCTTGTAAAAGCAGAAATGAAAGCTAAGACTCCTGAACAACTTCAAGCAGAATATGCAGAGAAAGCTTCTAAACTTCAAGAGCAACAATTAACTGCTGAGCAAGAAGCTGTAAAAGCTCAACAAGATGCTAATGCTAAACTTGATAATATTGTAACTTCTTTAGAGAATGGTGTACCTATTGTAAATGAAGTAGGAAAGAAAAATAAGAAGCATAATAAAACTAAACAAGGTAAGACTAGAGTTCCTTCTGGAATAGCTGGAAATATTGTACAGGAAGATTCTAATTCTCTTCAAGTTGTTAATTCAGATGGTGATGTACTTAAAATGAATAAAAAGAATAATGGTGAAGTTGAGCCTGATTTAAGAGACAAAACCACTAAGCAAGAAATTGAAGATGAAAATATAGTTGAAGAATCTCAAAAGAAAACATCTGGATTACTTACTAGTATTAAATCTGGAATTGAAAGTTTTAAAGATAGACTATTTGGATCTAAAGATGAAGATAAAGAAAAAAGTTCTATATTTGATAAGATTAAGAGCATAGGTAAAACATTACTATTCACTGGTGGTGTTATTGCTGGTGTTAAATTATTACCTGGTTTATTACCTACACTAGGAAATGTATTTAAATGGTTACTAGAAAAAGGACCTTCCATATTCTCAGGAATTATTAATGTCCTTTCAGGAATTGGAAGTACAATAGGTAGTATTCTTGGTAAAGTTATAGATATTGCTAAAGGTATAGGGAATTTCTTGGGTCTTGGCAGTGAAGAACCTGAAAAATATGATCAAGATGAAGCTACTTGGGGTTCTGATGCAGATGTTACTGAGAGAGAAGCAAAATCAGCAACAAAAACTGTTGTTGGTGGTTTAGCTGGTGGATTCTTAACTAAAAAGATAATGGGATTTGCAGCTAAAAAAGGAATAGCAACTGCTACTGCTAATGCTGCTGCTAATGGATTAACACTAACAGGTTTAGGAAAATTTGCTGCTGCTGCAAAAGCTATTGCTCCAGTTGCAGTTGTTGCTGCAGGAGTTGCAGGAGCTACTGTTGGAGCTGATAAGAATATTCATTACCAGTATGGTGGTGAAATGATAGACTATGGAGAAAATAAAGTAGATGTTAAATTTAGCGATGGTAGTGTAAGAACTTGTTATGCTGTTGCAAAAACATCTGCAGCTAATAGAGGAACATATGGAGACTATATTTATAAATGGTTAACTAAAGAAGAATTAGCAGAAGATGGATTTTATAATGCTGGACAACAGAATGCATTCTGGCATCCTGGAAAATCTCCTTTGGCACAATATCCTAATGATCTTTATGCTGATAGACCTTATTTCTCATTAAGCAAGCAAAATGGTCAAACAGTATTTACATTCTATAGAACTAGAGAAGATACTACATTAACTACTGGTATTGACTTTATTGATGACTTTAGAATTTATGGCTCTGACCTTGAGTTCATAATGAAGAATTCTTTTGCTAAAAAGGCTCTGGAACATGCTTCTTATGATTTCCATTTTGGAACTTATGGACCTGATAAAGTTCATGAATTCATTGAAAAAGAAATTTTAAATGCATATTTAACATCCACTGGTACTAGTTTGTATGAATTTTCTTATAATAAAGAAAAACAAAAAGAATATGAAAATTATGCAAAAGAAAAAGGCTTTGAAGCAGATGTAAATAATGTTAAAAATAAGCCTACTACAGTATCAGATAAGCGTGATAGCGGAACACTATCATATGCTGATATCTATAATGGAATACAAACTGCATCTACACTTAAAACAGAAAATGAATTACTTAATAAAATCAATGCTATCTTAATAGATAATATAGAAAATGCAGCTAATAAAAATGAGAAATATAGACAATATGTTGCTGATATTAAAGAAAAAGCAAAAAGATTTAGAAATAACTTTAATCCTAACAGTAAACCTAAGTTTAATGGTACTTCTAATATTATTATTGAACAGAACTATGATAGAGCTTATGATAATGATGCTTTCTATAAATTTGGAGATGAATATGAAGGTAATGGCTCCGGATTATCTGGTAAAGGCTTTGTATCTCAATTAGATCCAAGATATGCTAATAGAAAGTATGGTACTACTAATATAGCTGATGCTGGTTGCGCTCCTGCTGTAGCTTCTATGGCTGCATCTGCATTAGGAAAGAACTTATCTATGTCTTCAGCTATGAATATAGGTAATAGATTTACTGACTCTAGAGGAACAGATTCTAGTTACTTTGGTTCTGCTCTTGGCTCTAGAGGTATATCTACTGCTTACTTAAATGCTAAAGGAACTATATCTAAATTAGCTAATAATGAGCCTGTTATTATGCTAGGTAGAGATGGTTCTAATACATCTAAATCTAATTCTCCATTTGGTCCTACACCTCATTATGTATTAGGTAGAGGATTTGATAGAAATTGAAATGTTATTATAGATGACCCTGAGATGTCAGGTCCTACAAGATATTCACCATCTGTATTAGGTTCTGTAAAAGCTGCTATAGCTGGTAAAGCTTCTGGATTGAGAGGAAAAGGAAATGAATTAAGACCTATAAAGAGTTCAACATTCTCTCAAGCAGATGGCAAATATAGAATTGAATATGCTGACAAAACTATTGTTTATTCATCTACTCCTACTGGTATTACTAGTGTAAGATTTGATCAAAATAGAGGTAAATATTTAGTTATATACTCAGATGGTAAAGAGATATATTCTAAAGATAAGCCTAAGGAATTTACTGGTAAGACAGGAAGTTATATTGCTGCAAAGGATTATAGTGATGAATATGAAGGTAACTATAAAGGAATAAATGGTATTAAAGAAACCACAAATACTTGGAATGCTAATAATGGTTCTAGTGGAAATATATTATCTAAAATATTAGGTTTATTTAGCACAGGATTAAATGCTTTATTTAGTGGAGAAGATGCTAATGCTGCTGTATCAGAATATATGGGACAACAAGTTACATCTGCTTATAATGGTGGATATAATGGAGGCATTAATGGTCCTTTGAATACTATATCTGCAAGTAGTTTTACTGGTAAGAAAGATTCATTAACTAACCAGAAATTAGCAATGGTTCAAGATGCATTATCTAGAGAGAAAACTGAAATTTATAACCAATCTCTTAGAGAGCAAAATAGAAATGGAGTTCAATATTCTGACTGTTCTTCATTTGCTTCTAGAATGTATAAGAAACATTTTGGTATAGATATTGGTGGTAATACAGAATCTCAGTGGACTAAACTTAAATCTGGAAATAGCCCTATGACTCTTATAGACAATAGTAAAAATAATAGACCTAATTATTCATTCTTACAACCTGGCGATCTTGTATATTGGGGTAATAACTCATCTCATACAGATAATGTAGGTCATGTTGAAATGTATGCTGGAGATAATAGGCTTGTTGGCCAAGATGCAGGAACAGGTAATTATGGACCTAGAGTAAAGAATTATGATACTTATAGGTTAGATAGATCTGTTAATTATCTTGGTGCTGCTAGACTTATAGGTGAAGATATTGATCCAGAAAAAGCTAAATATGATTTTGGTAATAATAGTTATAAATATGCTAAGAATACTAATACAGCTAAAATGGTTTATGCTTATCTTTATTCTCATGGATATTCTCCTGCAGCTGCAGCTGGTATAATGGGAAATATGTATCAAGAATCTGGTGTAAATCCTAATACTATTCAGAAAAATGGTCAAGGACCTGCAGCTGGTATAGTACAATGGGAAAACTGGAAAGATTGGAAAGCAGATAAGAATAATAAATCTAGATTTGCTGATATGGCTAACTATGCAGCTAGTAAGGGTAAAGATTGGACAGATCTTATGTCTCAGCTTGAGTTCATGGATAAAGAAATGAATTACTCTAGTACAAAAGATAGATTAGCTCTATCTGGAGAAAATCAAGGTGCATATATTAATGAATTTAGTAAAGTAGGTTTGAATGAATCTGATGCTACTTCATTAGAAGGATTTAAATCACTTAAAGATCCTACTAAGGCTGCTAAATACTTTGAAGCTGTATTTGAACGTGCAAGTAAACCTAATATGAAAGTTAGGGAAAGTGCAGCTGAAGAGTTCTATGATCTCTATGGATTAGGAAAAGCTAAAGGTTCTGGATTAACCTCAAATGCATATAATAGATTAATTGGATCTGCTTCATCTACAGGTTCAAGAACTAATTATATACCTACTTCTAAGACTAATAATATTATATTAACAGGTAAAGGTTCTAAATCAGATATGATGTTAGAACAATTAGTTAGTGCTATATTAAATGTATTAACTAGAATGCTTGATAATAATAGTGTTGATTCTAATAATATTGCAGCTATCAGAGCAAATTCTGAAAATATTGGTACTATTACTGAATTATTAGGAAGCTATAATAATTTAAAGAAAGAAGCTAATAAGAAATCTCCTTTTAACCCCAATGAAGTAGATGATTCTTTTAAAGCTGTTGTTAATGAAGCAGCTGCATTAGCTAAAGGATACTAACTAAAAATATATAAGTATAATTCTACCTAGATTACATAATATAGTTGAGGATAGCATCATTTTTGCTATCCTCAACTTATTATTAATAAGGTTGGAAAGAAAGGAGATTTTAATCTTATGGGATATAAAATAGATGATAGTACAATGACTAATCAAGAGTTATTGTCTATAGATAAAAATAGAAAATCTAAGATGGAAGAAATTCAATCTACAGTTAGTATAAAGAGGAATAAGAAAACAGGAGCTACAGAAAGTAATGATAAAGCTTCATCAATAAATTCTAGCAATCCTATTATAGCAGCTGGTCAAAGAATGGTAGAAGCTATAACTACTAATTATTCATTATCTAATGATGATACTAGTATACTTGCTGATGTTAATAAATTTGCAGAAAATTTAAAAATAACTTCTATACTTGGTATAGAAGGAGCTCCTTATCAATTCTTACCTTCTGTAGATAGAAGAGTTAATCTTAGTAAATTAGATCCTAATATGCAAGATAGTTTTACAGATAAATCTGTTTATCTTGGTAGAAAATATATAGAGAAAATTGTTACTCAAATGCCATTATTATTCTTGGCTCCTTGTAATCCTGAATTCATGAGTGATAAAACTTGGACAGGATCTGATGTAGAAGTTGCTATAAGTGGATTAATGGGTGCTATAACAAATAATCTTGATGAGTTATTAGAAGGATCAGGAAGATTTTATTCTGCTAGATATGCATATACTCAGTATTATAACTATTTAAATGTAATGCTTTCTTCTGTAGCTACATTCTTAGGTATAGGAGAAGAAACAGTAAGAATAGGAGATAGTTTAGTAAAACTTGCAGATGCAGATTGGTCAAAAGAGTTAAATGCTGATTTTACTAATACATATCTTTCTAAGCAGAATCTTGTATTTTATATGGATTCTATAGATACTATTAATGAGAACTTCAGTAACCAAACTATGCAATCTCAAATAGCAGGATTGATAAATGGATTATCTGAAACAGCTAAAGAAATAGATTACTTCTTTGGATCTGCTAGTGGAAATTTAATTAGTGATATAAAGAGTAAAGCTGGAGATGCTATCGGATCTATTGGTAGTGCAGCTTCTAGTTTACTAGGAGATAATATTACTGGTGGTATAGTTGGTTCTGTTATGAATGGTGGTATTCAATCTATTATAGATGGTGGTAAGATTGTATTCCCTGAAATGTGGGCTGATTCATCTTATGATAAATCTTATTCAATAGGAATTAAATTAAGATCACCTGATAATGATTCATTATCTATATTCTTAAATGTATTAAAACCTTATTGTAAGATATTAGCTATGACATTACCTCATATGGTAGGAGATAATGTAAATACATATAGAACTCCATTTATTTGTAAAGCATATTGTAAAGGATTATTTAATATAGAATTGGGAATGATTACAGGATTATCTGTATCTAAAGGTGCTACATGTGCTTGGAATGATGATGGTCTTCCTACACAAATAGATCTTGATATTGAAATTAAAGATCTTTATTCGCAATTAACTATGACAGGCTTTGAAGATGACTCTGTTGGTAATGCAAGTGGTATTATAAAGAGTTCTTTAAGTTCATTAGTTCATGGTCCTAAGCAAATATATAATATAGTAAATAATACTTCATATATGGATTTCTTAGCTAATATGGCTGGATTAAATATAAATGAAATGGAATGGACAAGAAAAGCAACAATGTATTATGATCTATTTACAAATAGATTAGTGAATGCTCCTCATGAAATTGTTGGTAATCGTATTACTGGAGCAATTACACAGTTTATGTCAAGAATATATAATTTATTATAATATTATTAAGGTAGATAGTATTATTACTATCTACCTTAAATATTAAAAATTACATAAAATTTTACATAACTGTAATAGAGATAGATTGGAGGATTAATATTTCTATGTATCAACCTATACATTTTAATCCTAATTTAAAAGAGCATACTATTGATTTAATTATAGAAGGTGAGCCAATAGGTAAAGGAAGGCCAAGAGTAACAAGTAGAGGATCATTTGCCCATGCTTATACTCCTATAAGAACTAAAAACTATGAAAAACTAATACAAAATACATTTCTATCTAACTATACTTATGAAGATATATTACAAGGTCCTATTGAAGCTAATTTAACAGCTTATTTTTCTATACCTTCTTCTGTACCTAAGAAGAAGAAAAGTATATTACTAAATAATTATGAGAAGCATACTAAGAAACCAGATATAGATAATGTAATTAAATCTGTATTTGATGCATTAAATAATCTAGCATTTGTTGATGATTCTAATATTATAAAACTAACAGCTAATAAACTATATTCTGATAATCCTAGAGTAGAACTACATTTAAAAGAAGTTAAGTATGATATACTTAAAACATAAAAGATATAGATAATAGAGGAGATTAGTAATAGATATGACAACTTTTAATGATATTCATAATGTGATTGATGATATGTATAATGCTAGATCTGAATTCAGATCTATTTATTTAAGTTTATCTGGAGGTAAGAAATATTCTTTAGAAGAATACTTAACTAGAAAAATATCTGAAGCTGTAAAAGTTAAAGTAGATATATCAGTTGATATATCTATATTTAGCATTACAGTTACATTTGATAATGATAAATTATCAAGGGAAAATAAGAATAAAATAGATATTGCTATTGATGGAGCAATTAGAAACTTTCTAGAAAGTAATACAACTAAAGAAGAATTATTAAAATATCTTCAGAACCCTGCCAACAAAATAATGGATATCTATACTGTTGGAGAATCTATAAAAGTCTTAATGTAAAGAATATAATACCCTCTACAGATTAACTCTGTAGAGGGTAAAATTTTATTTAATATTATTTATAATATTAGATATATAAGATCCAGTAATATTCTCAAGCTGAAGAGTATTAAGAGTCTCTAAGAATGCATACATAACTTTAGCAGTCTCTACTATATAAGACATATCAGGATTACCTGTGGATTCATTAATAAACATCTTAACCTTATTAGGATCTTTGATAATACTTTCAGAAATATTCTTAGTCATCTTATCAAATACAGATGTATTCTTATCCATTATCTTATTAATAGATTGTCTAAATATCATTGTTGATTCTTTAACAGCCTCTTTAGCTATTTCAGAATTTTCATCTTCTTTAGATATCTTTTCTACTGTAGCTACATTATGAGAAATCTTAGATAAAAGGTCATCAATCTGCTGTTTATCTTCCTGATTCCTCTTGATAAATGCTTCCTCAGCATCAGCAACTCTAGTTCTGATAAGTTCGATAGCATCCTTGATTTCTTTTTCATCTTCAAGTTCATCCATCATAGTCTTATTAGGATCTACATTAACTGTAGGCTCGGGCTCTTCAATATCACCTACATCAGGATCTCCATCATTATCAAGATCTATAGGCTCATCATCTTCAGGTTCTTCACCTTCTAATTCTGAATCTCCTAAATCTTCACCGTTTTCTGATTCTTCAGACTCTATATCATCGTCATCATCTTCAAAGTCATCTTCGAAGTCTTCTATATCATCAAAATTATCTTCAGAAGAGTCATCATCATTAACTTTAATAGAATCAGGATCCATTGTATCATCAAAGTCATCTTCTTCATTATCATTATTTTCTTCAGCTGCAGCAAGATCATCATCTAATTCAGTATTTTCTTCTTCCTCATCTTCTGATTCTGCAGGTGCTTCTTCAGACTCTTCAGATTCAACTGGTTTATCTTCTGTACTAGGAGCTTCTTCTACATCAGTACTAGGAGCAGGTTGTTCTTCTGTTGTATCTGTATTATTATCTTCGACAGGCTCAACATCTGTATTACCTTCTGTAGATTCATCATTATCTTCTGCAGGTTCTGCAGTAGTATTATCTTTGTTCTCTTCATCAGGCTTTACATTTATTTCTACTTCTGTACTATTATCATCATGATCTTTTTCAACTTCTATTTCAACATTACCAGTATCTTCTGATTTATCTACTGAAACATCTTCTTCAGATTCAGAATCAGATACTTCTGCTTCAGGATCTGTTTCAGGAGTTTCAGGAAGTTCTTCTTTAAAATTATCTGCATCATCTTTCTTAACAACTTCCATACCAGCCTGATTAAGAGCCTGTATAATATCAGTAATGTTAGCAGTTGTAATCTCTTCACCATCCGCTACTGTAGTACTATCCTTTTCATCTTCAGGTGAATCTTGAATCTCAATATCTTCGATTTCATCTACATCGTCTTTATCATCTTCGATATTTTTAACTTCTTCCTCAGCTGCATCTTCAACTAATCTTCTAATCTTTGCAAGAAGATAAGTATCAACTTTAGCTTCATTCATAATATTTACATAGCCACCCTTATCTTTGATATAAGAGTCAACCATATTTTCTGCTAAGAATAAAGCATCATCTGTTAATGTAGCAGCTTCAAGAGCACCAATATAGATTCCCTTAAGAGCATTTGCAAAGAAATAATCTTTACATTCATTAACCATCTTACCATGCTCTCTTTCAGCAGCTTCTCTATTTTCTCTAAGCTTATAATAGTTATTTAAAAACTCAGACTTTTTCTTTTCTTGAGCTGCAACAGCTGATTCAAATTTCATCTGCTGATTAGCTTTAGACTCTTTATAAGCCTTATAGTTCTCAAGAACATCAATAACACGTTTATTATCAGACATGTCTATTTTCCTCCTTAGGATTCATATTATAATAATGTGCTTTAGAATAGAACTTCTAGATCTATCCAAGGTACAAGATCTCCAGCTGCATTATAATGATTTCTTATATTTATAAATTCAGGTATATCAGCAAGAGTTAAATCATTCTTAACTGATATATGTTGTACTCCTAAATTAAGAGGGAAATCATTAAATGTTACATATTCTACATAATTTATACGATCATTGAATTCATTAGTTAATTCTGTTATAAGATTAGGGAAATGTAGATCTCCTATATCATTAAGATTCTCTATATAATTCTTTATGTATTTTAATACATCATCCTTCGTATAAATATCATTAGTAGATTTTATTGATACCTTGAACTTAAGAGTTATATCAATATGACCAATACCTGTTTGAAGTTGATCTCCTGTAGTATAAGTCTTAGATTCTCCATAAGTATTATAAAACTTAAAGTCTATATCTGTAGTACTATCAATAATCTTAAGACAATTATCTATATACTCTTTCTTAGCATTAAGAGTATTAGTAAACTCTACTACAGCTTCTTCTGAATTCATATAATGTAATCCACCCATAGGAACATAATCTATGGTAAATTGTGTTGTAGAATTTAATACATTAGTAATCTTTGTATTCATTACACTTGTAAAGTTTGTATAGAAGTTTAATCCATCTTTAATTTCATATACATTAGTTACAGTGTATCCATTAAATGCTCCAGGTGCAATAGAATCAAGATCATATCTTCCATATTCTGCATCTAACTCTGCAAGGAAATATAATTTTGCAGTAGTATTTGGTTCCATATAACCATAATTTGTATCTTGAGAACCAGCTACATGAAGATGGTTATATGGAAGATCTAATAATTTTATATTATTATATGTATCAAAGCCATTATCAGTTACAAGATTAAATGACCAATTACCAACAAAGTTATCTTTATCATATGAATCAAGATTAGCTGTTACCCATCTATAAGCTACATCCTCTTTATACATTACTAAAACTATAGCCATCTTATTTGTTATGGCATGAGTTTCAGGATCTTCTTCATAAAGATGATAATCATTTGCTAATGATTGAGCAGATGATAATTTAATCTTATATTCAGATTGGTCTTCAAGAAGTGAACGTTTAAATGAACAAGATGTAGATACAAATTGTAATATAGCATTATCATTAACCCAATTAAATATAAGATTCTGCCTCTTATCACTAATTGTCATATAATAAGCTACATATAATGGATCTGTATCTATCATAATATTATAAAGAGACATATAATAATATCCACTATTATAATATTCATTAGAATAATATTCAGGTACATCAGCACTGTCTATTATTTCTGCATATTCTTCTCCATTTTCTATTTTAAATATTGTACCTGCAGGTAGGATATATCTTCCATCTTCTCCAATAATAAAAGGACTTCCAGATTGTCCTGCATTACTAATATCTATTTTAATATTAATAGTATTAGTAGGTATAATATTCTTATTTGAATCTTTCATTAAGAAATATGCATACCAAACTCTTGCTATCTGATTATCTACTTTCTTACTTACAACAATACGTTCATCATCAGTATCACCAAGTTTAAAGTAATTAATTAAATCTTGATCTGTTGTTATATTTCCTCTTGTAGATCTCATTATAGGAATCTTCTTTTGTAATTCTGTTTTAGTAGATCTATTCTTTCCATATGCTGAATCACCAACAGGAATTAAGAAGCATGTAATATTATCATATGAATATTTCTCTGAACTCATATCAATATATAATCCACCTTTATCTGGACTAATATTATATGTAAAGTTTCCTGCTTCACCAAGAGTAGTAAAAGCAACTATCTTTATATCTGCATTTAATCCAGGTACATATGACAAACTATCAAATGTAACTCTAACTGTATTATCAGATATAAATTCATACCAACAATATAAATCAGTGTCTACTGCAGAACCATAAAAATAAGGTCTTAGTCTTACAGTATCTCCATTTGAAGTTACATAAACATCAAAATCAGCTAATTGATTTTCATATTCAAATGTATAAGTTTTATTTTCAATAATAGAATCAGATATAATTTTATCTTCTGTTTCTTCTATTGTATACTGTCTAACTTCTGCTTGGAATAATACATATATATCATTACCAATTAACATTTGGAATGGCTGTACTAAATAAGGCTCTGTAATATTTGATATTCTATTCTCACTAGACATATCATAATGAGCAGAATATGAATATTCTCCTGATGAGTTTAATGCTCTCTGTAATACTATATCATAATCAAAATGAAATTCTATATTCTCTATAAATATAGGAGATTTATGATCAAAACAGAACTTATCTGATGAATCTATATAAGTATTTAAGTCATCTAACTTAATACCTATATCAATATTCATTGTTGCAGGTACTGCATTAATATCTGTTATATTACAGTCTATTGCATGAGCTAATACATTCTTTGTTAATTTAGCTCTAGAAGGGAACATTTCATTTCCAAGCTCTCCAGTTATAACAATAGCAGACTGAATCTTTTTTGCTTCTGTATCTGTAAGAAATCCAAAGATTCCAAGATTTAATGTATCTTCATTTTCATCTTCTATATATCTATTTCTTACATTCACTAAAGTTTCTTCTATACTGTATATATCAGTATTAAATGACCAAGGTGTATCATTATTATTAATTGCATTTAGTGCCATTATACAACGTCATCTCCTCTCCAGCGAAGTTTATAATAATAGCCATTTGGATGCTGTAATGCTCTTGGATCATCTCCACTTACTCTAAATACCTGAGCAGCTTTAGCGGTTCTACCATCTGCCCTTCCAAGAACTTCATTATATACATCAATATCATATTTACATCTATCAAATACATCCTTTGATAATTCGTTGAAATCATATAATATTTCTGGCTTCATATCTTCATAAAATGCTGCTTTAAAATTAATACTAAAAGTTAATCCATCAGAGAAATTATCACTACTAAATGCATCCCTAGGAAGTGATACAGGATAAACACCATAATATTTACCCCAATAAATTATAGTTTCCATATCTTCATCTACTATAAATTTATATATAGCAAATTGATCATGAATAATTTTATTTAATCTATAATTTCTTTGAGGTTTTATTCTTCCATGCTTCTTTAAAGTTTCATAATCTTCATAAGCTCTAAAGAAAGTATATACATTAAGATATTTATCATCCTTAAACTCTAAACTAAATTCAGGATTATCATCAGATTCTTCTGATGAGCCTCTATAACTTAATGATACTCCAAATGTATTAGCAGATGTTTCTATACTAGGAGCAGATAATGCAGGAACTTCTAGATTATTATTTACAGTATTTTGAAGTAAATGATTAAATGGATCTATGATACCACTATCAGATTCTTTGTAACTTCCTTGTAAGCATTCTATAATTCTTTTCTTACTTGTTCCCATATCAACCCAAAAGTAAGATTCTAATCCATCAGCTAATTCATTCTTTCTTACAACTCCATAATCATCTGTATAGAATATATGAAGATCAGGTTTTGTAAAGAATATATATTCTCTTGCTGTACTTATTTGTCCAAATGGATTATTAAGTCCAAATCTAAATGTTTGGTTAAATAACTTATTATATCCGTTATATATTTCATTTCTAGATCTTCTAAGATTATTAGCATGATATAGTGAATCATATATATTCATACTTTGTGTTCTACTAGAATTTTCAGCATTATAATCAGAGCCACCAGGATTTCCAGCTACTAAGTCTTCTTCAATTTCTTTTAGTGTTATAGATTCAGCTTTTTTAACTCCAGCCAATCTATTTAACAATCGTTGTGAATATTTATTATCATTCATTGTATATGATACTGCATTTTTAACTTCATTCATATAATAATTAGCCATACAAAAATATCCTCCTTCCCTTTATATATAGGATTATATAAGTGTTCCCCTCAACAGTTCTGATATAATGGTTTAACATTTATATAAATTATGATATAAGGAGGGAAACTTATATGCAAAGTATTCTCGAAAAAGATAACTCTGTTATCAAGAGTGCTCTTGATTTTTTTGATTTAGCTGGCGGACAAAGTAAACGAAATACAGAATCTACTAAAGATAAAGAATATCTTGGAGGTAGTGTTGCTAAGTATGTAAAAGACTTAGTTATGACATTCCCTACAATGTTTGATACATCGTTATCACCATCTACAGCTGGTATGATAAGTAGAGCAAATGAAAGAAACATTGTTACTATGCTTCAACTGTTATTTGGTTCTATGCAGTTATCAGCTAAATCTGGTAGAGAAGCAATTCAGAAAGTTCATACTAACCTTAAAGGTTCTATGGGACTTGAAGATATTATGAATCTTATTCAAGATGAATTAGTTAGCAAAGAGTCTGCTAATGTAATAAATGGAATAAGAATATCTGATGTAGTCAGAGAAATGACAGATTATTTAAAGTATAAGACTCAAAAGTCTTATCCTGTTTCTAGTCTTAGAGAAACTTCTCTTAATGACTATCTTGTTGTAAAAGATTATTATGGAAATGATGTTGTTAGAGAAGCTGCTAAAGCTGGAAGTACTGAAACTAAGAAAGAAAAAGAAGAAAGACTTCAAAGAGAAGTAAATAAAGATACTAGAGATAATGAAAATCATTCTAGAGAAATGCTTCCTACAGTATTAACTAATCAGGATATTAAGAAAGCTAATGAGCTTACACCTACTCTTATGGTTATTACTTTCAATGAAGTTCTTGATAATGGTGAAACCGGTGCTAAGACATCTTTTGTTGCTGGTGTTAAGTCTCGTCTTATTCCTGTTGATTCTAAAGATATTATTGATAGAATTGCAGCTAAGAAGAATACAGCTATGAACTTCTTGAATTTCATTAGGGCAACTACAGGTGAAATTTCATTTACAAAGGATTTCTTATTTGCTGTTAAGCAGTCTAAACTTTTAGCAAAGAACTCTGCTAAAAGAGGTGCAGTTGCTCAGATGTGGAATGCTCTTGATTCTCGTCATGTATCAAATAATAAGAATGCTATACAGGGATCTGGTAATGATGCTTCTGCTATAACTACTCTTGTTATTAATCAGGAAACTGTTAATAT
>Ga0247611_10004607_pt1 | contig 18966 bp, 6 predicted proteins | sample 177DNAGHGhighgp2_FD_192422 | JGI IMG/M metagenome (GOLD analysis project Ga0247611, IMG submission 192422) | Sheep rumen microbial communities from Palmerston North, Manawatu-Wanganui, New Zealand - 1770 DNA GHGhigh gp2 | ecosystem: Host-associated > Mammals > Digestive system > Stomach > Rumen ... | reverse complement strand
AAGATGCTTGGTGGGCGCTACCTGTGCATATTGCAGATTGATACTGGTTGAGTTGAAGATGTCGTTCAGCTGACTCTTAATACCATAGTAATCGTTGCTTTCCATAGGGATGAAGCACATACACTCCCTATTGCTGACTCCAAAGCTGAAAGTGTTAAGAGCAATTCTGAACTCCTTGCTACTGATATCCATCCAAGAAGCTTTCGATGTACCTGTAGGAACAGGAGCCGTTCTCAAGGCAAGGTAGTCATGATAGAATTGTGCTGCCTCCGGATAACGTTCGGCCCAAAGACAGAGGTCACCTAACAAGGGACGTATGGGAATGAAGTATTTCTGAAAAATTTGGAGTCCGTAGTCTGGCAATTTCGTATCAACATATGGCATAAGATCATCGATGAAATAGTTACAGATGGTCTTGATGTCACTGATGTTTGACGTCATCGCTTTCTGAGCAGCCTCCTCTGTGAGCACAGGTTCCGTAATCAGAGGAACCTGACCGTAAATCTGTGCTAACTGCAGATAGGTCCATGCACGATAGGCCTTCACCACAGCATACTCACCCTCAAAAACATAATGATCTGCTTTTACAAGATCTTTGTTGACATGGGTCAGGAAGTAGTTGCAGTTGTTAATGATGGCATAATAGTCGCTGATGTTGTTATAGGCATTAGTGACACTAATATCAAAATTAGCAATAGCTTTCAAGTCAGCAGTAGCTGCACCAGTGGTTGTTGTCAAGTCACCACGCAACTCACCTAAGAGGACTGTACGATCTGCCACGGCCTGCATCTTATAGATGATACCCATGACACTGTAGACACTATCGGTAGGCGACTGAAGCTTGTTGTCCTCCTCAAACTCCACCAGTTCCGATTCCGTGTCCATAAGCTTAGAGCAAGAACTCAGAGCTATGCTCAATGATAAAGAACAAATGATAAATGAGAAACTTATCAGATGTTTTTTGTTTATCTTGGAAATCATAATTTTCAATTTTCTATTTTCAATTATCAATTACAGATTAATCTTCACACCGAATGCCAATGACGGACTAACGGGCTGTAAACCGGCATCAATACCCTGAAGCAGGACATTGCCACTGACACCACAGTCGGGATCGCTACCAAGATACTTGGTAATAGTGAAGAGGTTGTAGGCGCCGCCCCATAGAGTGATACCCTGAAGATAGGTGCTCTGGATGGGCAGATAGTAGCTCAGTGTCAGATTGCTCAGACGCAGATACGAACCATCCTCAATCCAACGGTCGCTGAAGCGGGAATTGCCCATGGGATCTCCATAGCTGACACGTGGAATATCTGTCTGCTGGTCTTCGCCTGTCCAACGGGCCTGCATAGCCTTGGTCTGGTTGTAGAACCGTGAACCACCTTCAAGCATCGAACGCTGATAGTTGTAGACATCGTTGCCAAGTGAGTAACGCATGGTTACGTCAAGAGACCAGTGCTTCCATGTGAGATGCGTATAGATATTACCATAGACATCGGGATTAGGATCGCCAATAATGGTACGGTCGTTCTCGTCAATAACACCATCGGGGTTAAGATCTGCGAAACGCATATCACCAGCACCGAAGTATTCCTTTTGACCATATTTATTGATCTGATAGTAACCGTCCTTATCGGCTTCTGCCTGTGTGGCATAGACACCTTGTGTCTTGTAGCCGTAGAACACACCTACAGGCTGTCCAACTTGTGATAGAATGGTAGCACCATAAGCCTTAGTTTCGAAGGAAGCGTCATTATCGGGCAAAGCCGTAATCTTGTTAGTATAGTGTCCAACAGTGGCACCAACTTCCCACGTCAGGTCTTTCAGATTGAGCGCTTTGATCTTAATACCTGCCTCATAGCCGGAATTCTCGAGCTTTCCTTCATTACTCCAGCTCTGTGACAGACCACTAGTCCAAGCCAATTGACGCAGGGTCAGCAGATTCTTAGTCCATCCCTTGAAGTAGTTAGCATACAGATTGATGCGGTTATTCAGGATATTGGCCTCCAAACCAGCAGTCAGACGGGTGGTCGTTTCCCATTTCAGCGATGTATTGCCAATATTACCGATAGACTTGCCATCCACCCTTTGTGTCAGCATGTTGTTGGCCACAAAATAGGTCTTCGAAGCAGTATAGTCGATATTGTCATTACCGGTGACATCGAAACCGACATTCAGTCGCAGATAGTCGAGACCCTTCACCTTAGCCAGCCACTTCTCATTGGTAAGCACCCATGCAGCATTCACACTGGGGAAGAGACCCCAGACAACACCACCCATCTTCAGGCCGTCGGCATCCTTACCGAAGCGTGAACTTGTTTCAGCTGAGAGACCTGCCTCAACATAGTATTTCTCGCCCCAGTTGTAGTCTGCCTGTGCATACCAAGTCAAATCACGTGTCTTGTCATCGGCACCCCATGTAGAACGATAGCTATGAGCATTGCTCGTGCTGGGATATTTATCGTTACCTGTGTCGTAACCGCGCTGGGCAGTCAGTTTGTAACTACTGCTCTGATAGCGGATACCACCAATAACATCAATCTTATGTGCGCCATAGCGGTTGCTCCAACTCAGTCGTGTATCACTCATAATACCATTCTGGCGGGCAGCAAGACTCTGGGCCATGTTGTTCACCTGAATATTGCTTCCTTCCATTAGGCGGAAAGGCGGTGTGCCTTCTAGCGGCAGATAGTAATTCTCGTTTGTGTTGACAAGCGTGAAATTAAAATGCTCTGACAGCGAGAGGTGCTTGTTGAATTGGTACTTAGGTGTCACGCTGAAGCTAATCATACGGTTACCTGCCTGGTTACGGTTCTCACCATCACCCAGTTCTAGGATAGCCTTTGGGTTAGCCAGACGTACAGAGTTAGCATAAACCTGACCATCTGCCTCAAATACCTTTCCAAGATAGTCGTCGGCTGCAGCCAAATAGTGGCTAGAGTTACCATTGATATCGAATGCATAAGGTGCAAGGAAAGGAGACTTGATGAGTGAGAGGAAACCTGGAGACGTGATAGTTCCTGCTGACAGGTCGGCCTTGACACCATCATCGCGCAGGTCACGGGTAACATCACTATATGATGCATCAAAGCGAACATCCAAACCCTTGAACACCTTGATATCAGAATTCAGACGCATATTGAAGCGTGAGAAACTGTTGCCGCGTTGTGTGGCATCGCCCATAGAATAACCTACTGACAGGTTGTAGTTGGCTGCATCGTCACCACCCTGGACATTAATGCCATAATTGCTGATGAAAGTCTTGTGGTAAACCAAATCCGTCCAATCTGTCTGATTGTGGTAGGTATTATAATAAAAGTTATTTCTGTCACTGTTGATAAACTCTAAGGTGCTCAGATTATCTGTGAGACCAGACAACAACTCAGTAGCATAGAGACGATAGTTATCAGCATCCATCATCTTAGGCAGACGAGGAAGGAACTGATACTGTGCATTGATATTCACGTCAATCTTCGTGGCCATACTTTTGTTACGCTTGGTCTTGATAAGCAGTACGCCACCGGCAGCCTTGGCGCCATAGATGGCCGTTCCGTTCTTAAGAACTGTGACACTTTCAATATCGTTCACGTTCAAGTTAGCCAAAATGTTGTTGTAATAGCCCTGATGCAGCATTTCGCGATCATACTGCATATCAGTAATAACACCGTCAATGACCACTAATGGTTGAGCGCTGGTCTGCAAGCTGGTAAGACCACCAATAAACATGGTACTACCCATACCCAGATGTCCGCTTCGTGTTACAGAATGAATATCTGCACCTAATTGCTGGGCAACGAGCGGATCAATAGTCAATTGGGCCGTATTGTCAAAATTACCCGTACTACGACTGGCATACGACTGCGTCGTCTGATTATAGATAGGACTGAAGGAGGCTGGATAGAGCTTGCCATCAGCTTTGTTTGCTCCAATAGCCTTCTGCAGAATCTGATAACCTTCTACACGCATGCTGACGCTACTCACATAGTTTGGTACCTTCAGCTCGTATGCGCCTTTATCATCGGTCAGGGCCGTAAAGCGATTGTTGCCATATGCCTCGACAATGACACCTGCCAATGGCTGGCCTGTAGCAGCATCGGTCACAACACCACTCACCGTCTTGGTTTCTTGAGCCATGGTTGCCCCCATAGACAGGAACCAGCAGGCAGTCACGGCAATCAACTTATATATTTTTGTATTCATAGCGATTCTCATGTTTTATTGTTCTGTGTTCATGTTCTTCCTCGGACGCAGATAGATGCAGTCAAGGAACATCTCGCGGGAGTATTTCTTATTACCAGGGAGAATGTTACACTTCAACTTTACCTTAATCTTGGAGTTATTTTGGTCGTAGTTGCAGACAGGGAACGAGAAGTTCTCTTTGATCACCAAGGTGTCTACGCGAGTAGGATCGTTCTCTAAGTTGGTATTAATCTTCTCTATCTTCTCGGCACCTTTCTCATCGACATAGATAATCTCTGCCTGAATTCTGCAACTCTTCAAATCGGCCTTGGGATTGTAGATAGTGGGAGGTAAGACGATAGCACAGACATCATAGTTAGTTGCCAGCGTGTTCTCAACATTAAACGTCATAGTCCAGTTGGCGTTCATATTTGAAGGCGTAATGACCAAATACTCGTTTTCCGATACCGATATGCTATCAACAGTATTGATACGTGTATTATAGCTACACAAGGTATTGGCAAGGATCTTGCTTGTCCGCTCACCTTCCGTCTTGATTTCACGCTTGTAGGTCATCTCCGGCGTAAAAGGCCATTTCTTGGCAGTGTACAGCGTTCCGTTACTATATTCCTGAGTAGTGGTATTGTCCTTAGAGAGAATGCCTGACTCACTGAACGGATTGTGGAACACATGGTACTGGGGATAGTGCCTATCGTAGGCGTAAGTAACAAGCGAATCCTCGGGACTTGCCTGGATCGTACGGCTAAAGATAGCATCGTTGAGCAAGGAATAGTTTGCCCAATAGCGCTGCAACGAGTCTGCACCAATCACAGTATTATCGTAACGGAAGTGAGACATCGCCTCATCCCACACGCGCTGCCACTCGTCATTAGTAGGCAGGACAACCATATAGGAAGAGTCCTCGTCAGCCAGCTTGCCAATCCTCTCTAACATAATGTTACGCTCAGTAATAACGGAGTCAACATAAACCAATTCACCATCGACCATGCCACCTTCTACTGATAGCGAGGGGTTGAATTCGTCCTTATCATAGCTGCTCAGCTGCTCTCCAATCTTGTTATAACGCTCATCGTTGAGCAAAATCTCATAAATGTTATGACGGTAAGGCAATGTCTTTTCGAGGACATGCAGAATACCACCCTTAGCTCTGATATTTGAAGCCTTCAGTGGAACATTAAGAGCGAGATTGTTGCCAATAGTGGCCCGCTTATTATTGAGCAGGAAGAAATCTGTTGGTTTCTCAATGTTTGCCACCTGATTATACGAGAGGTGGTTGCCGATAAATGAACGGACGACCATCGAGTCACCTTGAGCGGTTTCCAACAATTTGAATATAGAATCCTTCTTGAAACTGCCATTGACAGGAGCCAGAACAGTAAACGTCTGCGCACCATCGAGTAGAGCGGCATAACTGACGTCAGTCACTTTGTGGTTTTTGAATACCTTCGTCTGGCTGAGCACCTCGCAGAAGTCACTCAAGTCAGGATTCTGCTGCATGGTCTGCCACAAGGTCATGTCACTGCCAGCTTGGGATGCCAGATTCTCATAATGATCATCCCAGTCTGAACAAGAGGCAAAACCGCAGATTACGCAGACAGCACAAATGATATATTTTGCTTTTGTAATCATAACTTTCTATTTTCTGTTTTCTAATTTAATGTCTGTCTTCACCTTCGGGATCATCATAGATTTCCTTTGGACACAACTCAATATAATCTATGGACATATAGAGCGTGCTACCTTCAAGAATCTGACGGAAACGCAACCAGTTCTCCTGATCGGCCCTTAAGTACTGCTTCACTAGAACGCGACGTACGTCATTGCTATAGGTGCGGAAAGGTTCGGCTTCACTACCATAGCTGTCCATGGCTTTCATAAAGCCGCGGTTACGCATGGCCTTGTCAATGGCCTTGTTCTCTTCCTCATCTTCTGTGTCAGGTTCCCATCCAGTATTACTATCGAAATTGCGGAAGCTGATGGGGATACCACAAGGTTCGTTGTTCAGATAAACCTGGGCAATACCACGGTCGTCACCAGTAGAGTATCCCAATCTGATCTCATAAGTACCGTCATGGGGTACTGGAGGCAGCTTCACTGAAGCATCGAATTTCTCACCAGTGATACAAACACCACTACCTTGATAGTGACGCCATCCTGTCTGCTCATTACCGCAACCAATGAATGTGTTTGAGTTATGCATCTTGAAATCGGTCAGGAAACCATTCTTGAAGCCAATCATCATTTCTGCCTCATTCATATGATAAATACGCGCGCGAGCATTCATAAAGTCTGGGCTGAGACAGCTACCGTCAACACGGATACGACGGTTGAGCACGTTCTCACGCACATCTTTCGAGTAAACTAGGATATCGTCAATATAATGGTACATACCATTCGAGCATGTCTGGGTGTAGCGCTTGTCAACTTCGTCATCCTTCAACACACGCACACCACGTACTTCAACTCTCGTGTTTTTAACAAGAGCCTTTCTGTTGATATAGATTTGCTCACCCGGATTACTTGAGAAACGCATGAGCGTATGGGGACACATCGTTTCGAAATAATCTTCTGGATCATAGACGTTGAAGAGGAATCTCTGCTCATAGATAGCACCTTTACAGTGTACCCAATACTCGCGGGAACCAATACGGTTGATGAAATGGTAGCTGATAAAGCGATTCAATGGATTTCGGCGATCCGTCCACTGATCATCATACTTACCTGCATCATCCGGATATGCTTCGTCATAGATTTTCTTGGCATAAGCCTCCAAATCCGCCAAACTCTCGATACCTGCTTTTACCTTGAAAATGGAGTCCGTTTCTACGAAAGCCGTGAACTTGAAGTAACGATGGTCTGGATACCACGTCTGACACTGCTTAGACGCTGTTCCGTCATTCGCAGTTCCATAAGGCACCTTAAAGCCCTTACCACCAACGGCAGAATCTGGGTCAACAGTATAGCTCTCATCGATGTATTTCGACAACTCATGAGCAAAACCTGTCTTCTCAAGTGCTGCATAGAAAATGCTCAGATTGGGATTCTCTTTCAGAAGACTCGCCAGGAACTGGTTGTTGGCGTTAATCACATGGTCAACGACATGTACCACGCCATTGGTCACGGAGTCATCCTTTTCGATGATACGCGAGTTCTTGTTCACAAAGATGAGCAATGCATTGTTGTTGTAGACATCACTGTCAGAGGTCATTGTAATGTAATCATCGTTCATATTGACAGGAGCCACCTCGCCACCCATATCTGTGGTGAAATAAGCCTTGTCCTGAACGATATGTGCGCGTGCTAACGTGTCACATTTGTCCTTAGGAATATCGTCTAAAGAAGCATAGCCATTTTCCTTAAGATATGTCTGAATGGCACTATTAGTAGGTGCAAAAACAGTATAATGACCGTAAGTCTTCAACATGGAAAGATAGTTGCCACGTTCAAGAATAGCCTTGAAGTCACTGAACTGCGCTTCGTCTGATTCAATGTATTCTGCTGCAGTCATACGTACCGATGAATAGAAATTCAACGGGGCATCGCTGTCATTGTCGCTACAGCTGGAAAGGATACAGGATACGCTCGTCAGGATACAGCAGCATACGCCTGTCATAAAATTCCTCACCCAATTCTTATAATATATATTGGTTATCATATCTTACAATATCTAAATGATTAGTTTTTCGACAAATCAGAATCGTCTCCGGTATGATAGGCCGGATTCTGATGCAGATAGGGATTCACTTTCAGTTCGTTGCGATAATAGGGAAGATACAGTGCATTCGAATCGGCCAGACGGATCTGAATACCACTGATATTGGTCAACTGCTTCTTGGTGACTGTCGTTGCCAGATCTTTGGTGCTGCCCGTCAGACGAGCCATACGTACCAAGTCAAACCAACGCTTTCCCTCGAACATCAGTTCGCGATGACGCTCTTCCATGACAAGTTTTTCCATATTCTCCTTGGAATCCTTATAATCATCATATTTCAGTACCTCGCCCGTACCTGGTGTCAAAGAGTTGACGGCACGTCTGCTGACGGCATTGATCAATGAGAAAGCATCCTCAAAATAGCTGTCACCTTGTTCAATGAGAGCCGCTGCCTTCATCAGCATGACATCAGTCAGACGGTAAATAATCCAGTGAGCATAAGGTTGGTCACGCCAGCTATACGATGGCTTCCAATCACTTTTCGAATTGTCGAGTCCTACAAACTCAGCACCATACTTGGCAATAAAGAACTGCGTGGTTCCTACCTGATAGATGCACTCGTAGGCACGATAGTCTGCTTTGTTAAAGAGTTCCGTACTCGTGGTAGGCAGACCTTCATAGAACTCATCGACAGCTGCTAAACGACCGTTTGACTGGATATTGTCGCTACGACCATAATAGTGGTTGGCAATATAGTTGTTTCGGTTCTTTTCTTTGTTATTGAGTTCTCTATCATAAGTTATCTCGAACAAACTCTCAAAAGAATTCCCACTACCAAAGATGGCATTATAGGCTGCTCCGGCACTTGGAGAGCCCTGTCTCTTCTCTAAAAGCAATGGAATATCGTTGAAAAGATACACGTCATTCTGAAGTCTGCGCTTCAAGAGATTTTCATACTCATTCTGCTTGAACTCGATAACATAATCACAGCAGTCAACACATTTCTGCCAGTCACCCTTCCACAGATAGAGATCGGCTAACAAAGCATACATGGCGGGACGCGTGACACGTGCCGTATTCCAAATCTCATCAGACTCTTGCGCTTTATCAGGATTGGGCTTGCGGAAATAGAGCTGTGCATCATCCTTCACAGCCTCCATGTCGGCAATGAGGTTGTCGAGCACTACATTAAACGAATCGGCAGGCACCCTGTATTCCTTAGTATCGTCGATACTGGGCTCACGGGTGAAAGGCACATCGCGGAAAGCGCGGATCAGATAGAAATAGCACAACGAGCGGATGAACGTAGCCTCAGCTATGTTGGCTTTCATCTCAGAGAGTGTGTAGTTCGGGTCCAGCTCCTGCACTTCCGGTGCATAGTGGATAACAATATTACAACTGTTTATGGCCTTATAGAAAGAGGCCCAATTGCAGTAAGAGTTGCTAGGTAGGATATTCTCCTTGACCAATTGTTGCAGGTCCTGAGAGGCGGATACACCTAATTTCATATTGTCGGAACGTACCTCTCCCCAGAGTCCCATTCGTGTGACACAGTCCTCAGACTGCAGGTCCTCATAGCAACCCATCAGTTCACTGGTCACATCGCTTTTCTTAGTCCAGTAGTTCTCGAGCACCACATCATTCAAAGGCAGTACATCGAGGAAGTCGGAACAGCTAGAGAATAAAGGTAAAAGGGTAAAAAGGTAAAAGGGTAAAAAGCCTTTAGCCATCTTCCTTACCTTATATATAATTGTAGTTTTCATATTTTTACTTTTTTGTTTTTTACTTTTTTACCTTTTAATTAGAATGAAAGGGTTAAACCTGCCGTAAACGACCTTGCGCGAGGTGTCTGACCAGAGTCTGTAACGACACCGAAGCCGCCATAACCAACCTCTGGGTCGGCACCACTATACTTCGTCAGACAGAATAGGTTGTTGGCAGAGACGTAGAAGTTGAGTTGTTGTAAACCAATCTTCTTAAGCACTTTCTGATCCAGAGCATAGCTCAGCTGCATGTAGTTCAAACGGAGGAACGAGCCATCCTCTACGAAGCGGTCACTACCCAACCAGTTGTAACCATAATTATAAAGGGCACGGGGAATCGGTGCTACATCACCTTCTACACGCCAGCGCCACAATACGGCACGACTCTGGTTGTTGTTAGAGTACATATTCTCAGCCAACATGCGAGCACGGTTGATAATCTTGTTGCCATAACGGAAGTTGAACTGGCTGTTGAGCGTCCAACGTCCATAGTGCAATTTAATACCGAAACCACCGGTGAACTTAGGCAGTGAAGAACCGAGGTAGACAATATCGAGTTCATTGATCTGTCCATCATGGTTAACGTCTTCGTAGATGGCATCACCACCCTTGAATTCCTTGTCTTCATCCTCTACACCATCATAGCAGAACATCATCGGTTTGGTACGTCCGTAATTGTCGAGAAGCACATTACCATCAGCATCACGTGCAACAGGAGCGTTAGGACCGCTGACGCCAGGAATCTCCTCTTCTGAGTACTTGCTGTACTGGTATACACCTTTGTAGCGGAAGCCATAGATACCACCCAAAGGACGATCCAACTCTACGCGTGAGAGATAGCTGCCGTTCTGACGGTTAAAGTCGCTGTTAAGTGAAGACAGGACGGTTTCGTCCATCTCAATCAACTTGTTACGGTTGTTGGCAAATGTGATATTGAAGTCAACAGAGAACTTGCCAGCCTTAATGATACGATTACCATTGATATTGAACTCCCAACCGATGTTTTCCATCGATCCCACATTCTGATATGACAATGATGAGAAACCAGAACTGGAAGGAAGGGCGCGATTGGCCATCAGCAGGTCAGTCGTCTTCTGCTTGTAGATTTCGAAATTACCTGTAATACGATCATTCCAAAAACCGAAGTCAACACCAATGTTGAAGGTTTCTTTCTGTTCCCATTTCAGGTTCTTCAGCTGTACATTGCTCTGATGAACGGTGCTTTCATTCAGATAGCCATTACCGCCTGAGTACTTGCTGTAGAAAAGACCTTCTGAACCTGGCTGGTTACCTACGATACCCCAACCTGGTCGGAGGGCAAATGTACTGATAAACGGCAAACCTTGCTTGAACCAAGGCTCATCACTGATAATCCATTTTCCTGACAAGGCAGGGAAGTTACCCCAACGCTGATCGGGACCGAACTTGGTACTACCATCTCGGCGTACGGAGAAATCAACCACGTAACGACCCTTATAAGCATAGTGGGCTGAGTAAGTGAAATAGACACTGCGCCACTGGCCAGGATAAGAACTGAAATCACCATTGATACCAGGAGCACTGGCAGAAATGATAGAACCAGAAGGCAGACCATACTTACTAGTGTTCTGCGTTGTGTTAGTACCTTTTGTCAGCTGTCCACGGAGCATCATCATCAACTGATGATCCTTATTGCGGAAATAGGGCACAAAAGTCAGTGTGTGGGTTGTGGTGATACCCAAGCTCTTGAAAGCATTGTTAGTACCACGATTGGCATCGGTACTATTCCATCCACCTGTACTCAGTTCCAAAGGACGGTACATGTCATTATAGCGGTTGAAGATGTTGAACACGATCTTTCCTTCATAAGAAAGTCTTGTCTTTTCTTCCTCAATGCCTAACAATTCATAGTTCAACTTGAATTCCGGCTCAATGTTATAGCTGGTTTCCTCGTTCTTAGCCAAGTAAGCCAAAGCCACTGGGTTATAGTCCTTGAGTTGGTTATCACGGAATACCTGATTGACTGTTGGCTTCATATTATAGAAAGTACCTAGTGAATTGCCGTCCTTATCTTCTTCGTAAATGGCCAAGTTTGGCATACGACGATAAGCTACGGAAAGCAAATCAGCGTAGTTCTTCTGGTTATCCGTATAGGTCAGAGCCACGTTGGTAGCAATCTTAATACGGTCAGAAACGAAGTAGTCCAAAGCCACACGCGTTGTGAAACGGTCGAGCTGCTGCTTGATGATAGAACCCGTTTCATGGTCGTAACCCGCAGCAATACGGAAGTGAGCCTTCTCACCACCACCGCTCAGAGCAACATAGTGGTTCTGGCGCCAACCCGTCTTTTTCACGGCATCTACCCAGTCAGTATTGTTGTTATACATCTGATACTCAGAGAATTCACCACCCGACTTGTAGTTGATTTCGTCGATATCAGCACTGGCACTAGCTTGCAGGTGCGGGTTGAAATACTCTTCTTTCAGCATCATGGTATACTCGTCACCATTGAGGAGGTTCATGCCTTTAGGCTGGTAGGTGCTGGTCAGACGGAAGCTATAGGTCACTCGGGTCTTACCACGGACACCGCGTTTGGTCTTGATCTCGATAACACCATTAGCACCCTGTGAACCCCAGATAGCCGTAGCGGCAGCATCCTTCAATACGGCGATACTCTCGATATCCTCGGGGTTGACATTCAGCAGTTCTGCAAATTTCTCGTCATTGGCAGAAGAGAAATCAAAATCCTTGGTATTACCTGTTTCCCAGACGTTACCGTCGACTACGATCAGCGGTTCGCTAGAACCATTGATACTCGATACACCACGCAAGCGCATGCTAGTACCTGCACCCAGGTTACCAGAGTTGCCTACAATATCCAAACCGGCGATACGACCTTGAAGAGCCTCGTCAACGGTAGTGAAGGACAGACCGGCAAACTCTTTCATGTCAATGGTCTGACGGGCTGTGGAAATTTCCTTCTCAGGGATAGCCAGACCGGAACCTTGTGCACGGCGCTTGGCTGTGACAACAACCTCCTTAATCTGGGTGGCATCCTCCATCTGGATTTGGTATTTTGTCTTATTGAAAGGCAATACAACGGTCTTATAACCTACATAGGTGACACGCAGTTTGTCCTTCGGATTCTTCAACTTAAACGAGAAGTTACCGTTCATATCAGTAACAGCCGAAGCTACGATACGATTAGCGGCATCAAGTTCTACAACGTTGGCCATCATGACGGGACCATAAACATCGCTAACGGTACCGCTAATGATGTCGCCAGCATTCTGTGCAAAGGATGTGACAATTGACAATTGACAATTGATAATTATCAGTCCTAATATTCTAAATAGTCTCTTGTTAATCATAACTCTCAATTTTCAATAATCATTTAGTCATTAACGGTCCATCAATCAGATGGATGGCTGCCGACGAAACTGCATGAATACTGCTTGCAGTACTCTTGTCGTCGTTGTTATAAGTGTATTCTGTAGCCATAAGGTTGAACAGCCCAGGCTTATCTGTCATCACATGACGGGTAGCACCTGTCTCGTCCTTAACATCGATGAAGCTACCTGCCTTATCAGTCTTAATCTCCACCCTTTTAAAGGTCTTGTTTTTACCCTGGACATCGATATAAGCTGTCTCATATTTAGTGACGGTACCATCATCTTCCAAGGTGGCATTTGCCGACACGTTATCAGCTCCAATAAAGAGAGAGTTATCCTGTATGTGGTAACGCAGGAAATTATTGATCTGATTGGTATACTCAATATACGTCTTCTGCTGGGCTGTATTAGTGGTATCCAGCTTGTGTACATCATCCCACGTATGCAATTTCTTGGCAGCAATAAGAGCATCTATGCTCTCATTTGTGGGCACGTATATAGTATAGTGGTAATTATTAAACACGCTGATACACGTATCACTACATGCAAAACGCTTATCATGGATGGTCTCTAACAGATCACTGCCTTCTAACAATTCACGGAAACGGGCAAATTCAGGATGCTCGCCAAGGATGTTGAATACAGTCTTTTTAGATCCCAATACCGGTCCCTGCTCCAAGATGTAGGTCTTACCATTACCGCCATTGGTCTGGTCATAGACAAAATCGATAGGAACAGCTGGCGTCTCACCATTCACCTGACGGCTACCTTCTACGTACATGCCATTAGTGCCTTTGGTGAAACGAAGCGTAGAACCGCCTTTGGTACGGTAATACTCATGACCATCCTCCACGTCACCTATCACAACGTGATCGTTCAGGATAGTATACAAGCGGTTGAGGATGGGGTTCCAGTCCAGACTCTTGCCACCTGAGTTGGTGTAGACATTGATAGAATCACCGGGAAGACCTGTTTCTGGATCGATGTTATGAATGCTGGCATACACTTCGTTACCCTTTCTTTTGGGATCGTAATGGAAACGCAGCATCTGTTGTGCAGGCTTTCCGTATGATGCCGGGTCGATATAGTTCAATAGGGCATCATTTGACGGCAAGAAGAAGCTATAGCGCGAATTGAGCGAGTTCAAATAAGCACCGAAGTTAAGTTCCTTGATGGCCCAGTGAATGATACTCATGTTCTGGTCTACCACGGTCGGATACATCACACTGACAAAAGATGTTGGTGTGAACACGCGCTTGGTCAGGTAAATAGCACCATTACAGCCCAACTGTACTTCTTTAATATCATCTTTCGTAATACCCATGGGGTCTGCAGCATCATTCAGGATGGAGCCAAACTTAGAGGGTACGCTGCTGACGAACGAAGGCAACATGTTGGCATTCATGAACTCTGTTAAAGTAGAGTATGGCACGTTGTCCCAAGAACCAAAGTTCTTGCGCAAAGAGGCACCAGCACCATTTTCCCAATATTCATTAATCGCACTATCCGTTGGAACCAACATGACGGCCATATCCTGTTGCATGGCTGTCTCTGCCGATGCATTGGAGAGAATGTAATAGCTGTTCCACCCTGGGTCGAACTTTAACTCACCATTAGCCATACTCTTCTGGTTATGGGTGGAGGTAAACTCATCACCGCCCTGTGAACGCTTGGAGAAATAACGTAACTGGAATACAGAGTCAACACTAGTACCACGGTTGGCATTATAAGAGCGGGTCACTTCATCACCGCAATAGTCGGGTACTGAATAACGGTTGAGCAGATGGGCAAAAACCTTTGTATCCTCACGCTTGTTGATAATATCTGCCATATTAGGCAGAGGGGTCAACACGTCACTTGTCTGATCGACAAAGCCGTTCATACACTTGATATTCTGTTGTATGATCTGAGCGCCGTTGACAGAAGCATCACCACTATGGCGGTCTGTTTTGTAATTAAACAGGAAATTGTAGTCGTCATTGGTAATCTGTTTATTGGCCATGTGACGCTCGATGAAGTGAATCATCGGAGTTGGTGTCATGTCGCGCATCATCACCAGGTCACGTCCTTGATAGTTCTTCCAATAAATACCATCCGGGATATCCGAACTACGCATAATCTGCACCGTATCGAAGATGGATTGTGTAGACGCTCTGCGCATACAGTTACCCTCAATAGGTCCTTCTGTACTAGAGAGTGCCTGTACCTGATAGCTGTTGTCAATCATGGCACCGAAAAGCAGCATACGCTTCTGAGCCAAACTGAGACCTTCATAGCTACTGACACTCCAGTCATTTTTCTGATAGAAGCGGCTAAAGGCATCGTCATTGGCTGCAAAGAAAGTCTTCGAGCCAGTTCTGTCCAACACATCCCGATAGTTCAGGTCATTAATCAAACGCACCGTATTGGTGAAATTCCCCTGTTCGTCGAGCCAGCTATAAATACTGGCGCCATAACCTTCAGGGGTTTTCTCGTCGAGGTCGTATTCCTGACAGGACGTCAAGCCGACTCCACCAACCAGTGCTACGGCCAAAGCAATCTTCCATCGTCCGTTTAGGCGCGGTTTGTAGCTTTGGCATTGTCTCCAAAAATGCTTTCTGGTTTTCATACGTTAAAAATTGGTTTTTGTTAAAATTAAAATTTTGCTGCAAAGTTAAGCATTTATTATATATTATTATTAATCATTTATATCACAAACTTTTATTTTAACATTTGCAGACTGGAAATTTGTTTCACGGGCTTTGTTTTTTGTGTCACGCGTTAATAAAATGCTAAAATTATGAAAAAACAAAGTTTCTGACACATTTAATAAAATATAATTAAAATAAAACTCCTATCTTTGCCACCAAAATCGTGATTTTTCACCTATTAACTAATTAAAACATTAACAAAAATGAAAAGATTCTACCAAATGTTTCTTGCTCTGGCATTAATCATGCTGGGTGCAACGACAGCTTCTGGACAGAAGATTTATCGAGCTGAGCTTGACAAGTCGATGTTCAAGGCGTGGGACAGTAACCTGCCTGGTGCTAAAGAAGACGCCAATCCGGCAGCAGAGCCCAAAGAGAACCAACCATTTAAGTGTACTTATGACCTTTACAAGGAAGTAGGTGCTTACGGTACTGTTTATGGCAGTGGTAATGTGTATTATCTGTGGTATGCTGATTTGACCGGCACCCAGAAGATGTACGTTACAGGTACACCAGGCATGTCAATCCGTCTGATGTTCAACCGTCAGGCTCCTACTGAGGGTGTTGGCGATGCTGATGGCGGCAGCTATGTAGAGATTGTTGACAACATTCCTGACAATGGTACGCTCGTGTTTGATCTCGCAGCAGACACCCATTTGTCAGAGTACATCCACCTGAATGCCATCAAAGTTCCTGGTGGCGGTAAGGCAGGTGTAGTAACTGCTATTGAAATTGAAGGTACTGTTAAGCCTGTCACAGGTATTCTCTCTATGATTAATAATGGTGATGTTGAGGGTGATGATCTCTCAAGTTTCCCTGTTTCTTACAATGGTGGTACTGATATTGACGATAAAGGCGCAACAGGTCTTCCTGAGATCGTTGAAGGTGGCGTTGATGGCAGTCATTGTCTCAAAGTGGTTTCCAATGCATCTCCTGTAGAGACTTGGACTACTCAGTTCTTTATCAAGACCGACGAAATAATGCCAAGAGGCACAAAGTGGAAGCTGGTGATGTCTATCAAGGCTGATCATGCTTCTAATATAACAACTTCTGCACAGGGTCTGCCCCGTCAGTGGAAGGGTGGCTTTATTGAACAATTCAGAGTTTCAGACGAATGGAAGGAATTTACTTGGACTGGTGAAATCGGTGTAGACGATTTCCAGAGCATCGCATTCGACTTGAATAATGGTGATGACGGTGCTGCCGGCAATGGCGGTTGCGCTTTCTACTTCGACAACATTCAGTTTGGTACTGATTTAGGTGGTGCTAATCCTATGAGTAATGTAGGTTTAGGTTATGCTATCAATGTCATTCGTGTCGATTTTGCGAACAACACCAACATGAAAGAATTGGTTGAGGCCAAGGGTATCACTATCACCGTGCCTGATGAGAAAGGTGAAAACATGGTGAAGACCAAATCTTTGATTTTTGACAATAGCAGCACGACTATCACGTGGAATGGTAAGGCATGTAATATTCTCTCTGTTGAAGGTCGTACTGACGGCAATCTGTATATCTTCCTTAAGGATATGGATGGCCAAGGCGGTGAAGAATACGGTGATGATGCAGAAGTCAAGATTGCATTCAAGAACCCCGCAGACAACGATCATCACCTGACCTTTAAAGAAGGTAAGTGGGCTGGTGAGGCTGTTCCCGATTTCGATGGCTTAGTATGCCCATACGATGCCAGCATGACTGAAATGACCGTTTACTCTTACTTGTATGCAGCTCCTGAGTTACTCTCGGCAGAGCCTGAAAATGGATCATTTAACCTGTCTGCTGATTTGAAGGACTTTGTTGTTACCTTCACTCAGCCTGTTGATGTAACAACAGTTAATGCCACATTGAGCGGTGAGGCTCTGACGGTAGCTCCTACTGAGGGCTATACTGAAGTTGTTACCCTGACACGTACAGATGATACCCCCCTTGCTGGTGTTAAACAACTTATCATTGCTACTGGTGTGGCTAACGCACAAGAAACTGCTACTACTGAAGACATCACATTGAAGTATAGCTTCGGTGAGAGCCAGACTAGTGAAGAGGTAAAAGTTATCTATCAAGCTGTATTCAAGGATGACGGTAGTGCTGATGCTTTAGGTGCTGGCTGGATTGTAAATGCCGACGCAGGTGGCATGCAGCCAGCAAATTCTGGTAGTGGATGCCGTCTGATGCATAATCAGGGAGCCTTCCTGGATGATCTTCTCTACATTGCACAGCGCGGTACTCCTAATGTACCTGGTGGTATTGCCCTCTATGGTACTGAAGCCGACCATAACCTCACTCTGGAGGGTGGTAAGAGCTATAAACTGACCTTGGGTGCATGCCAGCATGATAAGACTGGTGTTGCATTATTAGCTCAGGTTCTTTCTGCGGAAAATGTTGACGCAACTAACGGTAGCGTCATTGAAGGTGCCAAGAGTCTGGTTGAGGAGCGCAAGGAGATTACTCCTGCCAAGTCTTCTAAGGAAGCTATTCGCTTTGACCTTGACTTTACTGCTCCGGCAGATGGCAATTATGTACTCCGCTTTGTTTCTACCAAGGCCGACGGTTCTGCAGGTGGATATGATGGTTGTGTCGTATTTGGTGACGTGAAGGTTGAATATATTCCTGACGTGATGGGTCTGCTTGAGATGAAGGCTCTAGCTGCTGCTCTCGAGAATGCCAAGACTACTCTTGATCAGAACGGCGATGAGCGTTATGCCGGTGTTGCATACACAACACTCGCTGAACTGATTAAGGAATATGACGGTAAGGTTATGACATCTCCTTCTGCATACACCGAAGGTGCTAACAAACTGAATGCTGCTGCTACTGCCTTGAGCGATCACCGTAAGGCATGTGATACATATGACGGATTGGCTCAACAGACCTTGCAGATTGTAGACAACAATGCAGAGAAGAAGTTTGCCGCCCTTGAGGCTTATGCAAGCTTGAAGAATCTTGTTGCCAAGTATGAGGTAACCAAGGAAGAAGAGATTCAGGGCGAAGGCGAAGAACAGAAGACCGTTACTGTTTACAAGTTCAAGGTTCTGACTGACGATGACGAGCTGGCAGCTGCCAACAAGGAGTTACAAGGTGCCATAGATTTGGCCAACCTTCTGTTCACCGAAGGCGTTTCTACACCAGAAAATTCAAATGGTGGTAAGGGTACTGGTATCGCAGTATTTGTTGACCGTCTCCGTTTGGGTGCCGAAGATCTGAAGGCTCTGGGCGTTGCTGCTGACGACGAACTGGTAGTAAAAGCTAACAATGCACTGACCGATGATGATGATTTGGCTCAATATTTGATG
>Ga0247611_10004606_pt1 | contig 18968 bp, 13 predicted proteins | sample 177DNAGHGhighgp2_FD_192422 | JGI IMG/M metagenome (GOLD analysis project Ga0247611, IMG submission 192422) | Sheep rumen microbial communities from Palmerston North, Manawatu-Wanganui, New Zealand - 1770 DNA GHGhigh gp2 | ecosystem: Host-associated > Mammals > Digestive system > Stomach > Rumen... | reverse complement strand
CCAGAACGAGACGCAGGTGTGCAAGCACATCGACCCCTGGGCTGGTTCGTACTACGTGGAGAAACTGACCGACGAACTCGTACACAAGGCTTGGGAGCACATCCAGGAAATCGAGAAACTGGGTGGCATGGCCAAGGCCATCGAGACGGGTCTGCCCAAGATGCGCATCGAGGAGGCTGCTGCCCGCACACAGGCTCGCATCGACTCTGGCGTACAGACCATCGTAGGTGTGAACAAGTATCGCCTCGACCACGAGGATCCCATCGACATCCTGGAAATCGACAACACCGCCGTTCGCCTGGAGCAGGAGGAGGGACTGAAGAAACTCCGTGCCAACCGCGACAACGAACAGGTGAAGAAGGACCTGGAGGCCATCACAAAGTGCGTACAGGAGTTTGCCGACGGCAAGAAGTCGGAGCACAACCTGCTCGACCTGGCCGTTACGGCTGCCGGCCACCGTGCTACATTGGGAGAAATCAGTGACGCCTGCGAGGCTGTCGTAGGACGTTACAAGGCAGTAATTAGAACTATTTCAGGCGTGTATAGCAGTGAAAGCAAGAACGACAAGGACTTCGAGAAGGCTTGTCAGTTGACCGAAGAGTTTGCAAAGAAGGAGGGCCGTCGGCCCCGTATCATGGTGGCCAAGATGGGCCAGGACGGTCACGACCGCGGTGCCAAGGTGGTAGCTACGGGCTATGCCGACTGTGGTTTCGACGTAGATATGGGCCCCTTGTTCCAAACGCCCGCCGAGGCTGCTCGCGAGGCTGTGGAGAACGACGTCAACGTGGTGGGTGCCAGCTCACTGGCTGCCGGTCACAAGACCCTCATCCCGCAGCTCATCGAGGAACTGAAGAAGCTTGGTCGCGAGGACATCATGGTCATTGCTGGTGGTGTCATCCCCGCGCAGGACTACGACTTCCTCTACAAGGCTGGCGTAGCCGCCGTCTTCGGTCCCGGTACCTCCGTGGCCAAGGCTGCCTGCGAAATCATGAACATCCTCTTGGGCGAGGAGTAATTCCTACGTCCTATATCTGAATTAATAAGGTGGAGCCAACGGTTCCACCTTATTGTTTTCCTTTACTCCTCTCTCTATATGTATATATAGAAATTGTAAAGTTTTCCTAAAAAAGCTGTGCTTTAACACAATATTTTGTACTTTGTTGTGTTTTAATATAAAAAATGTACGCGTACTTATGAAACGGATTCCTATCATCATAGCCTGTCTGACCTTTGCGACTATGACAGGCTGGGCTCAGTCTAGTATGACCGATAATCAAATTATGGACTATGTGATTGAGCAGAACACCAAAGGTGTATCACGCCAGCAGATAGTCACACAGTTGATGCAGCGAGGTGTCAATATAGAGCAGTTGCATCGCATCCAGAAGAAATACCAGAAACAAATCAAAAATGGTGCCCTTGGTGCCGAAGATATTACTGCTGGTTCCAAGGCTGTAAAGTCTCGTATGCGTGAAGCCAATGGTGAAAAGCGTGAAGAGCAGGTGAAGAAGGATAAGCAGAATGCTTCTCAATTCCGAATTAAGGATGGCAAGAAGTCGAATCAGATACAGCGTCACACATATGACGAGTATGATAGTGATTTTATGGAAATGGATGAGGCTATTGACTTCATGATGCCCGACTCTCTGAAGTATGTATATGAAAAAGATACAGAGAAATCCAACAAGCGCAAGATATTTGGTCACGACGTATTTAACAACAAGAATCTGACCTTTGAAAGTTCCATGAACCTCGCAACTCCTCAGAATTATATACTTGGTCCTGGTGATGCCGTAAATGTAGATATCTGGGGAGACTCTCAGGAGAGCGTCACAGAGATAGTATCTCCTGATGGAACCATCACTATCGATGGTTATGGTGTTATCAAGTTGGGGGGACTTAGTGTCAGTCAGGCTAAGGCGAAACTAAGACGTGTAATAGGTCCCCGCTATCAGAATTCAAACATTGAGCTGACCTTGGGGCAAACACGTACCATTACTGTTAGCGTGATGGGTGAGGTAAAAGTGCCTGGCACATACACCATGTCGGCCTTTGCCACTGTTTATAATGCTCTTTATATGGCAGGCGGTCCCAATGACATCGGTACATTGCGCAATGTCAAGGTTTACCGTAATGGTAGGCTGCTGTCTAATGTTGACGTTTATGATTTCCTGTTGAACGGCAAACTCAGTGGTGATGTACGTTTGCAGGATAACGATGTTATCACTGTCAGTCCCTACGAGGCTTTAGTGAATATCACAGGCAAGGTGAAGCGCCCCATGTACTACGAGATGAAGAAGACTGAGACCGCTGCAATCCTGCTTCGTTATGCTGGCGGCTTCACGGGTGATGCCTACACTAAGGCCATACGCGTTAATCGCAAGTCTGGTTCTGGCTATTCTGTATTCAGCATTGGCGAATTCGATATGAGCGAATTCAAACTGATGGACGAAGATAGCGTCAGCGTTGATTCTACTTTGAATCGTTACCAGAATATGGTTGAGGTTCGTGGTGCCGTATTCCGTCCTGGCATGTATCAGGTTGGAGGCGAAATCAATACCGTCAAAGCATTGATAGAGGCTGCTGATGGTGTTACTGAGGAGGCCATTTCTCAGCATGTAGTAATGCATCGTGTAAAAGCCGACCGCTCACTTGAGATGATAAGTCTCGACCTTCGTGGTATCTTGGAAGGTAAGGTAGCCGATGTTCCATTGCGTAATGAAGATGTTATATATGTGGCCAGTCGTCAGGAACGCAACGAGAAGAAGACGGTAACTATCTATGGTGAAGTGGCTTACCCAGGTGTATATCGCTATGCAGAGAATGAGACTGTTGAAGACCTGATTATTCAGGCAGGTGGTCCTACGGAGGCTGCATCGCTGGCAAAAGTTGATGTGGCTCGTCGCATCACCAATCCCAGCTCCATGGAGGCTGGTGACCAGATTGCCCAGAACTTCACTTTCAAACTTAATCCTGACTTTTCAATCTCCGATCAACCTGATTTTACATTGATGCCGTTCGATGAAGTTTATGTACGTCGTTCTCCTGATTACAACGAACAACAAAACGTCACTATTGAAGGTGAAGTGCAGTTTGAAGGCAATTATGCCCTATCGAATAAAGGACAGCGCCTCAGTGATGTTATCAAACAGGCTGGAGGTCTGACTAATCGAGCTTATGCCGAAGGTGCCAAGCTTTTGCGTCAGATGACGGCGGATGAACGCGATATGATGGAAACCGTTTTGCGTACCGCTCAGCGCAATTCCGGCAAAGACTCTATCGACATCAAGAAGCTGCTTGTCAGTGCCACATATCCAGTAGGTATCGAATTGGATAAAGCCCTTGCGAATCCAGGATGCGAAGACGATCCAATTCTGCGTGAGGGAGACCGTATCGTAGTGCCCCTTTACGATGGAACTGTCAAGATTAATGGCGAGGTCCTCTATCCCAATACTGTGTATTACAAAGACGGCAAGAATACCGACTATTATATCAATTTAGCAGGTGGTACAACATCAACAGCTAAGAAGTCAAAGACTGTCATTATATACATGAATGGTCTGGTGGCTCATGCAGATCGCTCTCACCAGCCTCGTCCAGGTTGTCAGATTGTGGTTCCAACCAAGTCACGTCGTCGCAGCTTGACGCTGCCAGAGATTCTGAGTATCGGTTCAAGTACAGCCTCTATTGCCACTATGATTGCCACAATTGCCAGTTTGACTAAGTCAGTAAACAAGAATTAATATGGAAGATAACAATAAAGATCTAAAGGTTATAGATGTCTTTGATTTAGTAAAAAAAATGTGGGCAAATAAGAAACTTTACACTAAGACTCTTCCAATTGCCTTTGTTATATCATGTATATATATATTAGGCTTTCCACGCTACTATAGTACTGAGATTAAGTTGGCACCTGAATTGGGTGGATCTTCGATGGTCAGTACGCTGGGCTCACTGGCATCTTCTTTGGGATTTGATCTCAACGAACTGGAGAGTAATGATGCCATCACCCCGTTGTTATATCCTGATTTGATGGAGGACAATGGTTTTGTAACTAGTCTTTTCAATGTAAAGGTAACGAGTAAGGATGGCAGCATCAATACTACCTATCATGATTATTTGCAGAAATACCAGAAACCCATTATTTGGTTGGTGCCTATAGACTGGGTAAAGAATCTATTCAAGAAAGAAGGAGAAGGAGGGGGTACTGGTGGCACTGATCCATATTGTCTCTCAAAAAAGGAAGATGAGATAGCAAAAATTATTAGAGGAAAAATCAATATTAGTTTCGACAAAAAGACGGCTGTTATCAGCATCAGCGTCCAGGATCAGGATGCATTGATTTGTAAAACTATTGGTGATTCTGTTAAGACGCGGCTTCAGGATTTTATTACAGAGTATCGTACTAATAAAGCCCGCATCGATTATGATTATTACCTGAAGTTGACAATGGAAGCCAAGCAGGATTATGAAAGAGCACGTCAAGAATACGGTCGTACGGCTGATGCAAACTCGAGTGTGGCATTAAAAAGCGTTGAACTGAAATTGGAGGATATGGAGAATGACCTGCAATTAAGATTTAATTCTTATTCTGCCGTCAACTCACAGATGCAGGTTGCAAAGGCAAAAGTACAGGAGTGTACGCCGGCATTTACCGTCATCAAAGGAGCCTCAGTACCTGTAAAACCATCAGGACCTAAACGGATGTTTTTTGTTTTGGCTATGCTTTTTCTTACGACGTTAGGAACTTCATTCTATATTGTTGTCAGGAAATATAATTTCCAATAGCTACATACAACACTTATGGCATTAGCTATATTAACGATATTTGCCATTTGTATGTCCCTTTCTTTTATGGAAGAAAGGATGAAAGCGCGTGATGTCTTCTTGGTGATGATGCTAATAGGTATAGTTATGATTATCATAGCAGGCACAAGAGGTCCAGAAGATACACCAGACTCTCAAGAATATGAGAATACTTTCAATTCTATACGTTCTCTTGATGGTAGTAAGATTAATATGGAACCTAGTTTCATATATATTTCCTATTTACTCAACACACTGGGTTTGGGACTAAATGCATTATTCTTTACATACGCTTTTTTGTCTATTCCAATAAGACTTGGAGCTATCTGGAAGATGTCTAAATTGCCATTACTAACACTCAGTATCTATATTTCTTTTTATTATCAACTCCACGATTTAGTACAAATAAGATGTGCTGTAGCTTCTTCCCTGTTCTTGTTTGCAGTCTATTATTGTGCTGAGAATAAGCGTCTCACAGCCATGTATTTCATTTTGGTCGGCGCAATTTTCCATTATTCAGCATTGGCAGGTTTTGCCATTTTTTTCTTTAGTAACAAGGAATTAAATATATGGTGGCAAACCATATTATATCTGATAGTCCCCGTCTGCTTTATCTTTTATTTTGCAGGATTAGATCTTACATATTTAGTACCAGACCAGTTGGGAGGTGATCGTCTTGAAACATATCGTTCCTTGAAGGAATGGGGACAAGAAGGTGATTTGGAAGGTGTCGCTGCCCATAAGAATTTCTTAATTCTGATAAATATAGTTATGTATTATGGTGCATTGTATTATCACAAGGTGCTCACACAGAACTATAAATATGTTCCAATACTTCTGAAGATTTTAGCATTTGCATTTTTTTGCCGCCTGACATTAGACGGAATCAGTTCTGTATTGGCTAGTCGCCTTTTTGAATATTTCGACGTAGTGTCAATCTTTTTATGGACAGCCGTAATATATGCCTTTATTCCTGTCTATATAGGTAAAATTGCAACTAATATTGTTTCGACTGGAAGAGTTTTGTTTAGTATATTTATTTATACATTACACCTCTAGCTTTTTGTTTAGTTGCGGATTTAATACACCTTATCGTGTAAGTCGCTCATAGCCCTCCAGTTTCGACTGCCACGAATAGTGCTCAATGACTGTAAGACGTCCCTGCGTTCTCATCTTTGAACGAAGATCTGCATTCTCAAGGAGTGAAATGCACGCATCGGCAAACGATTGGTTATCATCGCGAATGAAGCAGTTTTCTCCATCGTGCAGTTCAGGAATGGCCTTGGCAATAAGTGGTGTCAGCACAACAGGAATAGCATTAGCCATAGCTACGAGGACCTTATTTTGTATGCCTGCAGCGATTTGTACTGGAGCAACGGCTATACATGAGTCGGCAACGAACTTATTGAGATCATCAACAAAACCAGTTACAAAAATGTTTTTCCCATTGTCGAGTTTCAGAATACTCTTGGGTGGATGTGCTCCAACGATATAGAACTTCATGTCGGGCTTCTTGGCCAGGATTAGTGGGAATATGTCATTGACGAAATGGATAGCGGCATCCTGATTCTGCAATGACTGCATGTGCCCGATAAAGCAGATTTTCTTAGTGTCTATATTGTTACTTATTTCTGACAGATATTCTACCCCATTAGCATGAAACTCCAACGATTCTATATGTTTTCCATTTAATTTGCTGCTGAGGAAGTCAATGTCCGATTGAGAGACCAGTACGACCTTGGGATAGCGCTTGATGACAAATTTCTCGTATTTGGCAATCAAGTGTTTCTCAATCTGATAAATAAACCGAAGCAGTGTGTTGCCTTTTGCTCCATTAGCCAAAGCATAAGTCTTCGACAGAGCATCTGTCATTTCAACGATAGATTTCTCTTGCAGTTTAGCATTTTCCAGAAAAGGAACCATGCGTAAGAGGTGGGAAACATACAAGTCTGGACTCTCCGTTTTTACGACACGCTGGAATAATTTGTTGAATGCCGATGAATAGTAGTAGCCACACTGTATAGGGCGCCCAGTCAGTATATACAGGATGGAATAGAACAGAGTAGCAATTTTGCTGCGTTTTACCGTATATACCTTGTCATATAATTCTTCGGCGGCTTCAATATCAGGGGTCTCTTCTACATATGACACCAATACCAGTTGATGACCTTGCGACTTGAGATATCGTGCAATGTAATTGATTCTCAACAAATCGCCGCCACATTCCGGCAGAGGAAACCTAGGGGTTAGTATACATATCTTCATTTACGTTCGTTTTAATTAAAACGAATACAATAGTTTTTTTATTGTTATAATTTAAGAATTCTTACCCTTATTTCTAAAATTTGATTACCTTTGCAATATGATAAGTGTTTGCATGGCCACCTATAATGGTGAAAAATATATCAGAGAGCAAGTGCTTTCCATCTTGAATCAGTTGGGGCAGGATGATGAGCTCATTGTTTCCGATGATGGTTCCAAGGACAAGACGTTACAGGTTTTAGAAGAGTTTAATGACCCTCGCATTAAGATTATTAATGGTCCTCGTCGGGGACTTACCTATAATTTTGAGAATGCAATCAAAAATGCTGTTGGTGATTATATCTTCTTAACCGACCAAGACGATGTTTGGGAGCCGAAAAAAGTGGAACGTATGGTCGCAGCATTGCAGACTGTAGATCTGGTTGTATGTGATGCCTGGATTTGTGATGAAAATGCTGCTAGTACGGGAAAGTCTCTTTACGATATATGCAAACCCCACAAAGGTTTTTGGCTAACACTTTATCATACAACCTATATAGGTTGCTGTACAGCCTTTAGCAGAAAAATATTGAAGAAGTTGCTTCCTTTCCCTCCTCATATCGTGATGCATGACTATTGGATAGGGCAGATAGCTGATTTATATTATAAGACGACGTTTATTCCAGACAAACTTCTGCGTTATCGTCGGCATGGAGACAATACATCGGCATTGACAACAGGAAAGAGTCCATTGTCATTGTTCCAAAAACTTGCTTACCGCTATTGGATTGTGCGTTATGCCTTGACCAGATGGTAAATACCTTCTCTTACCTTTGACAGTTGCTCCGCAGAATAGGCTTCCATGAATACTTGATTTGCAGCATTCCCTAATTTACTTCGGAGGCTGGCATCAGTACAAAGACGCTCTATGGCTTGTGCAAACTCTTTTGGAGTGTCTGCAATAAGACAGGACTTCTCGTGGACAAGGGGAATGCCCTCTACACCAACCGTTGTTGTTACGATGGGCATACTCATTGCCATAGCCTCAACGATTTTCATGCGCATTCCACTACCAGTCCGTATGGGGACAATCATAATGTTGCCATATACCGCAGCCGTCAGATCATCTACAAAACCTGTCAGGCGAATCTGACAATGTTCATGCTGAATGTTGTATTCCGAAGGCCATCCTGCACCAATTATATCAACTTGAATATTTATGTTCAGGTTAGGAATAACTTGGCTGATAAACCAGTCGATACCTTCTCTATTTGGGATGTGTGCGTGCCCACCAATGAAAACCACGCGACCTTTCCACTCACAATAGGGGAGAGGTAATGAAGAAACGGCAGCAGGAGATACAGAGATGGGTGTCGTGACGTGATGCTCCTGTAATATCTTTTTATCAATATCGGTAAGTGTTATTATGTGATCATAGCGGTTCAGACAGTCAATCTCCTCTTGTTTCATCCGTTGCTTGGCTTCTTCCTCTTTTGCCGATAGATTGAAATCCTGCAGGAAACGGTCGTTTCTGATAAAGTTGATTTCGTGGTGAATAAAGACCTTCTTGATATCGGCAGGAAGATACTTACACCAGTCAAGACTCTGGAAGAACTCCACCTGTATTAAATCGGCCTTGGCATCCCTGATGATTCTGTTGACGAATCGAACTTGGTCAGACGAGAACCATTGTCCGTAGGGCTTCAACATACGGTCAATCTTCAGTATCCTGCTATTGGGAGCGAATTTTACTAAAAACCCTCTTCTTATCTTATCTCTTACAAATCTCCAACAGAGCAGTTGCCTGTAATAACGATATACTACAATATTTACTTCTGGCCATAATTTCTGCAATTGTTTCATGGCTTGAAGTTTATTGCCACTTCCTTCGTTAAAAACTAGCGTGATATGATGCTTGTGGCGAAGTTGTTCAATCATATTGTATTGCGCTTGTGCTCCGCCAGATGTGAGCGGATAGGGAAGGTAGTGGGTGAGAATGACTATATTCATAGTATATTTAAGGTTTAATGAACGAATAGGTAATAAAGAGACGTTATATACCATTTAACGTAGTCAATCCGTGATAAGGGCATGCCTTTCAGACGTTTGCAGCAATGTATCAGTCTCAAGGGATTCCCCTTGATGTATTGACTACAGTAGATGTTGAGAATCATCTGGAAGAATTTAGTTCTCGGATGTTCGATGGTTTGCAGGTAGCGCAGGTCTGAAGGTGTTAATTCCCTTCCTTCTATGTCATGGATAAACGATGAGAACCATTGGTAATGCAGCAATGTCGCATCAATTTTGATTTTTGCATTTTTCGATGAATTGGAAATAGTAAGTGGGTTTTCACGATATTGAAATCCAAAGGTCTGTGTGTTTGCTATTCCAAAATCTTTACTTGCCATAGCAGCCGTCATATCGTCGGAACCCCAAGCCAAGGGCTGTTTGCAATAACCGCCTACGTGTCTCAAATAGTTTGTATTGTAACAGAAATCGCCGATGAACTGCTTGTATCGGTATGCCCAACGGTTCCAGACAAGTGACAGTGCAGACTCCCATTCCGGGCGTGGCTCTTGCAAGAAAATCGTAACACCGTTTTGATCGATGATTTCGGTGCGTGTATGGTACGCATTCAAGCCAGGATACTTCTCTATGAGTTTCTTGTATTCTTCCAGACAACGGGGCAGCAGCCGGTCGTCGTCACCCATGCAGATAACATAGTCGCCAGTGCAATAATTGAGACAGATGTTCCAGTTGTCCACCACTTCAATTGCTCCACAGTTCTTTTCATTACGATAATAATGAATGCGCTTATCGTCGAGGAATGGCTCTACGATGGAACGTAAATCCTCTGGAGAGCAATCGTCAACAATGATGAGTTCCCAGTCGGAATAGGTCTGACAGACAACGCTCTCAATAGCTTCTTTGAGGAATTGTGACTTGTATGCTGGTATAGTGATAGAGAATGTCATAGTATGCAAAGGTATGTAAAATAAGAGTGCCAGCCAAATAATTTGATGTCATTTAAGTCTGAATAGCAGGATATCACCTGCTGCAACCGTATAGGTATCTGTCATTTTTTCTTCCTTTAGTGACTTGGTTATATGCTGGACAGTGTCGTTATGAGGCCTGATTTGAACCTTGATATTGCGCTCAAGGTCTTTGTTGACGATGGCGAGGTATCGATGACCGTCCTTCTCCAGTTGTGATACGATAACTCCTTTTTTGCTGACCACCTTCAGCGAACTGAGGTTCAGGGGTGCTTGTGTCAGTTTGGTTGTTCCTTCAGGCAGTGAACCGCCAATATGATGAACGGAAAGAACTTTGGCTCCATAGAACAGTTTCGATATCACTTTTAATTCACGATTCATCTTTTGCACCACGTTGTATGTCTTGGTCTTCTTGCCTTCATAACTGATTGGTGCATCGTGGAAATGAAAACCTTGATTATCTTCTGGTGTCCAATAGGTAAAATACTGTATGCCTTGAGCTCCATAGGCCAAGTTGGCATAAACCTGTAGTCGCAGCGCAGCCAATGTTGGAGTGGGGTAGTAGGTATTGGGCGTAAGGGGAACGTCATGAGGCATAGATAGTGCAAATCCCCAGAAAGGTTTGCCTGTTCGCAGGCTTTCCTCGCGTACCATTTCCAAGTTGTTATACCACATAGGACGGATTCCTGCCGTAGTTATAGGATAGAAGTCGAATGAAATCTGTTGGCAGGAGGTGGAAGTCAATGCTTTAAGGTAATCTTGGTAACTATTTGCTTTGATGTTTAGCAAACTGTTCTTAGGGTCTGAGTAAGGATACAGATTTATATAAAACAAGTGTGAGTCGTCAATGTCTTGTAACTTGTTTATCAATAATTGTCGTTCTTTGATTTCAGGGAGTGAAGGCTCGTCTTGTATAAGGTATCCCAAGAACCCATTTTCTTTTTTCAGAGCCGATGCGGTTTTAGCCGACGATGACCAAAGCTCCGGACAGCATCCTATTATCTTGATTCCAAGAGATTCTGCTGTACTACAGGCTTTCAACAAGTTCTCTAAGGAACTATAGGGAAAGAGACTAACCGTAAATCCACAATCGCGGAATGTCCGGAATGCCTCTTCGCTGGTATATTGTTCCGTTACTCCATAATAGGCGATAATCGGCATCTCGTTGTCAAAGGCATGACATACAGATACCAGACTATTGAATAGAAGGAGAAAGAGCAGGACTTTATTCATTTTAGTTCTTAATAGGATATGTGATACCATCATAGATGCCCTTGAAAAACATTTTCAGGCGTTTGGCTTTCTGGGGTTCAGCCAAAAGGATGCGAAGGAATTGTTTAAAATAATGTTCTTTGAGAGTCTCCTTTATCTCTGAGGATGACAACCAGTCTTTATGTTTCCTGTATTTGATGATATGGCTTCTTGCTATGCTATAAAGCCTTTGAGGACTGTAGTTGGGTGAAAAAAGATGGAAAGGCCCCATCTTTTGGAGATTTCCAACGGTATGGTGTAATTTGTGTTTTGTTAAGCTCACAATCTTATACCCAGCTTTCTGTACTCGAATGGACAAATCGTGATCAAGTGCGTCAAGGGGAAAAGCTTCGTCAGCACCACCTATCCCATTGAGGATCGTGGTGGGGATGACGGTGCCGGAATTGATGAAAATATTCTTTTCTTGTGCCTCCTTGGTTATTTCAAAAATGTCATCACTTGGAATGTATGGACAGAATACAGATGTTTGTGATGATTGGAAGCGTTCTTTCACTTCTTTGATATACGATTTAAAGTCTTCCCATTGGCTGTCTTGGTCCATTAGGAGTATCAAGTCATAGTGGTTCTCTTGGGCATAGTGCCATGCAAAGTTGATGGCAGGGGCAATACAGTAGTTATTTCCATCACCGTGCCAGATGATTCTGTCCGTTTCGTCGGTTATGTATTCCAGTATCTTCTGTTTTACATTGGACTTCAAGGGTGTGTTGTCCCAGATAATGAGTAAATCCAAATGGGGCAGATACCGCAAGATATTGTCTGCAGCGTTGGGGAACTCAGGATTGTATAGGGTTACAAGTCCAAGTACCTTAGGATTGTTTTTGCTCATTTCTTCCATATTCCTGTTGCTGTACCATTTAATATCTTGTGAAACTGAATCATATTGGCAAAGAAACTGGGTGCTACACAAATACACATGACGGCAATAAGCCATAATATGTTGTCAGTTTTAGTACATACGATATAAACAGATGGTATGAAGATAATAGTCATTACTGTCATGTATAGCTGCAGTCGGAGTGCTCCAACTCCATTAAGGAAATAAGCATAGCGCATGCTCATGATAAGTAATAAATTATAAATTGCTACCATAGTGGTGATCCCAATAGACACTTGGCACGCATCTCCAATCCATACTTGATACACCCATGGAGAAGCAATAATCATAATGAGTAGTAAAAGGGTAATACCTGCTACCATCCAGTTCATTTTCTGATTTGCTTTGCGAATCCACGCAATATCCTTTCGTTCGTAGGCATCGGTTGTCGCATTCCAAAAAGGCATGCATAGGATAGTGAATAATACCATTGACAAACTGATGTATCTATAGGCAATCTGATATGGAGTCACCAAAGCGGGAGTGTAGAACTTTGAAATTAGTATATTTGTCGTCATGAATTGGATAACGGAAGCAATCTGAATCCAGAAGAACTTAAGCCCTAAATTACCTAATTCCAATGCTGAACGAAGATTAATCAGGCGAAATGAAGGGCGTAGCTTCGGAAATTGGATGTAGAATGTATAAGTATATGCGATGAAATAGATAATAAGGGGCGATGCCGTGTTAGCAATGGCTATTGATAAGAATGTAGCTTTTCCATTGACATAGAGTAGCCACGTGACGATTAATATGATGGTTTGACCTAAGGAAATAAGTAGATTGCTTACTGCCGGTAATTGCATACCCATATAAAAATTCCCAATGAATTTCATGACAAAAGTCAGGCAGACAAATGAAATTGCATAAACAAGTGCTATCCGAAGTTCTGGTATTTCTTCAGGTATGACATTCAGGAATCCATAAACGTCCGTATTCATCGTTAATAACAACAGGACTATAAGAAGAGGAAGAACAATACATGCCAACATAGCTATGGTGGAACTTATAGTCTGTCTCGCCTCTTTTATCTCTTGATGGGCAATATGGATAGCAAGCCGGTTGCGCAAGCCGTTCCCTAGTCCAATATCCATCTGGTCTATCCATAGAAGAATACTGCTAATCGTCAGCCAAACCCCATTCTTAAGTGTTCCCAGACAGTTGAGTGTGAGAGGTACAAGCATGAGTGATATGATAGCCGCATACCCTTTAATGGCTATAGAGGCGATTATGTTTTTATAAAGCAGTTTCGAGCGTTGACTGTTGTCTTTCATATAATGCTCTGACGGTTAACTCCATGTTCCAGGACCGCATATTAGTAAATCCTTTGGCAAAGATACAACAACATCTCCAAACCTACAAACCTCCAAACGGAAAAAACGTCTGTCAATTCGATAAGTATTTATCATTTCAGTGACAATGTCGCGGAAAAACTTTCGTATTCCGATAATAATCAGTACCTTTACAGCCATAAACCTTAATAGTTCATTCGTATGAGAACATGGAAATATGTGTTGGCAGGGTTGCTGTCAGTGATAGCTCTTGGTAAGGCTGAGGCACAGAGTGAGATTTATCCCAAGCATTTCGATTTGGAGCAGGTGACGCTGCTTGATGGACCGATGAAGACGGCAATGGACCTGAACATCGATATGCTGATGCAGTACGATGTTGACCGTCTGCTTTCTCCATTCGTGCGTCAGGCCGGTCTTGCTTCCACTACCGATAAATCATCGCCTTACTACCAGTGGCTGACCAAACACCCCATCTTTACAAACTGGGGCGACTCGTCGTTCGACCTGAGCGGTCATGTGGGCGGTCACTATCTTTCAGCTTTGGCTTTGGCATATGCTGCTTGTCACGATGAGCAGACTCGTGCTCAGTTGAAGGAGCGCATGGATCACATGATAGAGGTGATGAAGGACTGTCAGAATCAATATGATGGAAATACGGAAGGATTGTATGGTTTCATAGGCGGACAGCCCATCAACGACGACTGGAAGGCACTTTACAAGGGTGACCTCTCTCTCATCCAGAACCATTGGGGCTGGGTGCCTTTCTATTGTCAACATAAGGTGTTGGCTGGTCTGCGTGATGCTTATCTCTATGGAAATAGCGAAGATGCAAAGGAGATGTTCCATAAGATGGCAGACTGGAGCGTGAACCTCGTAGCCAATGTTTCCGCCGATGCATTCGAGAGTTTTTTGAATTGCGAACATGGTGGTATGAACGAATCGTTGCTTGATGCCTACCAGTTATTCGGCGACCAGAAGTACCTGACAGCAGCCAAGAAATACACCCATAAGGCTATGCTCAATGGCTTACAGTCGCTCGACAAGACATTCCTCGACGGTAAGCACGCCAACACGCAGGTGCCTAAATATATAGGTATGGAGCGCATCTTCGAACAAAGTAGCACTTCCACCTCCTATAAGAAGGCGGCAGAGAACTTCTGGCAGGATGTAGCCATGAACCGTACCGTCTGCATAGGTGGTAATTCGGTGGGCGAACATTTCCTTTCCGCAGCCAACTCTAACCGCTATATCGACAATCTCGACGGTCCTGAGTCGTGCAACACGAACAATATGCTCAAGCTCTCCGAGATGATGAGCGACCGTACGGGTGATGCGAAGTATGCCGACTTCTACGAGAATGCAATGTGGAATCACATACTGTCAACTCAAGATCCAACGACAGGCGGCTATGTCTATTTCACTACGCTACGTCCACAGGGCTATCGCATCTATTCGACTCCCAACCAAGGCATGTGGTGTTGCGTAGGCACAGGTATGGAGAATCATTCAAAATATGGCCATTTCATCTATACTCACGATGGGAAGGAGACGCTTTACATCAACCTGTTTACTCCCTCTCGTCTCGTAAGTGATGACTTTATCGTTACTCAGGAGACTTTGTTCCCCTGCATCAACCCTACAGCATCCAATATTCCTACATCACAGACAGCCACTACGACTATCACAGTGGAGAAGGCCGGTGAATATGCCATTGCCGTACGTCATCCGGCTTGGGCAGGCAAGGAGTTTCAGGTGATGGTAAATGGTGAAGCTGTCAACGAAACTGTTACCGAGGGCAAGGCCAGTTATGTCACTATCAATCGCCAGTGGCAGGTGGGCGACTATATCACCGTTTGGTTGCCAATGGAACTGCGCTACGAAGAATGTCCCAACTACGGGGATTACATTGCCTTTAAGTTCGGTCCCATTCTGTTAGGTGCACAGACAACGGCAACCACAGCAGAAGAGGCGGAATCCACAGGACTCGTCTATGAGAAGCTGCAGAACGAATATGCCGGTGCTGGACGTATGGACCATGCTCCAGGTGCTATGGGTTCGTCGAAGAATCTGCTGTCTGCCCCCTTGCTTATTGGTGAGCGTGCAAATGTACTGAAGCGTATCACGCGGAATGTTGGGAAAGAGCTGTCCTTTACCATCGATGCCAGTCGTGAGGGAGTGGAGACCTACAAGTGGAAGTCCCTGACCCTTGTTCCCTTCTACAGCATTCACCACAGCCGTTACATGTGCTACTGGTATCAGCAGACGGCAGAGAACTTTGCCAACAGCTCGATGGCTAAGACCGAAGCCGAGAACGAAGCCCTGTTGGCTCGCACACTGGACTTCGTGGCTCCAGGTGAACAGCAGAGCGAGGCAGGTCACGAATACAACTATTCGAGCGACTCCAGCAAGGGTACGTACAACGGCGAGAGCTATCGCGATGCCAAGTCTGGTGGCTATGTACAATATACCTTATATAATAAAGGAGTGACGGACTCTCTTGCCATTATGTGCCGTTTCACCACAGCCGATAAGGGGCGTAAGGCTTCGTTGCTCGTAGATGGAAAGAAGATTGCCGACATCACTATCCCCGAATCCGTAAAGGGAGCCAACGAACAGGGCTTCTATAATGTAGAATACCCCATTCCATCGAATTTATTAACCAACAACGGTGAGGCTAAGGAGAAGTTCGTGGTTCGTCTTTCTGCCAATGCTGGAACTATTAATCCTGGTCTTTATTACCTGCGACTCACAAAGGGCTACAAAGTCCCAGACATTTCATATCATTTTATTCCCAGCGACTGGACAACTGGTGACCCCAACCGCATTGCTGCCAGTTGCATCACCTACGACAACGAACGTAATGTCCTGAAAGCTAAGAGTACGGGCAACAATAACATTGCCCTTATGCTGAAGTATCAGGAAGTGGACTACGACATTGCCAAGGCGCAGAAATACCTTGTAGTACGAGGCACAGACCTCAGCACCACCGATGGACACTCTTACCTGTGGTGGCTCAACGGTTCGAATCAGGGCTCTCAGGTAAAGCCCACAACCGTTAAGACCATCACCGTTGACGGTGTCAGTCAGACTCTTGTGGCTTGGAATATGTCCACCAGTGGGCTATATGGCAACTTCACTGGCGACCGTCCCAACATCTGTGTGGGACAGACCATCTTCGGCCTTACTTCCAGCAATAGCGACGGCTCGTGCGAAATCCACGACATAAACTTCGTAGCTAACGTCACCGACTACATCAACACCACCACGGGCCTTGCCTCCGTAAGTGGCTCCTTGTCGTCCGATTCAGCTTATGACCTTTCTGGTCGTCGCCTTCAGGGTAAGCCCCGCTCTGGCTCTATCTACGTTAAGCGAAGCGCCAAATACCTCGCCCACTAACTCCCCCCCTCCATACATTATTAGTCTTTTTGCAAAACATCTATAGTGGGTTCGGTCTCTAACCTTATCCCAGTTCTTTATGTTCTATAGATTATCCCATTGGTTACAATAGGGTTCAAGTATTTTGTGGGAAATCTGAAGCTCTGTAGCAGTCTTACGCCAGTCTTTAATGGTGGTGCGAACCTCCTCTATGATTTCTGCTGCCTCCTGCTGCTCAATCATATATCTGTCCGAAGCCTGAAGCAAGGTTGCGACATCTGATTTTTCAGTGTATTGGTCAATAAGCAGACACTGATGCGTCTTTGCTCCTGGGTTTATGTCGTAAGCAGGTGACATAGTCCAGCCTTTTGGGGTAAGAAGGAAACCGTGGTTGCGGAAGTGGTCGTCAGAATTACCGAACATTACATTAAATGCTACTCTATGGTAGAGTTCTCTGAGATTCTTCTGTACATCCATACATCCTTGAAGAATGAAATCTACAATATCAAGATACCCATTGCCAGTACTACTGCCTGCACCATCCTCCAATCCGAGCAACGACATAGCTGAGGCAAAGTGAATGCGCTTGCCTTCAGCGGTCCTGTCAAAACGCTCGGAAAGTAACAGGTCGCGGTCTTTTGAAATCTTGATGGTGCGCGTCTGCGCCACATTGATGCCAGCAGCTGCTGCCAGACGATGTGAGAAGTGCTCAATGAGTTCGGTGTTCTCCAAATCTTTCTTTGATGGAAACTTTGCCACATACAACTTGCCGTCAGTATCTATTACATTAGCCTTTGGACGTGCACCACCAAGCGATGTTCCCGGGTCAATCAGTTGATCGAGCCAACGCTGCTCTGGCAATTCATTACGCTCTTCAGCTAACTCAATCTCATGACAGGCATCGCAAAGGGCGCGAAGACTCTCAATGGGTGGAACAAGATACTTTGCACTCGTATTGATGTAATATTCAGAGTTGTCACTTTTATAGCGTATGCCGCCCATACGTGTGAAATCCTCAATGCCCGTGAGGTAGTCGTAGTTGGTGAGCATGCGTACAGGTCTTCCCTCCGCTTGCGCTTTCAGACGTTCCCTGCGGTCGAGCAACAACCGTCCCCAACGGTCGGGAAAGGAATCCTTAACAAAGCCAAAAACGCTATCTGTGCCACGAGGATGTTGCAACGAAGGTACATTCATTAGGTCACCACTCAGCACGATACCCCCATGCTGTTTAAGCCATTCACGCGAATATTCAAAGACAAAATGATCCTTGCCGCGAATGCGTTCGTAGCCCAAGTTTCCTATCTCCTGCGGTGAGGCAAGGAAATCAAAATCTGCGTAAACCGTTATCCGTTTCATAGTCTTTCATCCTATAGACTATAGGCAGCGCCTCGGCATAAGAGTAAACACTTCTGCTCTCGGCTTGCACTATAGTTCATCGTCTAAGCAATTCTGCATCCTGAAGTTGTCGACCGAGAGCATCGTCGGCAGCAAGCAACGAGATGTCTTTTTCAAGATTCAGTGCAAAGAGTATGCGCGCATAGATACCCATAGAAACCGTCGGGTCGCCATGTTCCACCTTCGAGACAGTCAGTCGTGTTACAGTAGCTCTATCTGCTATATCCTGCATAGATAGATGCCTACGCTTGCGTGCCAACATAATCTGTTCCCCCATGAGCTGTAACTGCTGTGTCAAAGCCCTCGGCATCACCTTTCCGAATGTATTCTTTCCCATAATTGTATCTTATCGGGTGCAAAGATGAATAAAAATGTTTAATATAACAAACATTATACACAAAAATCGTTGCTTTATTGCTCTTTTTACAGATTTACATCTAAATTTTATATATGAAGTGGGGTACAATTTGTCCCCCATGTTGAAATGTTCGCGCCTGATAGCAAACTTAACTTTTTGGGGACTTTTCTTTTGACCTTATTAAATTAATTCGTAAGTTCGTAGCCAAGTAAAGCAAACCGCACCTGCCACCAGCGAAGTGACAAGTGCGGTTTATCTTTCCGCCCAAGTAACAAAACTCCTAATCAGAAGCAGAGGCCGAGGTTGACGGCGTGACTGCGCGTCTTGACCTTGTAGCCGAGATTGCGAGCAGTGTCAACAAA
>Ga0247611_10004605_pt1 | contig 18976 bp, 15 predicted proteins | sample 177DNAGHGhighgp2_FD_192422 | JGI IMG/M metagenome (GOLD analysis project Ga0247611, IMG submission 192422) | Sheep rumen microbial communities from Palmerston North, Manawatu-Wanganui, New Zealand - 1770 DNA GHGhigh gp2 | ecosystem: Host-associated > Mammals > Digestive system > Stomach > Rumen... | reverse complement strand
GCTTCCGACGGCCCCATGGCTCAGACCCGCGAGCACCTGCTGCTTGCCCGTCAGGTCAACGTTCCTTCCGTTCTGGTCTTCCTGAACAAGTGCGACCAGGTCGACGACCCCGAGCTGCTCGAGCTCGTCGAGATGGAAGTCCGCGAGCTGCTTGATTTCTACGGCTTCCCCGGCGATGACACCCCGATCATCCGCGGCTCCGCTCTGAACGCTCTCGTTTCCGAGTCTAAGGATCCCAACGCCCCCGAGTACGCCTGCATCAAGGAACTCATGGACGCTGTCGACACCTGGATCCCCACTCCCGAGCGTAAGTCCAACATGCCCTTCCTGATGCCCATCGAGGACGTCTTCACGATCTCCGGCCGCGGCACTGTCGTTACCGGCCGTGTTGAGCGTGGTATCGTCAAGATCGGCGACAAGGTCGAGATCGTTGGCCTGAAGGACGAGTCCACCGAGACCACCGTTACCGGCACCGAGATGTTCCACAAGACCCTCGAGTACGCCGAAGCCGGCGACAACGTGGGCTGCCTGCTCCGCGGCATCGACAAGAAGGCCGTTGAGCGTGGCCAGGTTCTGGCTGCTCCCAAGTCCATTCACCCCCACACCAAGTTCAAGGGCCAGGTTTACGTCCTGACCAAGGAAGAAGGCGGCCGTCACACCCCGTTCTTCAACAACTACCGTCCTCAGTTCTACTTCCGTACCACCGACGTTACCGGCGTCATCAGCCTTCCCGAAGGCGTCGAGATGTGCATGCCCGGCGACAACGTCGACATGGACGTTGAGCTGATCACCCCGATCGCGATCGAGAACGGCCTCCGCTTCGCTATCCGTGAAGGCGGCCGTACCGTTGGCTCCGGCGTTGTTATCGCCATCAACGAGTAATTCATCGCTGTAAAACAAACGAAAAACACACAGGCTGACCGCCTGTGTGTTTTTTCGTTTTGTTTACATAAAATAGCTTTCGGCACTTGCCCTGCGTTGTGTTTTATGATAAAATAACTAATCAGTCATCAGGGAAGGTGCGTCTTCGCAATTTCCCGACAGAAAGGCTTTCCGGCAAAGGAGTATTTACCTTGAGCAATACGGAACTGAAAAATAAATCAGGTGAGCAGCGCCGCAGCACCACAAGCAGGAAAAAGAAATCCTCCAATAGTGCGCTCCGCGCGATCGGACGCGTTTTGCTGATTTTGCTTGAGACGGTTTTACTGATCTGTCTCGGGCTTTACGGCGTGATGTTCGTGCTGGCAAAGGGCCCGTCTGAGACGGCGAGAAACATGTTTGTTTCTTCCGTGCGTGAGACGAGCGCCATCAAGTTTCTTGCCAATCTCTATTTCTCGCCCGAGGAGATCGAGGAGATCGAACGAGTGGAAGAAACGGTAGACTTTGCGCCGACCGATACTTCGCTGATCACGATCGAGACCGGCCCGGCTGTGATTGAAAATCGGGAAGGCTGGACGGACGTGAACGGCGTTTTCCACCCTGATGAGGACAGCGACGGTATCATCATCGAGCCTGTCAAGGGCAGAGGATACTCCGGCTATATGATGATCGTGATGGATCCGTCCCGCGTCATCATGGGAAGTATTCCCTCGTCTTACGGCAAAGAGGGCTATACGCTCTCGGAGTATGTTCAGTATTTCGACGGCGTGGCCGGCATCAACGCGGGCGGCTTTTATGATCCGGGTGGATTCGGCGACGGCAGCATCCCGGATTCCGTCGTCGTGGTGGACGGAACGATCTATTATGGCGATTACGGCTGCGGCATTGAGGGCGGCGGCGGAATCGCGGCGCTGGACGGCAACCATATCCTGCATGTGGCGAAGTATATGTCGCGGCAGGAACTGATCGACAATGATATCCGCTATGCGGTCTGCTATGGCCCCGTGCTGATCTCGAACGGCGTTTCCGCCAGCCCCGGATCGCTTGCTGTCAGCCTGAACCCCCGCACCGCGATCGGCCAGTGCGCCGACGGCGCAATCCTGATGCTCGTCATCGACGGGCGGCAGGTCGCAAGTATGGGAGCAAAGTATCAGGATCTCGTCGAGATCATGGAACGTTACGGCGCGGTGAACGCAGTCAACCTGGACGGCGGCTCTTCCTCCATGCTGTGGTTCCAGGATCACTACGTCAACAACTCCTCTTCGGTCATCGGCGTGCGCGATATGCCCACATCCTTTGTTGTACTGAAGGAGGGCGAAAACAATGGCTAAGACAAGAAAAAAGAACGCCGGCGGACGGTTTGCGCTGGGAATGGCGATCTATGCGCTGGCCTTCATCCTCTTTCTTGCGATCGGACTGCGCATTTTCTGGGGATATATCGATAATTTTGAAAAATCACAGCCCAGCCACGCGATCGACCGCTATATCCAGTCCTTCGACAGCGATCACATCCGTGCGCTCTCGGCAGATTTCGTTTCTTCGCTCGACAGTACGCTGCAGAGCCAGGAGGACGCCTACCGGGAGATCGAAAACCTTTTCAAAGATCTGCACTATTCCAAGAAGGGTGCGGAGAGTACCGAGGAGCATCTGGTCTATGCGATCCTGGCGGGAGACCGTTATCTCGGCTCGATGACGCTTGACGCGACAGGGGAGACGGGAGACGATTCCTGGCGCGTGACCAGCGAAAGCTTTGATTTTTCGGACCTCATCAGCGAGCAATCCTTCGTTGTTCCGGCGGAATGGACGGTAAGCTGCAACGGGAATATCCTCGGGGAGGCTTATATCACGGAAAAAGGGATCCGCTATCCGTCGATGGAGGATGCCTATGATTACGGCTTCGCTCTTCCCACGCTCGTTCGGTATGAGCTCGGCAATTATATCGGCGCGCCGGAGATCCGCGTCGTCGATTCCGACGGGAATGCGGCGGAGATCCAGGACGATCCGACAGCCTATACGCTGACGGACCGCTGCACCAGCGAGCAGCGTGAACGGCTGACGGACTTTACCAACCGCTTCCTGCCGCTTTATATCGCGTTTATGTCGAACACGAATCACAACGCCTATGACAACTATGCGCGCGTGCATCCCTATCTGCTGCCGGGCAGCGATCTGGAGACCCGCTTTTACAGCGCGATCGCCGGACAGACATACAGCCACAGCCAGGGAGACTATCTGCATGATATCGTTGTGCATGGGGTGTTCGATCTCGGCGGCGGCACATTCCTGATCGATGTGGACTATAAGGTCGATACGACGGGCAATGCCGGCACGATCGAAAATGACGCGGGCATGCTGATCGTCGCGGAGGATCGCGGCAGCGACGGCATGTTTGCAAGCGAACTGTTTATCAAATAAAGCTATTATTACACAGGCAAAAGGGGTTTGCACGGGATGAACGAAAGCGGACAGGAACGGGCTGTCAATCGCTATTATGCTGCGGAAAACGAAGTGAAGGAGAGCGGTTGGAGAAAACTGGGCCGGATCCTGGCTAAAATTCTTCTGATCCTCACAGAAACAGTTCTTCTGCTGGCTATCATTCTTTATGCGGCCATGTATGTCATGGCAAAAGGACCGTCTCCTACGATTCGGAAAATATTTGTTACCTCTGTGAGAGAGACCAGTGCGATCGGTTTTTTGGCGAATCTTTATCTGACGGAGGATGAGATCGCGGAGATCGAGACTGTCAAGGAGACGGAGGAGTACGACCCCACAGATCTGTCCCTTTTCACTGAGCCAGAAACAGCCGGCGTCGAAAGCGACGGACCGCAGGAGGACGCCTGGGGGCTCGTGGATGACGACGGCGACGGCATCATCATCGAGCCTGTCCACGGAGAAGGCTATGCGGGTTATATGATGGTCGTGCTCGATCCTTCGAGAGTGATCGTCGGAAGCGTGCCGAGAAACTATGGTATCCGCGGACTTACCGTGGCACAGTTTGCAGGCCATTTCGATGCGGCCGCGGGCACCAACGCCGGCGGATTCCTCGATCCCAACGGGGAGGGAAACGGCAGCACGCCCGATTCGACCGTCGTATATGACGGAGAAGTCTATTTCGCCGGCTTTGGCTGCGGAAACGGCATTGCGGCGATCGATGACAATTCGATCCTGCATGTGGCAAAAAGAATGACAGCGGACGAGCTCGTCGAAAACAATATTCGCTATGCCGTATGTTACGGACCGGTGCTGATCTCAAACGGTATTCCTGCCGATCCGGAATCTTTGCCTGTCAGCTTGAATCCAAGAACGGCGATCGGTCAGCGCTCGGACAAAGCCATGCTTCTGCTGGTTATCGACGGACGCCAGGTTTCCAGCATGGGGGCTTCCTACCAGGATGAGGTCGAGATCATGCAGCGCTTTGGCGCGGTGAATGCACTCAACCTTGACGGCGGTTCCTCTTCCATGATGTGGTTCGGGGGAAATTATATCAATAAAACGGCCTCGGTTATCGGGATCCGCCCGGTCCCGACTTCAATTATCGTGTTGAAGGAGGGCGCGGGAGCATGAACAGCAAAAGAAACGGGAAGTGGATCCGCTTTATCATCGGAATGATCATTTATGCGATCATCGTTTTGCTTCTGGCTTCGGTCGGACTGAAATTGCTTTGGGATTATGCCGATCATTATGAGAAAAGCCTTCCCGCATACAAGGTCGCAGATTATATTGCGGGGCTGAATGAAAACAAGGTAAAAAAATTGTCGATCCCGTTTGTCGAAACGCTCGATCACAATATACAAAGCGAAGAAGAAGCATATGCAGAGATCTGGAAGTGCTTCGTCGGCGGTGTGAAATACCGGCTCTTGTCCAATAACGATGAGGACAAAACCGTCAGCTATCTGATCCTTAACAAAGACAATGTTTTGGGGACCGTTACCCTGAAGGCGAACGAGGCGCAGCAGGGAGAAGAAAAGTGGTCGGTTTCGGACGAGGAATATGATTTTTCTTTCCTTCGCCGTTCAGAGAGCTTTATTGTCCCCGAGCACTGGGTCGTCAAGTGCGGGAATAAGCGTCTTGGCGTACAGTACATCGCCGACCCGATGGTCGAGTATTCCTTCCTTGCGGATTTTTACGGCAAAAGCTTTCCCATGCCGCATCTGGCGCGCTATGAGATCGATAATTATATCGGAGATCCGAATATTCATTATTTCGACGCTGACGGCGTCGAGCAGGCCCGCTTTACCTTTACTGACGGCAAGGATCAGATGGTTCGCTCGTCCGGAAAGGTTTATCAGGATATCAATGACTTTACCGCGGCTTTTGTGCCGCTGTATGTCAACTGCCTGTCCAACGCCAATCACGGCGCCGGACTGAACTATCAGTTGATCCGGCCTTATGTGGTACCGGACAGCGAGATCGACCAGAGACTGAAGGCGGCGATCGCCGGGCAGGCCTTTGCCCAATCCAGAGGAACGGATCTGAGCGACGTCAGGATCCATGAAGTTTTCAATCTTGAAAACGAGTACTATATTGCGGATCTTTCCTATTCGGTAGTCACGTACAGTGAACATGGTGCTTCCACAACGGAAACAAATATGCTTCTGGCGGTCTACCGGGACGAGGACGTCATCCGTGCGCAGATGGTCGTATTATATTAAAAAACACAGGTGATAACATGAATCAACCATTATCCTGCTTAAAAACCGTGGCGGTCATCCTGCCGTCTCTGGATCCGGATCATCGCTTTGCTGCGGTCGTCGAGGGTCTGGTCGGCGCGGGCTTTGAAAACATCGTCATTGTCGACGACGGCAGTGATGAGGCGCATCAGAAATGGTTTGACGAGGCGCGTAAGTTCCCGCAGTGCCGCGTGCTGGTACACGAGGTGAACAAGGGAAAAGGACGCGCGCTCAAGGACGCGTTTGCCTATGTCCGCGAAAACCTGCCTGAGTTGAAGGGCGTCGTGACGATCGACGGCGACGGCCAGCATCTGCTCGGCGACATCATCGCCTGCGGAGAGCGTATGCTCAAAGAAAAGGACAAGGTCGTCATCGGCTGCCGTGACTTTTCGCTGCCGGATGTCCCGCCGCGCAGCGTGACCGGGAACCGCTTTACGTCCGCCATGTTCCGCGTCTGCTTCGGCATCAGGATCACCGATACCCAGACAGGGCTTCGCGCGGTCCCGGCGCAGTTCCTTGAACAGTTTACCGAGATCGAGGGCGAGCGCTTTGAATACGAGACGAACATGCTGCTGCAGATGAAGCGGCTGGGGATCCGATTTGTCGAACAGCCGATCGAAACGGTATACGACAAAGAGGAGTATTCCTCGCACTACAACGCGCTGAAGGATTCCTGGCGGATCTTCAAGGTGATGGCCAGATTCATGGCGCACAAGAGATAAAGGGAGAAAAAGTGTTTACCGTTCAACAACTCAAATACGTCGGATCTTCTCTGGCGAGCGTTGCGGCGGATTACGCGATCAATTTCGTCTGTCTCAAATTGGGCGCACCGATGTTCTGGGCCACGATGATTTCCAAGGCAGGCTCTTCGCTGCTGAATTATACGCTGAACCGGACGCAGGTTTTCGCAGCAGAGGGAAAGACGATCAGCAAGACGAGCATCATCCGGTATTATATCCTGTGGGGCGTACAGACGCTGATCGGCTCGGCGCTGGCCTCCTTTGCCGCCTCGCTGGCACCCAACGCCGCCGACTGGCAGCACGTCTTGATGCGTCTTCCCATCGACGGTGCGATCTTCTGCGTCAACTATATCGTGCAGAAGGTTTGGGTTTTCAAGCCGCAGGAAGATAAAGGGAAGAAAGAATAAAAGCATTCTTCGGGATCTTACGATCGAAACCAAAAGAGCCGCACAGGCATTTGCCTGTGCGGCTCTTTTAGTTGAAAGTTAGATATTACGCGACAAGATGCGCGATATAGAGACAGAGATAAGCCGTAGGGATCGAGAAAAGCAGACTGTCGGCCCGGTCGAACATACCGCCGTGACCGGGGATGAGATTGGAGAAATCCTTGACGCCGACCATGCGTTTGATCAGAGACTCCGCCAGATCGCCGATCTGCCCCATCGAAGAGGCGACGACGCAGGTGATGATACACACGGAGAGGGGGATGGAAAGCGAAGTGGAGCGCATAATGAAATACAGCACGATCCCGCTCGGAACGGAAGAGAGCAGACCGCAGAGACAACCCTCGACCGTCTTGTGAGGGGAAACCAGAGGTGCTACCTTGTGCTTGCCGAAGCGGCTGCCGCCGATCAGCGCAGCGCTGTCGCACACAACGGTGGAGATCGTTGCCAGAAGAAGCGTCTGCGCCCAGACGTCGGTGACGGAGATGACCATGATGAGGTTGAAGAGAAAGCAGGGATAGGCTACGCCGGCCAGCGTATAGAGAGCGCCGCTGCCGGAGACCTTTTTATGCAGGATGCCGGAGAAGAGGGCGAGATAAACCGCCGCGCAGAAACAGGAGATCAGCGCGACCGGCCCGGCGTGGAAAAAGGCGAGGATCGCCTGCGCACAGACATAGACGTACATGACCCAGGCGCAGCAGTAAACCTCAATCTTTTCGAGCGCACGGCTGTATTCATACGCGCAGAGGAGACCCGCCACGGCAAAGTATATGATCCTTGTAACGGGGGAGATCAGCATACAGCTGAGCGTGATGGCGATCAGAACGACGGCGGAGATGATTCTTGTCTTCAATTCTCTATCCCTCATTTATGTTTAAAGAAATCTTATACAGTATTTATTGATATCTTAATCTATTTTAACACAGTCGCTGTTCCTTCTTCAACAGACAGTTTCATTGATTTGTAAACAATATGACAACCGGAATCATAAAACCCGTTTTTTCGGGAAATTTTTTTCAAGTTTCGTATTGTACACGAAAGAAAGCTGTGCTAATATACGTTTATAAGCAAAAAATACAATATGGAGGTACATCATGTTTACTGATAACAAGATATGGATGGCTCAATCCGAGGATAAAAATCTTTATCTCCTGCCGAAAATGGCAAACCGCCACGGCATTATCGCAGGCGCGACCGGTACCGGCAAGACCGTTACGATGAAGGTCATGGCCGAGTCGTTCTCCGACATGGGCGTCCCGGTGTTCCTCTGTGACGTCAAGGGCGACCTGTCCGGCATGTGCGTTCCCGGCTCTGCTACGGAAAGCCTGCAGGAGCGGATCAACGGCTTTGGCATCGAAAATTTTGCTTTCAAATCCTATCCGACCCGTTTCTGGGATATTTTCGGCGAACAGGGACACCCTGTCAGAGTGACGGTTTCCGAAATGGGCCCGACGCTTCTCGGCCGTCTCTTCGGTCTGACCGAGATCCAGACCGGCGTTCTGAATATCGTCTTCCGTGTAGCCGATGACAACGGTCTGCTGCTGCTTGATCTGAAGGATCTGCGTGCGATGCTCCAGTATGTCGGCGACAACCGCGCCGAATTCACGACCGAGTACGGCAACGTCTCCGCCGCCAGCATCGGTGCGATCCAGCGTGCGCTGCTTGCCTTTGAGGACGAGGGCGGCGACATCTTCTTTGGCGAGCCCGGTCTGGACATCACCGACTGGATGCGTACCGACGCGGCCGGCCGCGGCTATATCAACATCCTCACCAGCAAGCGCCTGATCGCGAGCCCGCTGGTTTATTCGACCTTCCTGCTTTGGATGGTGACCGAGCTTTATGAGAAGCTGCCTGAGGTCGGCGATCCCGAGAAGCCGCGCATGATCTTCTTCTTTGACGAAGCGCACCTTCTCTTCAACGGCGCTCCCAAGGCGCTTGTCCAGAAGATCGTCCAGGTCGTGAAGCTGATCCGCTCCAAGGGCGTCGGCATCTACTTCATTTCCCAGAGCCCGTCCGATATCCCCAACGAGGTTCTCGCGCAGTTGTCCAACCGCGTTCAGCACGCCCTGCGCGCCTATACCCCGGCCGAGCAGAAGGCCATCCGCGCCGCCGCAAAGGCTTTCCGCGTCAACAGCAAGTTCGACACCGAGACGGCGCTCTCCGAGCTCGCCGTCGGCGAAGCGCTCGTCAGCTTCTTGGACGAGGAAGGCATCCCCACGATCGTCGAGCGTGCACGCATCCTCCCGCCGCAGAGCAAGATGGGCGAGGCGGACAGCGGCATGATCGCATCGCTTGTCGCGGCCAGCGAGTTTGAGGCCAAGTATCGCGAGAGCTATGACCGCGAGTCGGCTTATGAGATCATTGCCAAGGCCACGGTCGAGCTTGAGGCACAGCGCAAGAAAGAAGCGGAAGAGGAGGCGGCGAGAAAGGCTGCCGAGAAGGAAGCTGCCGCCGCCGCGAAGGCTGCTGCGAAAGAGGCTGCCGCCGCCGAGAAGGCTGCCGCCAAGGAGGCCGCCGCTGCCGCGAAGGCCGCTGCGAAGGAAGCCGAAAAGAAAAAGAAGGTCGCGCAGCAGGCGATCAACAACGCGGCGTCTTCGGTCGTCAGCTCGGTGAGTACCAATATTGTCAACGCTGCCACCGGCGGAAAGACCTCCAGTGCAGGTACGATCGCCAAGCGTGCGGCGAGGAATGCGCTGTCCTCTGTGATGCGCAGCGGAACGAGCGCGATCATCCGCGGACTGTTCGGCATTAAAAAGTAAATTCTATCTTCTATCTGGAAAGAGCAAGATCCCTGTGCCTGAAAAGGTACAGGGATCTTTCACTGTTCAGGATTCCCAGTCGTAATGCTGCGGGTAATCGAAATCATACTCGCGGACCCACTGTTCACCCGTGCTTGCAAGATACTGCACGATGCACACATGAAGCGTGCCTTCCTCCGGCATCCAGGCGGGGCGGCGGAGAACAAGCTCGGAGGTATAACCTACATGCGGTGTGGACTCACCGGTATCCGGATCAACGATGTTGTACTCGCTCTTTTCGAGCAGCTCCTCATATTCTTCCGGCTCGGCATGACGCCCGTTCCAGGACAGATCCACACTGATCGTAAGCGGATCACGGACGGCTTCGGGATCGTTGATCACATAATGAAGCTCATCGATCTCCTCCCAGGGCTGGATATAGAAGCTGTCGGGGGGGATCACTTCGCTCCAGTTGGAATCGGAACGCATATAACTCAGACCGAATCCCAGCTCGAAGTCAGCCTCGCGTGTGATCGTAAGCGTATCCTCGCCGTCGCCGGTCTCGTTTTCGTACCGGGCGCTGACTGTCATTTCAAATTCGGGCCATGCGCTGATTTCGTCATAAGCCTGCATATTCTCCATGTAAAAATCGCCTGTGGAGAGCACTGGAAGCTCAAAGACACCGCTTGCGATCTCGTCATCAGTGAGAGAATGGTCATAGACCTGCTTGTCCAGGATCTTATCACGAACCGTGACCTGAATGGAGTGCAGTGAGTCGATGTTGTCCATGCGCACACGGGCGTGGTGCTCGTGAGAGAAACAGAAAAAATCCGTGGTGATCACGGGAACATTGCTGATCGGGACCGGCTCGGCGGTCGGCTCCGGCGTGAGCTCCGGCATCGGTTCGGAGGACGGCTGCGGCGCGATCGATGCGGCGGGCACGCTCGACGTCAGGGGTGGGCCGGACAGAAGTGGCTCATGATCTGCTGACGGAATGAGCCAGGCTGCGGTCAGAAGCAGACAGCCTGCCGCAACGAGGAGAAGCCGCTTCCATCTATGCCGTCTGCGGCGAGACGGAAGAACAGCCCCACCGCCGAGACCGGGCGGCGTAAATTCCAGCGAGCTGTCCGGCATTTCATAATCCGTCCCGACTGGACGAGAATCCTCGAGCGCGGGGTCGGGCGGACGAAATTCAGCCTCCTCACACGGGGCAGAGAATTCTTCCGCATCGAGAGGATACTCCTCTCTGACCGGGAATTCGTTATCCATTTTCGCCATAGCGCATCAGCCGTTATGGACGTCGAGCTGCGGGAAGGGGCACTCCACGCCAAGTGAACGGAAACCGAGCAGCAGGTCGTGATTCAGGATCCGCGGGACGGAAAAAATATTGCCCTCTTCGATCTCAACGATGAACTTCAGCGTGATTCCGGAGGCACCGAGCTCCTGTACGCCGAGATAGCGCGGTACGGAGAGCATGACGTCGCGGTGGCGCTCATAGATCTCCTGCATCAGCGCGGGGATCTTGCTCTCAAGTTTTTCAAGATCGGTGGAGTAGGGAATGTCGATCGAGGACGCAGCGATCGAGGCGTTGTCCGAGCGGTTGAGGATATTCCGCATATCGGAGTTGTTGACGATCTTGACGTTTTTACCGGTGTCCATGATCGAGGTCGTGCGGATACCGATCTCCTTGACCGTGCCGCGGAAGCCGTTTACCTCGACGATGTCGCCGACATTGTACTGGTTCTCAAACAGCATGAAAAAGCCGGTGATCACATCGGAAATCAAGCTCTCCGCCCCAAAGCCGACAACGAGAGCGACAATGCCGACGCTGGCGACGATCATGTTGACGTCAACGCCGAGAAGCGAGAGCCCCCAGCAGAGAATCACGATCGCGGCGGCATAGCGCGTGAGGCTGGCAAGGATGGTCAGCACGGTCCTGCCGCGGTGAGAGGCCGGCTTGATCGCACCGAGAATCAGCACAAGCAGCTGGGCGCAGAACAGAACGCCTGCGGCCATCGCAACGACCCTGAGCACGGCGTGGGAAAAAACGAAACGGTCGACGGCCCAGGCGGAGAGGCAGATGAGAAGAGCCGCGGCGAGCTTTCCGAACACGGAGGTGGTTGATTTCTTGTCCATGCGGGGACTCCTTTCTTTATAAAACAAAAACAACTATCTTCATTCCGACCTCGTCGGAGAGATAACAAATAGATTCCTCAGGCCGGCTCGTAGGAGCGGCTTTTTTCGTTCCCGTCAGCGTCGTATTCGATATTCTCCATCACGGAGTGGTCGACGCGGCTGAGCTTTTTGACGACTAATCCCTGCCCCTGAAGGTTATACACCCAGATCTTATACCCGGGAAATTCCGGGTCTGGCTTGTTGAAGACCGAGGTGGTATTGAGACGGCAGAACTTGGCGCGCCCCTCAGCCGTGTCGAGCAGATCGCCGGGGCCGTTGTAGTACAGCTCGTCCTTCATGGCCTTCTGCTTGAATTCCTCCCAGTTTTCATCTTCGACTTTCATGACATCTTTCGGATCGATCATGGAAAAACCTCCTCGTTTTGGGAACTGTTTTCTTCAGAATATCATACTTTCCGAACAGGAGCAAGAGGAAAGAAGCAATTCACTAAAGTGCGACAGCAAGGGAAAAATCCATTGACAAATGGATGAATTGGACTTAACATACTTTTATTCTGACAATTCGGAACGGAGGACTGTCCATGAACACGCTTACAGAGTATTTCGGATCGATGGTATTCAACGATTCCGTTATGCGCTCCCGCCTGCCGCGGGACGTCTTCAAGCAGGTCCAGCGTTCCATCAACGAGGGAAAACGCCTTGACAGCGAGGCGGCCAACATCGTGGCGAACGCGATGAAGGACTGGGCGATCGAAAAGGGCGCGACCCATTTTACCCACTGGTTCCAGCCTATGACCGGCATCACGGCCGAGAAGCACGACAGCTTTATCTCCCCGATCGACGGCGGCAAGGTGATCATGGAGTTCTCCGGCAAAGAGCTGATCCAGGGCGAGCCGGACGCTTCCAGCTTCCCCTCGGGCGGGCTGCGCGCAACCTTTGAGGCGCGGGGCTATACCGCGTGGGATCCCACGTCGTACGCCTTTATCAAGGACGGCGTGCTCTGCATCCCGACGGCCTTCTGCTCCTATGGGGGAGAGGCGCTGGACAAAAAAACGCCGCTGCTTCGCTCAATGGAGGCCCTCAACCGCCAGGCGATGCGCGTGCTGCGGCTGTTCGGCAACGACGACGTGACCAACGTCAAGACGACCGTCGGCCCGGAGCAGGAATATTTCCTGATCGACCGGAGCGTCTACGAAAAGCGCCGCGATCTCTGCTATACCGGCCGGACGCTCTTCGGCGCGCTGCCGCCGAAGGGACAGGAGCTTGACGACCATTACTTCGGTTCGATCAAGCCACGCGTTGCCGCCTTTATGAAGGAACTGGACGACGAGCTTTGGAAGCTGGGCATCATGGCCAAGACCGAGCACAACGAGGTCGCGCCGGGACAGCACGAGCTCGCGCCGATCTTTACGACGACCAACATCGCCGCCGACCACAACCAGCTGACGATGGAGCTGATGCAGAAGATCGCGCGCAAGCACGACATGGTCTGTCTGCTGCACGAAAAGCCCTTCGCCGGCGTCAACGGCAGCGGAAAGCACAACAACTGGTCGATCATGACGAATACCGGCGTCAATCTTCTCGAGCCGGGCGACACGCCCTATGAGAACGCGCAGTTTCTGCTGTTCCTCTGCGCGGTGCTGCAGGCGGTCGACGATTATCAGGATATGCTGCGGCTTTCCGTCACTTCCGCGTCGAATGACCACCGGCTCGGAGCCAACGAGGCGCCGCCCGCGGTGATCTCGATGTATGTCGGCGACGAGCTTGAGGAGATCCTTTCCTGCATCGAAAAGAACGAGCCTTACGGCGGCAAGGAGAAGGAACTGATCAAGGTCGGCGTCCACGTGATGCCGAAGCTGCCCAAGGACACGACCGACCGCAACCGCACCTCGCCCTTTGCCTTTACGGGCAACAAGTTCGAGTTCCGTATGCCCGGGGCCTCGGCCTCGATCTCCGGACCGAATGTGGTGCTCAATACGGCTGTGGCGGAATCGCTGCGCCAGTACGCCGACGCGCTGGAAAACGCGGAGGACTTTGAGGGTGAGCTGCATCGCCTGATCCATGACGTTATCGCCGCGCATAAGAAGATCCTCTTCAACGGCAACGGCTATGACGAAGCCTGGATCAAGGAGGCGGAGAGCAGGGGACTTTACAATCTGCCTGCCACGCCGGACTGCGTTCCCTGTTATCTGAGCGAGAAGAACGTCAATCTCTTCACGGCGCACCGCGTCTATTCGCCGGCTGAGCTGCGGGCGCGTTATGAGATCAAGCTTGACACCTACAACAAGGTCGTCAAGATCGAGGCACAGACCATGGTCAACATGGTGTGGAAGGATATCCTTCCCGCGGTGAGTGCGTACAGCGCGTCGCTCGCCGACGCGGCCCTGTCCAAGGAAGCGCTCGGCGCGGGCGTGAACACCGCGTTCGAACGCACGACCGCATCGAAGCTCAGCGAGCTGATGCGCGACACGGCGGAGCGTGCGGAGGCCTTGAGGGCGGCGAATGAGAAGGCAAAGGCCGAGCCGGATGCGCTCGTGCGGGCGCGTCTCTATCACGACGAGGTGCTTGCGGCCATGGAGCGTCTGCGCGAGAGCGTGGATGCGATGGAGGTGCTGTGCGACCGCGAGGTCTGGCCCTATCCGACCTATGGCGACATCCTTTTCAGCGTAAAATAAAGTGAAAAAAAGAAGCTGCACACCATGTTGGTGTGCAGCTTCTTTATAAGTCAGATCATTCGTTGATGAACAGAACGCCGAGCGTTTTCGGCCCGCAGTGAGAAGCAACGGTGCAGCCTGCGGTCGTGTGGTGGATCTCCTGTACGGGGATGAGAGAGCGGACAAGCTCTTCAAGCTCGCGCAGGGTGTCCTCGTCTATCTCGCCGGAGTTGGTGATGAAGACATGGCCGGGACGGACGGATTTGCCGGCCAGGCGCTCGGCCACATACTGCTTATACACGGCCTTCATGTTGCCGCGGTATTTCTTGTAAACGCCGAGCTTGCCGCCGCTCATCTCAAGAGCGGGCTTGAGATGGAGAAGGTTTGCACCCAGCGCGGTGACGCCGGAGCAGCGGCCGCCCTTCCACATGAACTCCAGCGTGTCGAGGACGAAGCTGGTGTCCACCTTGTCGGTGAGGGAGGAGATGTGCTCTGCGATCTCACGCGCGGACATGCCGCGGTCGCGGCACTCGGCCGCCTCGATCACAAGAAGGCCGACGCCAGTGGAGAGCATGCGGCTGTCGACGGGGTAGACGCCGCCAAGCTCCTCGGCCGCGATGCAGGCCGTGGAATAGGTGCTCGACAGCTCTGAACTGATGTCGAGATGGACGATCTCGCAGCCCTCGTCGAGATAGGGACGGAAGAAATCCAGAAACCGCTGGACGGACGGCGCCGAGGTCTTCGGCAGCGTGCCGTCGGCACGGTAACGGCGGTACATGTCGGCCGGCGTGAAGTTCAGCCCATCATAATAGCTCTCGTCTCCGAGAAGAATGGTGAGAGGAAGGATCTTAACAGAATAACGCTCGACAAGCTCGGGCGAAAGATCGCAGGTGCTGTCGGCAGTAATGATAACGGATTTGCTCATTTAGTGTCCCTCTTTACTGTGTTTTTTCACAATTTGTGTCATTATATCATTATAATAGAGAAAGAGCAAGAGCGAAGTCCGCTTTCCCGGAGATTTGGGGAAAATGGCGGCACGACACTTGAAAAGTCGCCGGAAATAGAACATAATAGACAGCGTAAACGCGCATCAACAGAACGACAAGGAGCCGAAAGATGGTTTTTGACACGCATGCCCACTATGACGACAAAGCCTTTGCGGAAGACCGGTACGAGCTGCTCGCTTCCATGCCGGAAAAGGGAGTCGGACTGATCCTTGATCCCGGGTGCGACGTGATAAGCAGCAAGGCTGCGCTCGCACTTGCGGAGCGCTTTCCATTCGTCTTTGCGGCTGTGGGCATTCACCCGGAGGAGCTGGGGGAGGATCCGCACAGCGCTCTTGAAGAGATCCGAAAGCTCGCGGCGCACAAAAAATGCCGGGCGATCGGGGAAATCGGGCTGGATTACTATTGGGACGTGAGCCGGAAAGAGGAACAGAAGGAGATCTTTGCCGCGCAGCTCGAGCTGGCCTGTGAGCTCGGTCTGCCGGTGATCGTGCATGACCGCGAGGCGCACGGAGACTGTCTGGAGATCGCGAGGCAATTCCCGGAGGCGAGAGGCGTATTCCACTGCTTTTCCGGCAGCGCGGAGACGGCGGAGGAGCTGCTGCGGCGCGGGTGGTATCTCGGCTTTGACGGACCGGTGACCTATAAGAACGCGCGCAGGGCGCTTGAGGTGCTTGCGATCACGCCGCTTGAAAGGATCCTCATCGAGACGGACAGCCCGTATATGAGCCCGGCACCGATGCGCGGGAAGCGAAACGATTCTTCCAATTTGGTTTACATAATCAACAAGATCGCGGAAATCAAAGGACTCCCGGCCGAGGAGATCGAACGCATCACCTTTGAAAACGGAAAGAGACTGTTTAGGATCTCATAAAGAAAGAACGCCGCCCCGACAGGGGCGGCGTTCGTCATGCTTTATTGATGCTGGGAGTGCCAGTCGCTGTAATCGGCCTGGCCGTCTGGCCCGGCATAGCTGCCGTCGACCTTGCTCAGGGCGCGGTTATAGTCATCGGAGCCTTCTACATAAGGCGTCGGGCGGAAGTCGTTATAGTCCGTCTTGGGCCTGCGCACGGCGGCGGAGAGGTTCGGGTCGGTGACAGGAAGGCTGCTGACACAGCAGGGGATGATGTCATAGCCGACGATGCTGACCGTGCCGTCCGTGCTGCGCTCGACCTTCAGCTGGACAATGGCGGTATCCTGGTCGGAGGGGAAGGAGGATCCGCCGAAAATGAAGTTGCCCATCGAATAGAGGATGATGCCGCCGTTATATTCCTCCATCGGCTGAAGGCAGTGGGGGTGGGAGCCGTAGATGATGTCCGCGCCCTCGTCGATGCAGCGGCGGCAGATGTTGACCGTTTCGGGGGTTCTCTGCTCGGGGTAATAGTTCAGCTCGATGCCCATATGGAAGGCGCAGATGATGAGATCAGGCTCTTCTTCTTTCAGCGCGTGGATCGCGGCGACAGCCTTTTCCTCATCGGGGCGGAAATCGCCGTAGGCGTTGCTGAACTGGCAGTAGATGCCGAGACGAAGGCCGTTCGGCGTCGTCACAATCTGATACTCGTCGTTTTTGCCGTAGGGGATGCCGTATTCCTCAAGCGTGGCCCAGGTGTCGCGCTTGCCGGCCGTGTGGAAGTCATCCGAGTGGTTGTTGGCCGTCGTGACAAAATCGACGCCGCCCTCGAGCAGAATATTGGCCGAGGTGGTAGGCGCACGGAAGGAGAAGGTCTCGATCGAGGAGAGATACTGGTCGGAGAAGGTGCACTCGAGATTGCCGATGGTGTATTCGTCATCGCTGAAATACTTCACGACGTTTGAGAATGGATAGCCGTAATCGCCGTTCATCGTGGCTTCAAAATGCACCGGAGTGCCGGGCGCGCCCGTCAGCGTCAGATCGCCGATAAAGCTGATCGTATATACCTCGGGCTCAGGCTCGGGGGTAGGCTCCGGCGTGGGCTCGGGCGTGGGAGCGACGACCTCGGGGGTCACTTCCGGCGTGGCGGCAACGGGAGCGACGCTCTCCTCCACAGGGACAGGCATATTCACGTCTGTGTTAAGGGAGGAACCTGAGAAATCAGAGCGCATGAAAAGCAGGAATCCGAGCGTGGCGACGGCGCAGAGAAGGGCAAGCGTACCGAACAATTTTTTCATCTATCATTAACCTCGCAGCTGGAATGTCGAATAAGGCCGAAAACAGATGTATTATAAAGAACAATTCGCGGGAAAGCAAGAGAGGATTCTTATTTTTCCCCGCCAAAGCAAAAAAATACCGGCTTCCCGCATGATCGGGAAGCCGGTATCCTGTTTCAAAATCAGAGAAGACCGCTCTGGGAGAAGATCGGGGCGAAGACCAGCGCGACGACCGTCATCAGCTTGATGAGGATGTTGATTGAGGGGCCGGAGGTGTCCTTGAACGGGTCGCCGACCGTGTCGCCGACGACGGCGGCCTTGTGCGCGGGCGAGCCCTTGCCGCCGTTATGGCCTTCTTCGATATATTTCTTGGCGTTGTCCCAGGCTCCGCCGGCGTTGGACATGTAGATCGCGAGAAGCACGCCCGTGACGAGCGAGCCGGCCAGCAGTCCGCCGAGCGCCTCGGTGCCGAGCAGGATGCCGACGAGCAGCGGGCAGATGACGGCCATCAGACCGGGAACGATCATCTGCTGCAGAGCGGCCTTGGTCGAGATCGAAACGCAGGAGCTGTAATCCGGCTTGGCGTCGCCGTCGAGGATGCCGGGAATGTCGCGGAACTGGCGGCGGACTTCCTCGATCATCTTATAGGCCGCCTTGGAGACGGAATCCATCGTGAGCGCGGAGAAGGCAAAGGGGAGCATGCCGCCGATGAGAAGACCGATGACGACCTCGGGGGAGAGCAGGTTGATGCTGCCGAGCTTGACCTGGTCGGCGTAGGAGACGAAGAGCGCCAGCGCCGTCAGCGCGGCGGAGCCGATGGCAAAGCCCTTGCCCATGGCGGCGGTCGTGTTGCCGACGGCGTCGAGCTTGTCCGTGATCTCGCGGACATGGGGATCGAGACCGCTCATCTCGGCGATGCCGCCGGAGTTGTCGGCGATCGGCCCGTAGGCGTCAACGGCGACGGTGATGCCGGTGGTCGAGAGCATGCCGACGGCTGCGAGCGCGATGCCGTATAGGTTGCCGGTGGCCATATAGGAGATGTAAATACCGACGGAGATCAACACGATCGGCACCCAGGTGCTTTGCATGCCGACGGCGATGCCGCTGATGATCGTGGTGGCGGAGCCGGTCTCGGACTGGTCGGCGATGCGCTTGACGGATTTATAATCCTCGGAGGTATAGACCTCGGTGACCTTGCCGATGACAAGACCGACAAGCAGACCGGCGACGATCGAGAAAGCGCAGAAATAGCCGCCGAAGAAAAGCTTGCTGAAGACAACGGAAGCGATCGCAACCAGCGCGGAGGAGATATAGGAGCCCATCTTCAGCGCGGCGTGCGGGTTGGAATTGTCCTTACCGCGGACGAAGAAAGAGGCGATGACAGAGGCGAAGATCCCGATCGCGGCGATCACAAGCGGGAAAAGCGCGCCGGCGTTCGAGAAGGTCTCGTGCAGGCTCGCGTGCATCGTCACGCCGAGTGTGAGCGCCGAGACGATCGCGCCGACATAGGACTCGAAAAGGTCGGCGCCCATGCCGGCCACGTCGCCGACATTGTCACCGACGTTATCGGCGATGACGGCGGGGTT
>Ga0247611_10004604_pt1 | contig 18977 bp, 31 predicted proteins | sample 177DNAGHGhighgp2_FD_192422 | JGI IMG/M metagenome (GOLD analysis project Ga0247611, IMG submission 192422) | Sheep rumen microbial communities from Palmerston North, Manawatu-Wanganui, New Zealand - 1770 DNA GHGhigh gp2 | ecosystem: Host-associated > Mammals > Digestive system > Stomach > Rumen... | reverse complement strand
GTATCTTTAAATCCAGATAGTAGAGTAAGGGATAATATATTCTGGTTTATTAGAAAATGGAATATGAAGATATCAGATTCAGGGCTTATTATAGCTTATAGAAATGCTGATATTGCAAGTGAAGCTGAATATACTACTGAAGAAGTAAAGAAAATTATTAATGACTATTACACAGCTAAATATATAGATAAAGTAGATCCTTCTACCATTTATATAGAAGTTAATGGAAAAAGTGGGAAAGAGAGAAAGAATCTTGCTGAAATATATAATAGTATTATTAACGAAGGTGTAGGTTCTCCTATATATACAGATCGTCATAGTCATAGCACTACTATTATATTGGGAAAGCCTGTTAGTATGCCTAGAAGCGAATGTGATTGCGATTCTACTGTAAGCTGTAGTAGAGGATTACATTGTGGTGCTCTTGGATGGTTAAAATCTAATTATTTTGGAAATGTAGGACTGCAAGTACTTGTTAATCCTGCTAATGTAACAGCAATACCAGTCATTGATGACTATGGAAAAATGAGATGCTGTGAATATTTCCCAGTAGCACTTGTTGACTTTGATGAAAATGGGGATATTATAGAAAAGCCTTATAGTTTACATAATGATATAGAATACCTGAAGCAAATTAGGTATGAAGGAGATATTAATAATGAAGACGCAAATCATTATGAATTATCTAGTACTTATGCAAATAATGAAGAGCTTTATGATAGTATATTAGCTAGACTTAATTCTAATTAAATGACACTTGAGGAATATTTTGGAGATTGGTTAAAAGTTATTGATAAACAAGAATTATTTAAAGTAGTAAATATTATTAATAATTTATATAAAGTAAAATCATGTGAACCTTCTTACAATAATATATTTAAAGCATTTAATATTACTCCTTATAATAATTTAAAGTTAATAATGCTAGCAATGGACCCTTATCCTCAAAAGGATATTTCTACAGGAATTGCTTTTGCTAACAAAAAAGATGTAGTTAAATTATCACCTTCTTTAGAAGTATTAAAAGAATCAATAATTGATTTTGAAATTCCACATAATTTGATTACCTTTGACCCCACTTTAGAAGAAGTTAGTAAACAAGGTGTATTATTTCTTAATTCTGCATTGACTGTTGAAACTAACAAAATAGGAAGTCATGCATATATATGGAGACCTTTTATAAGTAGTCTCCTTAAGAATTTGTCTCTGTATAATCCAGGATTAATATATGTATTATGGGGAAATACAGCAAAATCTTTTGAGTCTTTTATAAATGAATATAATTTTGTCTATAAAATGCCTCATCCTGCATATTATGCTAGAACTCATACTAAAATACCTCATAAGTTTTTTGTAGAATTAAATAATATGGTTTATTCTCATTTCGGAAAAAGAATTGAATGGTTTAAAGAAGAAAAATTTATAGATAATGAGGAAATTTATTATTGCTAAAACTGGAGAAGAAGTTCATATAGGAGATGCTATTCAAAGAATAGAGGAATCTAAGAATAGTTTTGGTACTATTAAAACTATAGAAACAACTACAGTTACTCTCAATAATATTGGAAGATTTATTGACGATGGAATTATTAAGTTTGTAGATACAGAAGATTCTCCAAAAAAGACACGTAGATGTGCTAAATATGTAGAAGGTAATATAGGACGCTATATTGTACAGCTAGCTAGTAAATTAGGGTGTTCTGTCAATGACTTGATTAATTGGTTTAATGCTATGAATAAAGTATATCCTAAAGCTGTTTTAGATATGCTACTTCATACAATAGCTTCTAAATTCTATGAAGAAGATCCTGAAGCATTTAATAATGCAAAGGAATATTATAGTCTTAGACCTAAAGATGGAAAAATAGGAAAAGTTCCTAATATTACTCATAAATATATATCTTTATTTAAAAATGTAGAAGATGCAGAAAAAGCAAGAACTATACTTAAAGAACAGCTTGAATTGATGTATGGAAAACAAGAAGATAATTAATGCTACTCCTACATCTTACAACTCTATAGAATTTAAATCTAAGTTAGAATGCTCTATATATAAAGTATTAGTAGCAGAAGGATTAAATCCTAAGTATGAACCTCAAAAATTTATTGTTTGGGAAGGGTTTAGACCTTCTGCCCCATTTTATGCTAGAAATAAGAAAACTAAGTCTATAGAGATTAATAAGACAAAAATACTTAATATTACTTATACTCCAGATTTAGTATTTGAATGGAAGGATTATACAGTTTTTGTAGAGGTTAAACCTGATAATTTTACTAATGATGTTTATCCTTATAAACAAAAAATGTTTAGAAAATATATGGAAGAAAATCTAAAAGATTTAAATCCTATATTTGTTAGAGTAGGTACTATTAAGAATCTTAAAGAATTTATAAATATTTTAAAGACTGAATATAATGGAAATAAAGAAAAGTCTTAAAGATATATCCTTACCTATTACAGAAGAAGAGTATCGTAATGATGGCTGTATTCATCATAGTACTCTATCTACTTATGAGAAAGGAGGCTTCAGCTCTATTGCTACATTATTTGATAAAAAGGAATCCACAAGTCTTACTTTTGGTAGTGTAGTAGACTGCTTAATTACAGGAACTCCTGAAGAATTTGAACAAAATTATTTAGTTGCAGATTTAAATACAGACGCTTCTGATACTCTTATAAATGTAACTAAAGGATTATTTAATACATATAAAGATTCTTATACAGATTTAAAAGATGTTCCAGATACTGCTATAATTGCAGCTTTAGATGAAATAAATTATGGTAAAACTTGGAAATTACAAACTAGGTTAGATAAACTTAGAAATGCAGGAACGGAATATTATAAATTAATGTTCTTAGCTCAAGATAAAGTAATCATATCTTCAGAAATGTATAATGAAGCTTTGGCTTGTGTTAAAGCATTACATGAATCTCCTGCAACTAAATTTTTATTTGCTGCTAATAATCCCTTTGAACCAGAAGTTGAAAGACTTTATCAGTTAAAGTTTAAAGGTACTTTTGATGGAATAGATTATAGTATAATGCCTGATGAAGTTATTGTATTCCATAACACAAAGAAAATTCTTCCTATAGATTTAAAAACAAGTTCTTATAAGGAATACGAATTCTATAAAGCTTATATAGATTGGGATTATCAGATGCAGAGTCGACTATATTATCCTATATTGCTTCAAAATATACAAAAGGATGATTATTTTAAAGATTTTGAAATATTAAATTGGCATTTTGTAGTAGTAAATAAAGCATCTTTACTACCTTTAGTATGGGAAGATAAGAATACTAGAGCTGAAGGTACTTTATATTTTGGAAAGAACAAACAACTAGAGTTTAGACATCCATTTGAAGTAGGTAAAGAATTAAATGAATATCTTAAAACTAAACCTAGTGTTCCAAAAGGAATAGATATAGCTAAACCAAATGATTTGAACGAATGGTTAAATAATATATAATATGTAGAAAATGAGTGTTATAAAAAGAGATGGTAGAGTTGAAGAATTTAACATTGAAAAGATTGTAAATGCTGCTAGAAAAGCTTATAAAGCTTGTAATGCAGAATTATCTGAAAAAGTTGAAAAGAAATTAAGGTCTTTATTTACAGATAAAGATACTGTAGGTATTGAGGAAATCCAAGATGCTGTAGAAAGAATCTTAATGAAAGATAATCCTGATTTTGCAAAAGCTTTTATTATTTATAGATATAAGCATCAAGAAAGCAGACTTGCAAGAGAAAGGATTGATTATATTAATAAGTATAGCAACTCTAATGATAATGCTTCCAGTTCTTCAGAAACAGATGCAAATGCAAATGTAACAATGAAGAATGTAGCTAATCTGGAAGGAGAAGTATATAAACTTAATAATAGAACCATACAAAGGCAAAGGATGAAGGATAAACTTAAAGAGTTGTATCCTGAAGTAGCTAAGCAGTATGAGATAGATTTAGAAAATCATATTATATATGTACATGATGAAGCTTCTTCTCCTGTACCTAAACCATACTGTATGGCTGGAAGTTTATATCCTCTTATGACAGAAGGTGTAGGTAACATTGATGGTGTTACTCCTACTTCTCCTAATGATATACAATCTTATAGTGGACAAGTTACTAATTTAACTTTTCTACTTTCGTCACAAGTAAAAGGAGCAGTTGCTTTAGGAGAATATTTAATTGCCTTAAATTATTATGTAATAGCTGAATTTGGTCTTAATTGGTATAAAGAACTTAACACTGTTGTTAGTAATGAACATTGGTTTAAGAAATATACTATTAAAGATTACATAAGAAAAGGAATGAAAACCTTTATATATGGAGTAAATCAGCCAGCTGGTAATAGGTCTTATAATTCTCCTTTTAGTAATATTTCTTATTACGATAAAACTTATTTTGAAGCTTTATTTAAAGATTTTTATTATCCTGATGGAACACAACCCCAATGGGAAGCTGTAGATAAATTACAGAGGATTTTTATGGAATTACATAGAGAGTTAAGATTAATTAAACCTCTTACTTTCCCTGTAACTACTATGGCTATGGTACATGATGGTAAAGATTGTATAGATAAAGAGTATAAAGAACTATGTGCTGAAGAATGGGCTAAAGGAGGAAGTTTCTTCTGTTATCTTAGTGATAATCCTTCTAGTCTTGCAAGCTGTTGCAGAGTGTTGAACGAAATACAAGATAATACTTTTAGTTCTGTAAATGGATTACAAGGTATTATGACTGGTAGCTGTAATGTAATAACTCTTAATTTAAATAGAATAGTTCAAGATTGGGTTAAATCTATAGGTGGGAAAGTTCCTACTGTAGGTAATCAACACGATTCTCTAAAATTCTATTTGATATCTATATTAGAAAGAGTATATAAATATCATATTGCATATAAGAGTATTCTTTATGAACTAGAAGATAAGAAAATGTTTGCAGCATCAAATGCTGGATATATTTATTTAAAGAAACTTTATAGTACTATAGGATTAATAGGCTATTGTGAAGCTGCTCAATTCTTAGGTCTAGAAATAAGTAATAATCAAGAATATAAAGATTTTCTAGCTTTGATATTTAGTACTGTAAAAGAACAAAATAAACTACATAATATACAAGATAAGAAGAGACCTATATTATTTAATAGTGAAGCTATTCCAGGAGAATCTTTAGCTGTTAAACTATATAATTGGGATAAAAAAGATGGCTATGTAGTTCCTGAAAATCAGAATTTATATAGTAGTTATTTCTTCTTGCAATGGGATAAGAATATTTCAGTACTTGATAAACTTAAGTTACATGGAAAATATATAAATTCTGCTTGTGATGGAGGTCAGGCATGTCATATACATCTTGATGATCATTTATCTAAAGAACAATATAGTAAAATAATTGATTTCTGTATAAAAGAAGGAGTTAATTATTATACTTTTAACATTCCAATGAGTGAATGTAAAGATTGTGGACATGTTGTAAATGCTCCTATTAATAAATGTCCTAAATGTGGAAGTTCAAATATAGATTGGTGGACTAGAATAATTGGATATTTAAGACCTGTTAGTGCATGGGCTAATCCTAGACAGATAGAATTTAATAAAAGAGTATTAGCAGATACGAAAGAAATAAATATATAATATGAAAATATTAAAATTTTATGCAGAGTGGTGTAGTCCTTGTAAACAATTAACAACTATAATTGATAAGTTTAAAAAGGAACATCCTGAAATAGAAATTATTCCTGTTAATGTAGATGAAGAGGAGGAATTAGTAATCAAATATAGTATAAGAAATATTCCTGTACTTGTAAAAGTAGATGAGGAAAATAATGAAATAAGTAGAGAAGTAGGAGCTATTTCTTATAAGAAATTAGAAGAATTTATTCTTAATTAATTATGCTTAAATATGCTGAAACTAGAGTCACTTTTGGAGAAGTACCTTCAGAGGTGACTCTTTGTATTAATATAACAGGTTGTAAAGTACATTGTCCTGATTGTCATAGTAAATGGCTATGGGAAGATACTGGAGAAGAATTAACAACTGAAAAATTATCTGAATTAATATCTAAGAATGATGGCATATCTTGTATAGCTTTTATGGGAGGAGATTCCAGTCCTGAAGATATATATAGTTTATCAAAATGGGTTAAAGATAATACAAACCTTAAAGTATGTTGGTATAGTGGATTACCATTAAGACATAATATTCCTTTACCTTATTTTGATTATATTAAAACAGGAAGTTATAAAAAAGAATTAGGTGGATTAGATAGTGTAACTACTAATCAACGCTTTTATCAAGTACTTCCTAAATATGATTTTAATAGTAATACAATATTGTATCATTATTTGGAAGATATTACTTTTAAATTTCAAAAATACTCAGATGAAGATAGGGATAGTTCAAATATGGAGAGATGAATATAGAGAAGGTCATCTTTGCGTTCAAGAATACAAAGTTACTTTTCTTGGTATTCCAGTTTATAGAGCTAGATTTACTACTACTAATAATGAGGCTCTTAGGAAATTAACCATATTGAAAGAAACACAATTACATATAAAAGGATTTTTAAATCAGAATTAAAATAGAATTACAATGAAACAAAAGATTTTAATCAAGCGTATAAACAAATCTATAGATTTACCACAGATAATAAGAAAAGGAGACTGGATTGATTTAAGAGCTTCTCAGACAGTAAGATTTAAAGCTCCTCAAGCAGGAACTTTAAAGACAAGAACTGTAGATGGTAAAGAAGAAAAATATAGAAATGTTACTTTTGATTTACAAGTAGTACCTTTAGGAGTAGCTATGAGATTACCTGATGGTTATGAAGCATTAGTAGTAGCTAGAAGTTCTTTACCTGGAGGTTTTGGATTATTTGTAGGTAATAGTATGGGTGTTATAGATGGAGTTACTACTTCCGATTCTATAGGATATAATGGCAATAATGATGAATGGAAAACACCTCTTGTTGCTTTAAGAGATACTACTGTTACTGAAGGTGAAAGAATTTGTCAGTTTAGAATACAGTTAAGTCAGAAAGCTACTATGTGGCAAAAGATTAAATGGTTATTTACTGATGAGTTTGTAATAGAGGAGGTAGAAGAACTTCCTAATAAAACTGATAGAGGTGGATTTGGTACAAGTGGAAAACAGTAAATAATTTAATGACTATAATAGATGGAATATTAGTTTTAATAGTGTTAAGTATCTTTATATTTGCTTATTGGTTATATACTAGAGATACCTACATTGTTAGAATAAAGAAGAATCAGATTATGGAGTTCAAGACATCTATGGAATTGTCTGGACTTCCCATTATTACATTCTATCAAGGAGAAAATGCTTATAATTTCTTACTTGATACTGGCAGTAATAGATCTTATATTAACAATAAAGCTAACATAAAAGTAATTTCAACAGGAGCAAAAAGTACTTTTATGGGTTCTAGTGGAAAAGATGCAGATTGTGAAAGAGTAAATGTAATTGTTTATAGAAATAATTTAAAATATGAACATGCTATGTTTGCTGCTGACCTTGATACTGCTTTTATGGAACTTAAGAAGGAATATGGAGTTCTTATTACTGGTATAATAGGATGTGATTTTATGGATAAATATAATTATTGTTTAGATTTTAAAGAATTTGTAATTTATCAAAGATAATATGGATAATATGGATAACTTAGAATTAGAATCTAGATATCAAGATGTTAAAACTTATTATACTCCTATAAATGATTACAGTGGCATTATAAGATCTAACGGAAATTATACAAGATGTATTTTAAATGAAGAAGGTAATGCTATTCAATCTATAGATTTTGAAGGAGGTCCAATGTTAAGTATTGGAGATTCTTTAAAAGGGCATGATAAGAAGATAAAAAGTATTAAAAGCTGTTACTATGTGGAATTAGAATGATATATTTTGTAACTAATCAACAAGAACTATTTTCTAATTCTCTTTATGAAAAGATATCTGTAAAAGACAGTATAGAACTTATTGATAGTTTTGGAAAAGCAAATCAATTTGATACAGAAACTGATGGAAAAGATGCTCATATAAATAATATCTTATTAGCTCAATTTGGATCTTTAGATAGGCAACATCAAGTAGTTATAGATTGTACTACTGTAGACCTTTGTCAATATAGAAAGATGTTGGAAGATAAGATGTTAATAGGACAAAATTTAAAGTTTGACCTTCAATTTTGTTATTCAAAAGGTATTAAACCAATGAGTGTTTATGACTTAATGATTGTAGAACAATTTTTACATCTTGGTTATCCTCCTGGTGTTATAAGCTATTCTTTAGCTGCTATGGTAAATAGATATCTAGGAGAATATATGAGTAAAGAAGTAAGAGGTCAAATTAGATTTAGAGGAGTATATGATTCTGAAGTTATACGATATGCTGCTAATGATGTAGTTCCTATGGCAGATATCATGTGGAAACAAGTAGAACTTTTAAATAAAATACCTAATGGTAAAATAGGAGCAAAAATAGAATGTGATTTTACTCCTGTAGTTGCTTATCTTGAATGGTGTGGTATAAAATTAGATGAAGATAAATGGCTGGAAAAAATGAAACAAGATAAATTAAATCTTGAAAATGCCATTAAAACTTTAAATGATTATTGTATACAAAAACCTCAACTTAAAAAATGGGTATTTGTAGATACTCAAGGAGATTTATTTAATGGTTTTAATACAGATCTTCAATTTGCTATTGATTGGCAAAAGAAAGAAGTTATTAAAGTCTTTCAAGCTTTAGGATTTGATACTAAGACTATTAGTAAAACTACAGGCAAAGAAACTGATTCTGTTACAGAAAAACTTATAGCTTCTCAAAAAGGTATAGATGATGAATTCTTAAAGAGATATCTTGATTATCAAGGATTTTATAAAGTTACTACTTCTTTTGGTCAAGGTCATTTAAATGCTATTAATCCTAATACTGGAAGAATTCATACTGTATATAGGGCTATTGGAACTGTATCAGGAAGAATGTCTTCAGGCTCTGACCAACCTAATGAAGATTTAGCTAAATTAAAAAAGATTTCTCCAAAGAATTGTACTTATCCTAATATGCAACAACTTCCTCATGATGCTATTACCAGAAGTTGTTTTGTTGCCGAACCAGGAAATCTTTTTTGTTCTTGCGATTATAGTGCTATGGAAGCAAGAATAGGAGCCGATGTTTATAATGAACATAAACTTCTTGATGAATTTCTATATGGTTCTGGAGATACTCATGCTGCTTATGCTAAAGCTGTATTTGCAGAGGAATTAAAAGATGTTGAAACTAAAGATATTAAAAAAGTAAGACCAGACCTTAGAAGTAAAGTTAAAAGTGTTGAATTTGCAGTTCAATTTGGAAGTGATGGTACTGCTGTAGCTCCTCAACTTAAAATATCTGTTGGAGAAGCTAGACAGCTGGTAATAAATCTATTAAATGGAATGACAGGTTTAAAAGCTTTTAAAGAAAAATGGTCTAAGTTTGTTCTTAATAATGGTTATATGCCTATTATGCCACAAACAGGACATAGAGCATATTGGCATGATTGGGAACATTGGAAAGAAGTTCAAGCATCTTACACTAAAGAGTTCTGGGATAATTATAAACTTTATCATAAAGGAACAGGAGATGAAGTATGCAAACAAGTTAAACAGCATTTCCAAGCTAAATCTAAATGGTGTGATAGAATGTCCCTTAATCTTCCTACTCAAGGAGGAGGAGCTGTATGTTTAAAAGAAGCTGCTATTGCTCTTTATAAATGGGTAGTAGATAATGGTTATTGGGGTAAAATATTATTTGTTAATTTTACACATGATGAAATTAATACAGAATTCCCTGAAGAATTAAAGGATACTTATCCTAAAGTAGTAGCTAAAATAATGGAACAGGCTTGTGCGAAATATTATCACAAATTACCTATACCAGCTGAACCTGAAGTAGAACTATTTTGGAAACATTGATTATGCTAATATCTTATGCTAAATATATAGATTTGATGTCAGCTCTTGACGAACATTGTAGAGGTACCTTACCTAAAAGAGATATTCAAAGTATTATATTTAAACATTATATGAGTAAATATGGTAGCTTTGTAGCAGAAAATAGTAAAGGAGATAAGAAACTATTTGCAATAAAGATGCAGAAAAATAATGACATCAAAAGAAGGAGTTTCATTAGATTTATGAATGAATCTAAAAGCAATTAGTTAAAAAATATTTTGTAAATACTCATTATTAATAATTATTTATGAGACAATTTACTAAAAGACAATTTGTAAAGATTGTGGAAAGCAATGGCTATCGTTACTCTCGTAGTAATGGTAGCCATTCTATATATGTAAACGAAATAGGTAATCATATTAGCATTCCTAAATCTATGAATATGTGTATAACAAGAAGATTAATAAAAGAAAATAATTTAATATTAGATGGAAATTGATAATGTAAATCATCCATTACATTATACTACCAACTGCCCAACAGTCAAAGTTAAATGTAAATGTGGAGAGATAATAGACTTTCCAATAGAGTGCATAAATGTTATAAGAAATATGCCAGCGTGGAAAGGTAATGCTATTAAGTATCTATGGAGAGCAGGACTAAAGAAAGAGGAAGGTCTTTCAGATAAAGAGAAAACTATAGAAGACCTTAATAAAGCTATTTGGTATATTAATAATAAAATAGAAGAGTTGAAATGTTGAAGAATAAAGAAGTAGCTGAGGCATTCTATTTGAGAAAATATGCAAGTAACCGTAATATGATGTCTACTGGAGATAGATTATTCAGTTATTATACTTGTATTGCTCAAAATACTAGTAATTATGGTATTATTGGTAATTCACTAAATATTCTAGAACAACTAGTACACATTTAAATTATATAAGAAAATATGTTACTGTATGGACTACTAAAGAAGTTCCTGGAGGTACACAATCATTAATCAATTATATATAAATAAAAATGGAGAAATTAAAGAAATTAATCACATTAATTATTGTAGATTGTCAATATGATTTTATTGAAGGAAGTATGGCTGTTGAGAATGCTAAAAATACAGTTCTAAATATAGCTAATTATATTAGTAAAAATAGAGATAATATTGATAAGATAATATTTACTGCTGATTGGCATCCTCATAATCATAGTTCTTTTAAAATTCATGGAGGAAATTGGCCAAGACATTGTGTACAATATAGCAAAGGAGCATCTATTGATGATAATTTATTTAGCACTGTTATGACAAACAATTTGCAATATGATGTAGTAGTAAAAGGTATACATGAAGATAAAGAAGAATATGGAGCATTTAGTACTCCTTCTCTTTTTAAAGATATATTAATTGCAGAAAATCATAAGTGCTTCATAAATCCTGATTCAGATATAGTTGTATGTGGAATTGCAGGAGATTATTGTGTTAAAGAAACTACTAAAAATCTATTAGGACTCAATCCTAAAATATTTATTAATGGAGTTGCTTCAATAGATGATGGTAGTACTATTAAACAATTTATTGAAAAATATAATTTAGAAGTAGTAGAATAATGAGAAATTTTCCTATATATGATGCTAATACAGATAGAGAATATTGGATTAGCAGAGCAATAGCAGTAGTAGTATTTCTTTTTGCTAAAAATAAAGATAATGAAATATGTGTACTTGCTGTTAAAAGAGGTAAAGGTACTCCAGATCCAGAATTTGTAGGTTCTTATTGCGTTCCTTGTGGATATCTAGATTATGATGAAACTTGTAAGGAAGCTGCATTAAGAGAGCTTAAAGAAGAAACTGGTTTAGAGGAGCTTCCTTCTGCTTTAATGCTTATTAGTATAAATGATATTCCTTCTTCAGATAAAAGACAGAATGTTACTTTTAGGTATGTAATAAATAGTGATAGCACTGTAGAAAAATTAGAGGAACAATTTACTACTAATAATTCTGAAAAGAATGAAGTAGAAGATATTAAATTTATACCAATATCTGATATAGATAAATATAAATGGGCATTTAATCATAATAATCTTATAAAAGATTTTAATATTTATGTATAGTATTTTAGATAATGATTTATATAAGTTTTCAACATCATGGGCTTATATGAAGTTATATCCTGAAGCTGAAGGTACATTTAGTTTCTGTGATAGAAATAATACAGTTATTGATGATGAATTATTTAAAATAATTGTAAATACAGTTAATAATTCTTTGCGACATAATATTTTAAGACCAAAAGAAAAAGCATGGTGCATTAATGAAATATCTTATATTCCAGAAGTTTATTGGGAATGGTTGAGGAACTTTACTTTTGACGTAGAAAAAGTTAAAATTTATAGAGATGATGAAAGACATTTACGTGTGGATGTAACTGATAAGCTTTATAAAGTAACTTTATATGAAGTTCCTATTCTTTCTATTCTATCTGAAATATTTTCCAAAATCTCTTTACAAAAATTAGATATAAATGAAACTCTTAACAGATTAAATAAAAAGATAGAAGTAGCTAATAAATTTAATTTAAAATTTAGTGAATTTGGTACTAGAAGAAGGTATTCTTATGAAATTCATGACATGATAGTTTGTGAATTAAATGAAAGATGTCCAAAATGTGTTGGAACTTCTAACGTTTATTTTGCAATGAAGTACAATATGACTCCTATTGGAACTTTTCCACATGAATGGATTATGTTTCATGGGGCTTGTTGGGGTTATCAAGAAGCTAATTATCTTGGAATGAGAGATTGGGTGAGAACTTATGATGGTAATTTAGGAATATTCTTAATGGATACTTATACTTCTAAGGTAGGTTTAAATAATATGTCTATGAAGTTTGCTAAATTATTTGATGGTGTTCGCCAAGATTCTGGTGATGAATATCAAATAGGTAATATGGTTATTGATAGATATAAAGAGCTTGGAATAGACCCTACTACAAAAACTATTGTATTTTCAAATGCTTTAGATTTTGGTAAATATTTAGATATTCATACTTATTTTAATGGTAAAATTCGTGTTTCTGCTGGAATTGGTACTAATTTAACTAATGATGTAGGAGCTACTCCTCCTAATATTGTAATGAAGCTTTCTAGATGTAGACTAAATAAGAATCAGAAATGGAGAAACTGTATTAAGATTTCTGATGATTTAGGTAAACATTTGGGAGATAATAAAGAATTTGAAATAGCTAAATATCAATTAGGAATATGAACAATGAAAACTTAGATATTACATTAGATATTATACTATCTAAATTTAAAGAGGGTAAGTTAACTTTAGAGGAAAGTAAAAAATTAATTGAAGGTTTATTTAATAATATTACTTATTATCCTTACTATCCTACATATCCTACTTATCCTCTAGTATCTTATAATACGACTAGTAACAATAGCAAAAATGATTGACTATAGTAAATTATCCCAAAGAATGATTGATTGTCTTGTTAGATATATACAAGATAATTGTTTAGAGAGTATTTGTATAGGAGTTTCTGGAGGAATAGATTCTACAGTAAGTGCTTGTCTAGCTTCAAAAGCTTGTGAAAAATGTAATATACCATTAATAGGTAGAAGTCTTCCTTGTCATAGTAATAACCCAGAAGAAATTAATTCAGCGAATTTAGTTGGGAAAGCTTTTTGTACTGATTATAAAGAAGTTGTTATTGAAAACATTTATGCTCAAACTGCTGATATGTTTGAACTTAATGAAGGAAAATTAACTAAACTTCAATTAGGAAATATAAAAGCTAGAATTAGAATGAATTATCTTAGAAATCTTGCTTCTATTCATAAAGGAGTTGTTCTTGATAATGATAATTTCTCTGAATGGAACTTAGGTTTTTGGACTCAAGCAGGAGATAGTCCTATGGATTATAATATAGGATTACATTATCTTTGGAAGACTGAAGTATATGAATTAGCTAAATATTTACTTCTATGTTATGATGATGGAGTAGATGAAGAGAAATTTCAAGCAATAAGAGCTTCTATGAATCTTATTCCAACTGATGGTAATGGAGTAATGGCAGGTGGTGATTGTGCTCAATTTGGATTAGATAATTATGAACAAGTTGATGATATTCTTAAAACTGTCTATTTTCCTAAATTTGTAACGTTAGAAAAATTGGAAGTATATAATAAAGATTATAATAGACTTGTTAATTTATATGGTAAACAAGGAGTAGAAAAGGTAATAGCTTTACATTATAATACTGAATATAAGAGAAAGCCTCAACCTATTTGTCCAACTAAAGAAGAATTAGGGTTATGAATATTCCCGACTGGATTTTAAATAGAGATAAGGATTGTTTCAAAGAAATTACTTGTCCAGAATGTGGAGCTAAAGCAATAGTTAATACTTGTATTGTTTTAACAAGTGATCCTCCTAAATATAATGTAGATTGTCCTAACTGTGGAAGAATTTATATGTTTTGTAGTGATGTAAATAGTCAAATTTATAATCTATAAAAATATTTAAAAATTTTAAAAAATGATAACAAAAGATAATGCCATACAAAGATTGAAAAAAGAAATTACTAAGTACGGTAAAATTTATATTGCTTTTGACTTTGATAATACTATATTTGACTATCATAATACTGGAATTGATTGCAGTCCTGTGATTAGTTTATTAAAACAGTGTTCAGATTTAGGACATAAACTTATTCTATTTACTGCTACTTCTGATGAAGAAAGATTAACATTTATGAGATTATATTGTAAACATTTTGGAATAAATGTGTCTTATATCAATGAAAATCCAGAAGTTCCAGGTGGAATTAAGCCTTATTATAATATACTTCTTGACGATAGAGCAGGTTTAGAAGAAAGTGTTTATGTATTATTTAATGCAATTTCAAAATGAAAATAGCTTTTTATTTAGGGTCTTTTAATCCCTTCCATAATGGACATCTTAAAGTAGTTGAAACTGCTTTTACAAGAGATAAAGTAGATAAAGTAGTTATTGTTCCTACAATGCAAAATCCTTGGAAATATAATAAGATATTGGATATGTTTAACAGAAATAGTATTATATCATTATCAATATCTGATTTATTTTGGAAGAAGAACTATAATATTACTGTTGATTATATAGAAAAGGAACTTAAAGAACCTTATTATAGTTATACAACTCTTGAAAAACTTAGAGAGAAGTATAGTAAAAATGGCAATGAGTTATTCTTTCTTTGTGGAGAAGATACAATGAAAGATATTCCTAATTGGCATAGAGGACAAGACATTATAAATGAATGGAATTTTTTAGTAGTAGAAAGACCTGAAGGTTCTATATCTTCTTCTCAAATAAGAGAAATGGTAAAGAAGTGTGAAGATATTAGTCCTTATGTTGATAGAAAGGTAGTTAAAATCATAAATAAGTATTATAAGTACGATTATATTGAAGCTTAATTGAATTTAAATTATGAAAGATTCAGATTATTATCCAGCAGGAGCTTACTCAGACCCAAATGCTCCCTATAACCAATCAGATATTCCTGAAAAAGATTTTGAAATAACTTGTAGTCAAAGTTTGAGTAAAACAGTTACAGTTACAACTGATAATTACATTCCTGGAGCATCAGGAGTAGACTATGAATCAGATGATGAAGGAGGTTACTGTGCAGTAGGATGGCAAGATCCTGATGATACTTCAGATACTAATTGGGCTGAAGAATATCATGATAATGACCACTATACTCCTATTCAATTAATTGAATTATACAAGGAGACTCTTAAAGAACAACTTAAAAGTTGGGAAAATATGGATGAAATTCCTAGTGCTAAAGCTCAAATTAAAAGAATAGAACATCTAATTGAGGAGTGTGAAAGTTGGACAGAAGATGAAACTGAATATGTAGAAGATTAAAATATTATAGTATATGAATAATCAATTAAAGGACCTTGCTGATATATGGTATAGTATATCTGCTAAATTAACTAAAGGATGCAAAGAGTATCTTATTGATATCCTTAAAGTAAATGGAAATAAGATAGATTGGCATAATATAGATTTGCCAGAATGTGTTACTGTAAATTATGATGGAGGTAATCATCCTGAATATGCAAGTAATTGTTTTTCAAGAGTAGATAGTATTACTTTAGAAGACTCTAAAATTTACTTGTCTATAGAAGAATGTGATGAATATTCTATAGATAGAATTAATGCTGATGAATTATATACTATATGTGATTTTATTGAAACATATAAAGAGGAACTTAATTTAAAAGATTATGGCTAATTGGGCATTAACTGAATATGTTATAGAAGGACCTAAAGAAACTCTTCGTAAAATATATGATGCCATTGAACATACAGAAAATACTAAAGAAGGATATAAAGGAGAATCTAATATTCTTAAATCCCTTGATATTTCTTATACAGAAATAAAAAATGAATATAATGAACCATTAGATTTAAGGGGAGGTATACTTCCTGATTCTTTAAGTCTTTCTTTAAGTGGGGAAACTTTAAGCTTTGCAGCAGAAGAAGCTTGGGGAATATCTGATTTAAAAGATGCTCTCAAAGCTTCTTTTCCAGATATTGCCATTTATTATTATGTAGAAGAGTCTAATGAGGCTATATATGCTACTAATGATAAAGAAGGTAAGTTTTTTCCTGGTAGATTTTATGTAGACACTTGTGTTAATGGTAATTATCAGAGTGAATACTTTGCTAAAGAATCTTCAATGTATGAATGGTTATCAAGTATAACCAATGGTAAAGTAACTAATGGAGAAAAAGTAGAAGAGTTTAACTCTGATTATGAAGATGATGAGAGTTATGATGAGAATTTTATTCATATTTATGAAATAGATGTTATAGAATAATGTATAATAATAATTTATAATAATATGTATAGAATAATAGAAGAAGCTTCAGAGGCTATTATTGGATATTATGATAATGAAGAAGAAGCTGTAGAAGCAGCTAATTCCATTCCTTCAGGTAAATATCTAGTAGTAGATGAGGAAGATAACATTTTATATGATACTGAACCTGGAGTAAGTTATAAAATTTAATAGTAAAATAATATGAAAGAAATAAAAATAGAAAGAAAGGCTTATGATATTTTATGGGAATCTTTTGATGGTAATAGATTTCAAAGTAGAGAAGAATGTGAAAAATATGAAAATTCTGCTCGTGCGGTAGTGAAACAAAAATTCCTTAAACTTGTAGTAGCAAGTGAAAATGAATATTCTTTATTTAATGCAGGAAGTGATGATAATACCGTATATGCTATTCGTATGCCTAAAGAAGAAGATATGAATACTGTTCTTCAACTTTATTATCTGGAGAATCCCTATGTTTTAAAAGAAGAAGAATATGCTGTAAAATTAAAACAGCGTGCTTGTGATATGGTAAGTGAAGCTTATGAATATAAAGATATTCTTTTTGTAGGTGAAAATTATGATGGAGATATATATTTTATTAATACTCGCCTTAATATAATAGATAAATTAAAATCTTTAGATAAGAAGAAAAAATAATGAAAAATTTAACTTTAACAACAAGAGAAAATGTATATAATGCTCCCACATTTAATTGGGATAGTCTTACATATACTCCTGTTTCAAATAAATCTATAATGGATTTAATTGAAGATAAAATTAATAATTTAGGTCTTAAAGTTAAAAATGAAGAATATAGGGTAGCTAGAACTAATCAAGGTATTGTTAAAGGGGTAATAGGTTCTTATAATATAGTAACTCCTAATGAAGAATTTGGCCAAAAGATAATGTTTAGAAATTCTTATGATAAATCTATGAGTTTTGCATTTGTTTGTGGAGCTTTAGTTTGGATATGTTCTAATGGATGTATAAAAGGTGATTATCAATATAAGAGAATTCATAGAGGAATAGTAGAAGGAGATACTAGTACTACAATGGAAGATGTAGTATTTAACATTGATAACGGCATAAATTCTTTGCAAGAATCTTTTAATGTTCTTACCAGACAAATGTTAGAGTTAAAACATTTTGAAATTGGTCCTAAATCTATATATGATATTTTGGGAAAATTATTCTTTGAAAAAGAGGCTATAAGTATTACCCAAATGTCTATCATTAAAAAAGAACTTGAGTTTAGTAGAGATTTCAAACATCTAGGAGATACAGATTTTACAGCATATGATTTATATAATCATATTACAGAAAGTCTTAAAGTATCTCATCCTTTAACTTATATAAAAGACCATGTAAAAACTCATACTTTATTTGAGGAAGTATTTGATATATAATGGAACATAAATATAAAATAGGAGATTGGATAATAGGACCTAACGGTTATTGGTATAGAATAGATGATATTAATGAGCAATCTTATTGTTTATTAAATATTCAAGGAAGACGAGAAATAAATTCTATAGAATCAATAGATAAAAGTTCTTTTAGGTTATCAGTTCATGATATAATGACTAAGATGCCTAAATGGAAGAAAGCTACTGATTATATAGAATTTAAATCTTATGTAGCAATATTAGAAGACAATAGAAGAGTTGTACTATCTAAAAATGTCAACGAAGGAGAATATTATCTATTTCTTTCAGATTTAATAGAATTACCTAAAGAATTATAAAATGAAAATAGAAATAACTAAAGTTACATCTTGGACTGATGTACTTAATGCTGCTAGATTTACTCAAAGGAAACCTTTAAGAAGTGGAGAACCTTCTGAAAACTGGAAAAAGAAAATAGTAAAATCAGAACATTCTCCTTTAAGATGTTTAATGTTTAATATTGATTTCTACGATATTCCTTATTATGTAAGTGTACATCTTGTTAGACATATACATGCACAGCCTTTTGTAAGTACATCACGTCCTGATATAGATGGCAACATGAAACCTAGAGAAGAACAAAAGAAGAATGATCCAGTAAATATGAGATTATTCCTTAATGCTCAGGAGATTATTAATATATCTAAGGTAAGATTATGTAATAAAGCTGAATCTCAGACAAGGGCAGCATGGAGATAT
>Ga0247611_10004603_pt1 | contig 18978 bp, 17 predicted proteins | sample 177DNAGHGhighgp2_FD_192422 | JGI IMG/M metagenome (GOLD analysis project Ga0247611, IMG submission 192422) | Sheep rumen microbial communities from Palmerston North, Manawatu-Wanganui, New Zealand - 1770 DNA GHGhigh gp2 | ecosystem: Host-associated > Mammals > Digestive system > Stomach > Rumen... | reverse complement strand
TCGTCCAGGTTATGCACGGGGTGCTCCACGTCCTGTGGAATGGGGCGCTTGGAGAAGGTCTGGAAGTAGAGCAGGCAGGCGTCGCGCCACCATACGGCGTCGCGTGCCTGGATGCGCAGGCGTCGCGGGGTGTCGTCGAAGCGCTCGGCGTCGACAAATGGCTGCAGGGCGTCCCACGCTGAAAGGAACCGGCGGGTCTGTTTCACGCCCTCGTCATAGCGGCGGCACAGCTCGTCCCAAAGGATGCTGCCGTTGGACATGCGGTAGTCCCAGGCCACATGATGGAACCAGAGCAGATATTGGTCGGGGCAGGTGTTCACGTCGTCGTAGAGGCGGCACAGGCTGTCGGGATACTGCTCCACGGCTCCCGATCCGCGGCGCGTGCGGTCGAAGCCCAGGCCCACGGAGTCGGCCTGATGGTAGTAGGCAGGCGTCCAGTCGCGCCGGATGCCGGGCACGGTGTACCAAGGTTCGGGTCCGTAGTGATGTCCTCCGGCAAAGATGTGGTGCAGGCCCAGCGGCATCATGTAGCTGACGGCGGCGTCATGGCTCTGCAGCAGCACCGGTGTCATGGCCTGGACCACAGGGCTGTCGGCGCCGAAGGTCTGCTGCAGCCACTCGCGGGCAATGGTTTCCGACTCGAGGGCGGGGTTCCATGCCAGGCGCCCGAAGGCATACCAGTTGGCCTGGGCGAAGTGATGGCCGCACCAGTTGGCATCGGTGCCGATGTTGGCCACGCCGGCGATGGCCTTCAGGCGGCCGGGGGTCACCAACGAGAAGAATTCCTGCCACATCGGAGCCAGGAACACCAGGTGGTTGGCGGCGCCGAGATACTCCTGCGTGACCTGGAACTCGACCATGGTCGGGGTGTGCTGCAGGGAGGTGAATAGGGGGCTGTAGGGCTCGCGCGGCTGGAAGTCCACGGGCCCGTTCTTCACCTGGAGGATGACGTTCGGGCGGAACTGGCCGTCAAGGGGCATGAACTCCTTGTAGGCCTGCTTGGCGCGGTCGCTGTCCTTGGCATCGTAGACGAAGGCCCGCCACATCACGATGCCGCCGTGGCGTGCCAGCGCATTGGCCAGCATGTTGGCCCCCTCGGCGTGCGAACGGCCATAGTCGCATGGGCCGGGCTCGCCCTCAGAGTTGGCTTTCACCAGGAATCCGCCGAAATCGGGTATCAGCCGGTATATCTCGTCGGCTTTCTTACGCCACCAGGTGGCCACCTGCGCATCGAGCGGGTCGGCCGTCTTCAGACTGCCTAAATGGATGGGCGAGGCAAAATTGACCGACAGATAGACCTTGATGCCATACGGGCGGAGCACGTCGGCCACGTGCTTCACCTGGGCAAGGCTCTCGCTGGAGAGTGCCTGCGGCTTGGCGTTGACATTGTTCAGCACCGCACCGTTGATGCCCACGGAGGCGTTGGCCCGTGCATACTGCACCAGCCGGTTGTCATCGACCTTGTCGGGGCCCCAGAAAATGCTCCTGCCCGCAAAACCACGCTCCACGGTGCCGTTGGGGTTGTCCCAGTGGTTCAGCACGCGCAGGTCGTAGGCCGGACGCTCATTCACGCTGATATTCGTGAGCGATGCGCCCGTAGCGGCCAGCCGCAGCAGGTGATAGGCGCCGTAGAGCAGTCCGGCATCGGTGCTGGCTGCAATGTTCACCGTGCTGCCCTGACTGGCAATGGTGAAGCCGTCGCGGGCTATGCGCTTGTCCTTGCGCAGCTCCACAGGGGCTCCCTGCCAATGGGCTTGCAGCTCGCCGATGGCCACCTGCACGGTGGACGACGGCTTAAACTTGCACTTCACTGCGGCTTGCCGGCCGTCGGCCTGGCGCAGCCACAGGCTGCTGCCGTCCTCGCCATGCGAGGCTACAGAAATCATCAACAGGAGCGTTAGTACGAAAAGGCGGTCGATTCTGATCGTTATCATTTGCTTTGCTTGTTTTGTTTAGGTGTTCAGTCTTTCGGTGCAAAATTACTAAATAAAGAGTAAATACCACTATTATTATTGTATCCAATGCTTTTAAATTTGTTACACAATAGTTGTTTCAACTGTATTTGCATCAAGAGGACGGCCGTTATGTGAAACAAAAAGACAAATATTTGCGATGTGCATACAAGGCGCATTAAAGAATAATAAGTATCTTTGCGGTCTAAAAAAACCGAAAAAAGACCAAAACAATGGAAACGCAAGAAACAAAAGGATTCTACAAGCTCTCATGGCTACAGCGCATCGGCTTCGGTGCCGGCGACCTGGCCCAAAACCTCATTTACCAGACCATCTGCATGTATCTGCTGTTCTTCTACACCGACGTCTATGTGCTCGGTGGCGATGCAGCAGAAGCTGCCGGACTGGCTGGAACCATGTTCCTCTTAGTGCGTCTCGTCGATGTGCTCTGGGATCCCCTCGTGGGAACGTTCGTCGACAAGCACAACCCGAGCCTCGGCAAGTATCGCAGCTATCTGGTCATGGGCGGCATCCCGCTCACCATCCTGGCCATCCTGTGCTTCTGGGACGGTTTCAAGCCCAGCATCATCTACGCCTACATCACCTACGTGGGCATGTCGATGCTCTATACTTTAATTAACGTGCCCTACGGCGCACTGAACTCATCGCTGACGCGCGACACCAACGAGATAACCATCCTCACCAGCACGCGCATGTTCATGGCCAACGTGGGCGGCCTGTGCGTGTCGGCAGGTGTTCCCATCGTGGTGGCGCTGATGGCCGGTGCCGAAGTGCCCGTCGAGATGGCCCTGTTCATGGGCTTAGGCTCGCTGCCCTCGTTCATCTTCATGCCCTTGGTGCCTGCCATCAAGCGCAAGGTGGGCAAGAAGAACATGTTCTACATCTTCCTCTCGGTGGCCATCGTGGGCATGGCATTGCTCTACGTCATCAGCCGTATGGGCACGGTGAAGGAGAACATCACCCTCATCTACATAGCACAGTTCATCAAGTCTACCGGTGTCATCGTGGCTACGGGATACATGTGGGCACTGATTCCTGAGGTCATCAGCTACGGCGAGTGGAAGACGGGACGCCGCATCAGCGGTATCGTGAACGCCCTGACGGGCATCTTCTTCAAGGCTGGCATGGCACTGGGTGGCGTCATTCCCGGATGGGTGCTCGCTTGGACCTGCTACGAGGCCAACGAGCAGGCACAGACCCTGCCGAAGGACTCTAATGCCTGGTTCCTGACCATGCTCATCTTCTCGCTCGTGGGCCTGGCCCTGCTGCTGTTCTGCTTCTCGCAGACCAAGGAGCGCGTGGTCATGGACGACCAGGAGACCAAGAACGTGAAGGTGAGCGACCTCTACATGGAGTTCTTGCGCAACCGCCCCCTGCGCGTCATCGCCCTGTTCTTCATCACCGCCTTTGCCATGATGTCGGTGGGCAACGCCGCCGGAGCCTACTTCATGAACGACCTGGAGCTGCAGACGCCCATGGCTCAGGAAGGCATTCGCTGGCTGGTGTGCGTCATCCCCGCCATCCTGCTCGTCCTGGCCATGTTCATCATCTCGAAGTATGAGCTGAGCGACGAGAAGATTGACGAGATCAACAAGGAAATCGAGGCTCGCGCAGCCGCTGAGAAATAAATCATCTCAAACGTGATCATTGTTAATGAATTCAACTTTCTCAAGTTAGAATTTAGAAGGAGATAGAAGGAGTTATCGCGGTCTGCGACCGCTTAGGAGATAGAAGTCAATAGACTTGCACTCCACAGAAACCCTCCGCGCCGAGCCAAAACTAACGACTCTAACTCCTAAGGCCGAAGGCCGATAACTCCTTCTAACTCCTTTTAACTCCTGAAGTTGAGCGAATGCGAAACTTGAATTAATGAAAAAAATAATCAGTAATATCAGTCCCATCAGTGTCCTGAAGAAGTCACTGGCAGTGGCATTATTGATGTCGGTAGCCATCCCGTCAGTGGCTCAGCAGGCACTGAAAGACGCACTGGGCAAGTACTGCCTCGTAGGCGCCGCCATCAACCAGTGGCAGAGCGACGGGCAGGTGCCCGAGGCCGATGCCCTGACTGACAAGCACTTCAACTGTGCCGTGGCCGAAAACTGCATGAAGCCCGAGACACTGGCACCCGCCGAGGGCATCTTCGACTTCCGTGTGGCCGACAAGTTCGTGGGCTACTGCGAGCAGCACCGGCTGAAGGTTATAGGACACTGCCTGGTGTGGCACTCGCAGGCTCCCGACTGGTGGTTCACCAACGGCTACGCCGCCAGCCCCGCCTCGAAGGAGGTGCTGAAGACACGCATCATCAAGCACATCAAGACCGTGGTGGGCCACTACAAGGGCCAGGTTCACGGTTGGGACGTGGTCAATGAGGCCATCAACGATGACGGCTCCTACCGCAAGTCGCCCTACTACAACCTGCTGGGCGAGGAGTTCATCGACATGGCGTTCCAGGCTGCCCACGAGGCCGACCCCGACGCCGAGCTCTACTACAACGACTACAGCATGGCCCAGCCTGCCAAGCGCGACGCTGTGTGCCGACTGGTGAAACGCCTGAAGGCCAAGGGTCTGCGCATCGATGCCGTGGGCATGCAGAGCCACAACGGCATGGACTATCCCAACCTGGAGGAGTACGAGAAGAGCATTGATGCCTTTGCCGCCTGCGGCGTGAAGGTGATGATTACCGAACTCGACGTGAACGTGCTGCCCAATCCCGAAGGCTTTGGCGGTGCCGACATTGCCCAGAACTTTGAGTTGCAACAGAAGTACAACCCCTACGTCGACGGGCTGCCCGCTGCAAAGCAGAAGGAGCTGGACAACCGCTGGCTGGCACTGTTCCGGCTGTACTACAAGCACCGCTCACAGATTTCACGCATCAACCTCTGGGGCGTCAGCGACGGCGGCTCATGGCTCAACGGCTGGCCCATCAAGGGGCGCACCAACTACCCCCTGCTGTTCGACCGCCAGTACAAGGCAAAGCCCGTAGTCAACGAGATCATTAAGATTTACCAATAATTCTAATAACAAATCAACAAAACAATGGCAAAATTACCACGCTACCTATTCCCGGGCGATTATATGGCCGACCCCTCGGCCAACGTGTTCAACAACCGTCTCTACGTCTACCCCAGCCACGACTGGGACGCCGGCGAGTGCTTCGACGATGACGGCGGCCACTTCCAGATGCGCGACTACCACGTGCTGTCCTTCGGCGACGTAGAGAACGATGAGGCCACCGACCACGGCGTCATCCTCGACGTGGATCAGGTGAAATGGGCCGAAAAGCAGATGTGGGACAACGACGTCGTCGAGAAAGACGGCAAGTACTTCCTCATCTTCTCGGCCAAGGGCTACGACGGCGTGTTCCATCTCGGCGTGGCCGTGGCCGACCGCCCCGAAGGCCCGTTCGTTCCGCAGGAGCAGCCCATTCGCGGCTCGTTCTCCATCGACCCCTGCGTGTTCAAGGACGATGACGGCCAGGTGTACTGCTACTTCGGCGGACTCTGGGGCGGCCAGCTGCAGTGGTGGCGACCCATCCCCGGCGGTCAGGCTCCCGTGGCCGGCAAGTATGGCGACGACAACGGACTCATTGACCTGGGTCCTGCCCCCGACCACAAGACACAGCTCTTTGCGCGTCCCGGCGACCCCGCACTGAACAGTGCCGTGGTGCGCATGAGCGACGACGTGCTGCAGTTTGCCGAGGCACCACGCGCCGTGGTCGTCCTCGACAAGGACGGGCAGCCCCTGAAGGCCGATGACCCGCACCGCTTCTTCGAGGCCTCGTGGATGCATAAGAAGGACGGCAATTACTACTTCTCCTACTCCACCGGCGACAGCCATCTGCTGTGCTACGCCACGGGCGACTCGCCCTACGGACCCTTCACCTTCCAGGGCGTCATCCTCGACCCCGTCGTGGGCTGGACCACGCACCACAGCATCGTGGAGTACAAAGGCCAGTGGTACCTGTTCTATCACGACTGTGTGCCCTCCAACGATGTCACCCACCTGCGCTCGCTCAAGGTGCAGCGCCTGTTCTACAACGACGACGGAACCATCCAGAAGGTCATCAACGAATAGAGACTACAAAAAATACGCTTCGCACCGTTGCGAAGCGTATTTTTTTGTACCTTTTAATATACGCGTAGCTGCTATTTCACGATGAGCAGGTAGTAGTTCTTCTTGCCCTTCTGTGCCAGCAGGTACTTGCCGTCGATCAGGTCATCGGCCGTGATGAGGCGGTTCTGGTCGGTGAGCTTCTCCTTGTTCAGGCTCACGCCGCCGCCCTGCACCATCTTGCGCATCTCGCCCTTCGAGGGGAACACAGGAGCGGCAGCCGTCAGCAGCTCAATGGCGGGCTGGCCCAGCTGGTCGGCACCGATATCGTGCTTCTCCACGCCGTCGAACACGTCGAGGAAAGTCTGCTCGTCCAAGCGCTCCAGGGCTTCCTTCGTAGCCTTGCCGAAGAGAATGTTCGAAGCCTCGATGGCCATGTCGAGCGCCTCGCGCGAGTGAACCATCACCGTGACCTCCTCGGCCAGGCGCTTCTGCAGCACGCGGCGTCCGGGATCCTGCTTGTGCTCCTCGATGAGGCCGTCGATCACGTCCTTCTCCAGCGAGGTGAAGATCTTGATGTAGCGTTCGGCATCCTCGTCGCTCACGTTCAGCCAGAACTGATAGAAGCGATAGGGCGTGGTACGCTTCGGGTCGAGCCAGATGTTGCCGCTCTCGGTCTTGCCGAACTTCTTGCCGTCACTCTTCGTGATGAGGGGGCAGGTCAGTGCGAAGGTCTCCACGTCGTTGCCCAGCGTGCGGCGAATCAGCTCGGTGCCGGTGGTCATGTTGCCCCACTGGTCGTTGCCGCCCAACTGCAGCTTCACGCCCTTGTGCTGATAGAGGTACAGGAAGTCGTAGCCCTGTAGCAGCTGGTAGGTGAACTCGGTGAACGACAGACCGTCGCGGGCGGTGCCGTTCAGGCGCTGCTGCACGCTCTCCTTGGCCATCATGTAGTTCACGGTGATGTGCTTGCCCACCTCGCGTGCGAAGTCCAGGAAGGTGAAGTTCTTCATCCAGTCGTAGTTGTTCACCATCTCGGCAGCGTTCTCGTCCTGCGATTCAAAGTCCAGGAACTTGGCCACCTGGGCCTTGATGCACTCCTGGTTGTGGCGCAGGGTCTCGTCGTTCAGCAGGTTGCGCTCCTGGCTCTTGCCGCTGGGGTCGCCAATCATGCCGGTGGCACCGCCTACGAGGATGATGGGCTTATGGCCGCAGCGCTGCAGGTGGCGCAGCATCATGATGCCGCACAAGTGACCAATGTGCAGCGAGTCGGCAGTGGGGTCCGTGCCCAGATAGGCCGTAACCATCTCTTTCTGCAGCAGTTCTTCCGTTCCGGGCATAATCTGTGCCAGCATTCCGCGCCAGCGCAGCTCTTCTACAAAGTTCTTTCTCATTCTTATGTTTCTTTCTGTTTAGTTGCTTTGAGGGTGCAAAAGTACAAAAAAATGTGCAACCCGCCAAATTTTGCGGCCCTAAGCGTCATTATTCTACAAGGATTGTGTAACTTTGCAGCCACTTTTCTGCATAATCATATCATCAAGATAAAAATGAAGAAGATTTTGTATCTGGTCGTAGCTACACCGTCATCTCCATGCACGACGACTTCAAGACCATCTACGGCGACGGCGTGCAGAAGGTAGATTTCACTTTCCCCGACTAAGCTTAGGCAACCGGCAAAGTCCGAGATGACGTCGATTGCCTCGCCTTTTGCCGCAACACGCAGTCATAAGAAATTGTTATTAAAAAAAATAATGGCCATTATTTTTAAAATTTTGGCCATTATTTTTAAAATTTTGGCCAAAATTCTTTTCAACGCCTACGTTGTTGGGGCGCAAAATATACATATATATAACCTAAAAAAAATGACCATCAATTTTATCCTGCCACAAAATCCATCTGATTCCGTTTGATGACGAGCGGGTAGCGTTCTGGATGGCGAAGGCTGTCGATTTCGAGATCCACGTCAAGGTCTGGCCATTCAATGGCTTCTGGACCACTCATCTGTACGTTTAGCACGCTACGGATGGGAGCGTCCTGCATCCACGGGATGCGGTTATACGACAAGAAATAGTCGTGACCCAACACAGAGAGCATAATGCCCTGGGCGTTAATCATCAATACGCTTGCCGATGTGCTGGCGGAATTGTTCTTTGAAGTTGTCTGCATATTTCTCTACGATTTTCTTGATTTCACTCAACTTATGCTCGGGAATGCCTGTATTCTTAGCAAGTTCTACCTGAGGCTCCAGCCAGTACTTGGCCTCCTTGCCATCGCAGAGCACATGAATGTGCATCCGCTCCTCCTCATTGGAGTATATTTTGAAAGTGTATTCGCTTTCGCGTCTAAATACAGGACTCATAATTACTTGTTATTTGGGTGCAAATTTACGAAAAGTTTCCCATATAATGGGTATTTCAAGAAAAAATATGCAAACTAGCAGGTCATTATGCCAATATAAAGACAAGAAAAAGGAGCAAGTTATGGAAATCTCGCTCCCTTTGTCAATTTAAGGCCTAATACCCATACGATGTTCTTGTCCTATTCCGAACTGCTCCTTAAACCATTGAGTAATGGGTATTTGGTTGATAAAGCAAGCGTTAATTTTGCTTAATCATCGGATATCTTCCTTGCATATATGTAGATAAATTTGTTATTTTGCATTTAGGTCAACGCTCCTACGTCGCTCGATTTCATCCTCCGTCACCAACTCCCTGCTCCCAGTAGCATCACAATGGCATTGAAATCGCTACAGGACAAGGAGTTCCTGTTCTATGATGCCAAACAAGGCTACATGGTTTATTTTTTCTCGAATCTCTGCCACAGTTTGGCGCACCCTTGCCATACTTTTGCAGAAAAAAACAAAGAAATATGGACAACGACAGAGGACAAAGCTTGATAACGAAATACGTCTGGGTGATAGAGACCATCTATCGCAAACGTATGATTTCGTTCAAGGAACTGAACGAGCTGTGGCTCCGCGATGACATCAGCAGGGGTGTGGATATTCCCAAACGCACCTTCGACAACTGGCGTTATGTCATCTGGGATATGTTCGGCATCAACATCGTCAATGAGAACCGTGGCGAGTACCGCTACTACATCGAGAACGAAGAGGACATCAGCAAGAACGGACTCCGTTCCTGGCTCTACAACACATTCTGTGTGAGTAACGCCTTGGCCAACAGCCAGAGTATCAAGGACCGTATCATTCTGGAATACGTTCCATCAGGGCAAAACTACCTGCAGCCCATTATTGAGGCCATGAAGGAGAACCGTGTGCTCAACATGACCTATCACAGCTACTGGAAGGACGAGGAGAACAATTTCGATGTGCAGCCCTTTTGCGTGAAGCTGTTCCGTCAGCGTTGGTACTTGGTGGCCCGTAGCACCTATTCTTATTATTATGAGAAAGGCCCTCGCATCTATGCCCTCGACCGCATCTACGCTCTCCACGTGACAGACGAGACGTTTGAAATGCCGAAGGACTGGACGGCCAAGGACTTCTTTGACGGCTGCTTCGGCATCATTGCCGACCAGCGCATTGAACCTCAGACCGTGAAGCTGAAAGTGTCAGCAGGACAGGCCAACTATATCCGTGACCTCATGCTTCATGAGTCGCAGGAAGAGATAGAGAAGAATGAGGAATATAGTATCTTCACTTACCACCTGCGTCCTACATTTGACTTCATACAAGAAATCCTTTGGAACGGCGAGGACATGGAAGTGCTCGAACCCCTCTGGCTCCGCAAGGAGATTGCCGGCAAGATAGAGAGAATGTGGAACAAATACAAAGATGATTCGAAATGAAAGATTTTGCAGCTATAGATTTTGAAACGGCTAACAATGAGCGCAGCTCTGTTTGTTCTGTTGGTATCGTCATTGTGCGCAATGGCGAGATTGTTGATTCGTTCTACTCTCTTATTCAGCCAGAGCCGAATTATTATAATTATTGGTGTTCTCAGGTTCATGGTCTCTGCCATGAAGATACTGACGATGCACCAGTTTTTCCAAAAGTATGGGCTCAGATAGAGCCTCTGATAGAGAACTTGCCACTCGTTGCTCATAACAAGCCTTTTGACGAAGGTTGTTTGAAGGCTGTTTTTCGCGTATATCAGATGGACTACCCTGACTATGAGTTTTACGACACACTTTGCGTTTCGCGGCGAGTACTCCCTGATTTACAAAACCACCAGCTTCAGACTGTGGCAGAAGCCTGTGGCTATAAGTTAGAGAATCATCACAACGCATTAGCTGATGCTGAAGCTTGTGCCTGGATAGCAAGGGAAGTATTATAGTTTTCAACTTATCCACGCTACATTATTATCATCATTAAAAGATAAAAAGAAAGATTAATAATTATGGAAGAAGATAATAATCTTATTCAAGAGAAAAACTTGTTGGATGTATTTGAGAAATACAGCGATTTACAAATCAAATACAAAAAAGAAGACAAGCATTATATTGATGTCAAAATTGAACCATATGTTATTTGTCTTGAATACAATTGGAAGCAAGAAATATGGATGTCAATCCTGCATACAATATTTGATGAAAATGATGAAGAAAGAGATTTCCCCATATTTCCCAATGCAGAAGATATAGGACGCCTTATCTATGGTAATATTAAATTTGTAAGGGGAAAGTATGTTATAAATTGTTTTGGCGATTCGTTTTCTCAAGACGTAGAAACAATATTGTCTAACATAAAGAAGAATAGGCCTACTCTATATCACGTACTTGAAAATAGTACTTTGAGATTTCCAAATGGAATGATGAAAATAAAAAGAAAAAGCTGGAAAAGTCCAGCACGATTAATAGATATTCATCAAGAATCTGAAAAAGGTTTCGTTCAAGGAATAAAAAAAGATGAGCAGTCATTGTATGATAATTCGCCTTATTTATTTGGAAGTAATGGAACATACGTGGGACCTGAGGAGAAGTATTATGTACTAAAATTCAAAGTTCTTCGTCCAAGGCAAGAGCTATTTCAACCTATCAACGGGTATATTAATGTTGAAAAGTTGATTAGAGAATACTATCTTCCAAAGATGCAAAGGGAAAGGATGTCATCTAAGCTTTTGGAAGAAATTAACCAAAGGATTACCAATCTGAAATTGGATGTTGTCACTCGAGATTTTGACAAATACGGTGCAGTTTCAATTAACGCAACCTACAAACCCATTGGATTTGATTCTTGGGATGATTATTTAAAATCAATCCTCTAAATAAGAGTATTATGAAAAGTAATTGCTGATTCAGAAACTTGTGTCTCGATAGCGAGAGAAAAATTGTAATTATCAATAATTGAAAAAACAACCATGAGTAAAGTATTTAGAATTACGCCCAAACGAGTGAAACGCTCTAATGGGCAGGTGTTGACACCAGACATGTCAATCACCGTGACCACACGGTCACACACCACCACTCCATTCTACAATGGAGCCGTAAAGATTAAAGAGCAGTATATGCGCATGTATCAGTTTGACTACAAGAAAGCAAACTGCTCAGCAAGTGATTTTAAATTTGAAAAGTTGGACTAAAAAACAACAAGACATGGGTACACCAATAATTTCACTTAGGGAATATCTTGAGAAAACAGGTGAGAATGGAAGGTTTATAATACCCGATTACCAACGAGGATATATCTGGGGACAAGTAAATCTTCGTGACAAAAAGAAGGAAGACTCCGTCAATTATATGTTGAATAGTTTGCTTTCAGGTTTTGAAGAAGCTAAAGACATGTTCATTCAAGGGATTACTGTGCATGAGGATTCTGAGAAAAATATTACGCTTGTTGACGGGCAACAAAGGACTACCTTTTTCTTTCTGCTCCTGAAATGGCTAAATGCGCCCCAGCATTTTGTTATAGACTACAGTATCCGAGGTGAATCAGACAAATTCCTGAAAGATCTAAATGCTGTTGAATGTTCATTAATACCCGTAAGTGATGATGAGAAGTATCAAGACATCTATTTCTTTAAAAAGACACTGAATACTTTTCAAGGACGTTTAGGTGACTTTGATGAACAGGAAAGAAGGGCTTTTTTGGACTATTTGTTAGAAAAAGTAAAGTTTCTCTATATCGTATTACCAAATGAAGAGAAAGCCAAAATCGTGTTTACCATGATGAATGGCAATAAGGCAGATATGCAAAGTGAGGAACTTGTGAAAGCAGAATTGCTAAGGTGTTCTTCGCTCAAAAATGAAAACATTGGCGAGGCCGAAAATACCGCTATACGTGGACGCTTAGCCCGTGAATGGGATCAATGGCTCTATTGGTGGAACGATAAAAATGTGCAGGAGTTCTTCCATATCGAATCGCAATTAGGTTGGTTGTTGCCCTTGTTTATGAGGAGTGAAAATGTTTCGTTCGATGAATTTCGAAAGAAGAAGTTGGCTAATGCTTCTGTCAAAGAGTCTAAGGCCATTTTCAAGGCACTTAGACTATTACAAAAATCTATTGAAGATGCTTATTCTAATCCTATTACCTATAATTATATAGGAGCCATACTCTGCATTAGGAATTCAAAGCAAGACAGATACCGCTTCCTTAGGTGGTATTTCATAGACTTGAAAAACGAGAAGAATGCTGAGGTGTGTTCCAAGGAACTGAAGAGATACTTCGATTGGGCTGTACTTAACATTAACCATGAGGATATTGATAAAAACAATTATGAGGAATTTGGAAATAAGAAGAATGAGTTTGTTGAAAGACTGAATGATGACTTGCTTTATAATAACGCAAAAGAGACAGGGTTCCGATGGCTCTTAAGATGCAACATTGTACAAGACTGCAACCAAGGGAAATGCGGAAGACCATTTGACTTCGATATTTGGGACCACCGATCGTTAGAACATATCTATCCCAAATCAAAGGTTGGGCATGTTTCAGATAGTGGTGTTTTACTATCACAAGACGAGGAAACCGAATATAAAGAAAAAACAAAAGAACTGCTTTGGCGTGACGACATTAGGTTTGAAGAAAATGGAATAGTATATTCCACAACAGAGCATTCAATTGGTAATTTGGTTCTATTATACGGAGACGATAACAGCAAATTCAGTGATGCTGACTTTCAGACCAAAAAGAATATCTTCTTCGAAACGGAAAACGTTCAGACTTTCAAAAGCCGACATCTCATTCATACTATCAGCGTGTTTGCCCATTCCAATTGGGATGGCGAGCAGATAGCCCGTAACAAGAAGGCTATAATAGACGCATTTAATGATTACTACAAGAAATACGAAAAGAACTATTTGCGATAAGCTATGAATACAAAATTGAAAAGCGGAGAGTATTTCAATCTCCATACGATATTTTCTGGCATCAATGACAAAATTGTGATTCCCGACCTCCAGCGTGATTATTGCTGGGGCAATCCGGACAAAAATTTGGTTAGCAAGTTCCTTGACACAATATTCAGCTTGGACAAAAAGCAGAAATGGCCGATGGGCTTGATTTATGGATATACAGATTCGTTGTCTCCTGAACACATTCAGCTATGTGACGGTCAGCAACGACTGACAACTCTGTTCCTTGTCGTTGGAATCATCAACAGATTATTGCCAGACAATGAATACAAACACTTGCTCATATCGGACTTTGAATACGAGCAAGACGACCAGGAACCATATTTGCAATACGCCATTCGAGAGAGTTCCCTGTATTTTCTCTGTGATCTCACTTGCCATTATTTCCTTAATGCAGACGAAATAGAATCGGTGGATAAAATACCAGAACAGCCTTGGTATTTAGGCATCTACAAAAAGGATCCAACAGTGAAGAGTATATTAAACGCTGTTAAACAGATAGAAGAAAGACTTTCTGGCAGAAAAGACCTGGAAGAATTGGGCAATTTCATTACAAATAACATGGAATTTATGTTCTATGATATGGATAATCGAACCAATGGTGAGGAAACTTTTGTTGTCATCAATACATCGGGCGAACCTCTTACAGCCAATCAGAACCTGAAACCGAAGATAATCAATGAGTATCAGGAAACATACCCCAGAATAGCTAATAAATGGGAACAAATGGAGACCTGGTTCTGGCAAAACAGGAACCGAGATGAAAAGATTCCCCATACTTCTGATGAAGGAATGGCTGAGTTTATGCGGTGTGTGATGATTCTCAAGCATTATCAGTTGACGGGTAAAGTTGAGTTTGCAGTAGATGGCAAAGAATTTCCTTACAAGGACATTGATTTTGCTGAGCTAAGAAGATACTTCATTGCATACAAGTTAATGTACACGACCAACTATCAGGAGCGTTATGACAAACAACCAAAATACACATATAGTCAGGAGGCTCTTTTTGTGATTTTGCCGACTTTGCAGTATTGTTACAAATACATAGGTTATGCAAAGCAGATTGACGTGAAGAGGCTTTATCACCTTTTCAGCAATTTGTCAAGATATGTTGATTTGTCAAAACCTGCCGGACCAATCAGTACAGCTTTGGCATTGGTAAACTCTATGAATGACAAAGATAAAGATGTGGTATGCTTAAAAGATAATCAGGCACTTAGAGAAGAAGAAAGAAGAAAGTTGGAGCTATTGGCTGATGCAAATAGTAATAGAGAAGATATAGAACTGCTATTTGCACAGGCAGAAAACAACAACATTTTCAATGGACAAATCAGAATCTTATTGCAATGGAGCAATAACAATATGGATTCTACTCGGTATTATCTGAACCGTGTTGAGAAGTTGTGGCAAGGCAATTGTGAAGGAAATATTGACATTCTGAGACGTGCCTTACTAACGAGAGGTCTTAAAGACTATCCCCTGGATGTATCAAATAAAAGTCATTTGACTCTTGGATGGGAATGGAAAGAATGGTATAAGATATTTGAGAACAATGTTGAGTCCATTAAAGCGTTTCTCGATGATCAACAATCAATGCAAGATATGATTGACAGCTTTTCAGACGGGTCTTCTCCCTATTATTGTATCATTAAGGATGCTGAAATTCTGCAGAAATCACGAAGAAAGAATTTACGATTAGGATGGAACGACATTGTTATTGTGATGGAGAAAGAACGCTCGATTGCCGATTTCCTTATTATTTTTAACGGTGTGTATTATCCAAAAGACCTGATGCCAAGTGGCTGGAATTATTTGTGGGAGTATTGCGGTGTTCTATACACAGACCATTTGAAATACGACCTAACGATAGATTATATTTTTGAAAAAGGCATAGGCTTTAGGGTTGAAATCTGGAGTGGGAAGTATAAGAACAAAAAAAAATATCCAAATCTCAGCAATATCAGCGAACTGGGATTACAACGCATTGAGAACAAGGGCGAAGAATGTTGGGTAACAGAGCATCTTGAAGACCCAAATAAAGCGAAAGAGAAATTGGTCAAAATTGCGAATTGGGTTGTTGAAAAGTAATAAACTCGATTGAATACAATGGTAACCTGTTTGACTACAAGAAAGCAGGCTGCTCAGTGAATGATTTTGAATATGAGAAGTTGGACTAAAATTATCAAATACTTAACTTTTATATAGGAATTATTATGGAAAGTAAAAACAAACAACAAGAAGAGTACGAATATAGCTGCCTTATAGTGCCTGATGAAGATGGCTATGGAAATGAGTGTTATATCGATGAACTCCTTGATTGTGCTTTGGAATGGTACGAAAAAGAAGATAGAATCAGTTTTCTGAATGATATTATTCGTGATATAGAGCATTATAGAGATTCTTTAGAATAAATATTTCAGAAGAAAAATAATCAAACAATTTATCGAGCATTTCTTCTCAGAATCTATCGTTGCAAAAAGGATTTTGAAGAGTCCGAACATCGCAAAATGTCTCAACTAGAAGAGCAGTACATACGCATGGATTGCAAAAGAAATATTATAAAATTCTAAAACATTATATATTATGGCTTATAAAACACTAACAGATTCAATGATTCATCAATCCTTTGAAAAAACTGGCGTAGATCAGTCGTATTTCCCGATTTACGAGGCTGAAGCAAAACGATGTTTCTTAGCACTTGAAAAAGATTGCCCAGATGAAGATGACAATGCAGAGAGCTGTCTCTCACTTACTGATGATTATATCAAATATTATGTGGAAGAATCCGAAAAAGGACATTGTTGTAAATGGTGTGCATCTGTTGCGGAAAAGAGCGTGACTGGTGGTGATGAAGACGGGATTTATCGTGACACTTATGATAGTTTAGATTCAGCCGAAGAAAAAGAAAGAGAGTTGAATATACATACGAACTCTCTGAGTGAAGATCCCATATACAGGGAAAGATACAAATCGATGTTTGAAGAAGGTATCGCTAATCTGAAAGAAAGTACCGAAAATTACACAAGAATATACCATTCTTTAATTGATAAAGGTAAGAGCGAAGTGTATGCACATGCGTATGCATCTGTTTCTGAAGATTATAAACCTCTTTTTTGCGAAATTTACGCCGAAGCATATGAACTGGGCATAAAACATGGAATGGATGATAGTGGGGCGTATTGTTTTGGCGACTTTTGCACAGAAGCAGTAGATCAAGGTTTATGGGTAGAAAAGGACAAGTTCCTAGAGCGGTATCATGAAGATTGGCAGAAAGAGTTCTATGTGGAATTGTTCCAAATAGAATATGAACACGAACATGGTAAAAAGATGTCCAAACATGAAATGGAACTTGTTAAGGCTGAAATATATTGACAGATGTTGATGAAGTAGAACCACTAATAAATATATATTAACTAATATGAAATACTGGCTATACAGGATTACAGGTGGTGACAATGCTTTAGAATTTGCTCACCCACTTCTATTTAAAAAGAATTACCTATCTATCGGATGGAGTGACTTCTCTAATAATGAATTTGTCAGGGATGTGAAAGAGAATGGCAGTGAAGCCATAGATAAGGCCATGAAGAATGAAGGGTGGGGATTGCCCAAAAATCGATGGAATCTTTGGCGTTTCATCAAAGGAATGAAAAAAGGTGATATTGTTGTTGTTCCAACTTGGGGCGTATTTAGTCTGTTCGAAATAGCAGACGATGAAGTCTTGTCGAATGACTCTATTGATGTCTCAGTTTACAAAGATTGGAATGGACATTTTGCATCCAGACATGAAGATGGTTATTTTTATAATGTTGATGATAAATGTATAGATCTTGGATTTTATCGAAAAGTAAAGCCCGTTTTGCTAAACATCCCTCGTGAAGGCTATGCAGACCAAGAACTTTATTCAAGGATGAAAATTCGACAGACCAATGCGGATATTTCGTTTTTGGCTGAATCTATCGAATATGCGAGGAAGGCTTTTGAACAGAAAAAGCCAATCAATCTTAAAGAACAAATGGTGGAAGAGACAGTTCCAAAGCTATTGTCACTAATTGAGAAATTGACAAATGATATAAAATTTGAGAACTTAGTAGAGTGGTATTTGAAGTCTATAGGTGCGAAAGTAGATACTCCGAGTAAAAACGAATCGCCAACAGAAGATGGTGATGCTGATAAAGTGGCCTATTTTGAAAATATCAAAACTGCAATTATGGTTCAAGTGAAGAAACATGAAGGAACAACTAATGACTGGGCTGTGCAGCAAATAAAAGCATTTAAGGCCAATCACAACTATGGGGACTATCATACACAAATGTGGGTGATTTCTTCTTGTCAAGATTTTAGTGCAAAAGCTAAAATAGAAGCAGAAACAGAGGGTGTTCGTCTTATCAATGGTATAGAATTCGCAAAAATGATATTAGATGCTGGATTGGAAGGATTGAATCTCTAAACAGCGCTGACATTAAAGACAATTTATCTGACCCCATCGCATAATTTTAGGGAAAAAGATCATTTTTCTTCGACCTCTGCCACAAGTTGGCGGAGGTCTTTGTTTTCTTTGCATCGAAATAGAAATATTGATGTTATATGAAAGCTTATCGATTTGTACACTTAAATGTCCACTCACATTATTCAATTAATGATGGGTGCGGTAGCATTAAAGAATTGGTTGATGCCGCCATCAAAGAAAGAATGCCAGGTATTGCTATTACTGATACTGGCAATATGTTTGGCATTATGGAATTTTTCGACTATGTCAGTCAGATTAACATCGACAGACAGGAGAAGGGCAAGAAGCCTTTCAAACCTATCATCGGATGTGAGCTATATGTGGCTAAGAATGGATCAAAGGACAAAAAAGATGGTCACAAGGATTTGAAAGGGTTTCATCTGACTGTTCTAGCCAAGAACTTGATAGGCTATAAGAACCTCATGAAGATTGTGAGTGATTCTTGGACTGAGGGGTTCTATGCAAGTCCTCGAACAGATCGTGTGAATCTGGAGAAATACCATGAAGGGCTGATTGTCCTCTCAGGTAGTGCTGGCAGTGAGGTCTTTACTAAGATTTCCAATGGTGACATAGAAGGTCTGGAGAAAACTATCAAATGGTATCAACAGACTTTCGGAGAGGATTATTATCTAGAACTACAGCGTTGTGCTGATTATGATTTAAAGAGCGACACGCCAAGTGACTTGATGCTTAAACAGCAAAAGGTTAATGCCGTTCTAATGCAGAAAGCAAAGGAATTTGGCGTAAAAGTGGTAGCTACAAATGATGTCCATTATGTGGCTCCTGAAGATTTAGCAGTTTACAATACCCAACAATGCTATGCTACAGGGAAGACAATGGAAGAATTCGCCAAAACAGATTTTCTTCAATTCCGCTGGTTGACATGCAAAAAATTTATGTGCGAATTGTTCTCGGATATTCCTGAAGCTATAGCAAGTACTATGGAGATATATAATAAGGTGGAGTTCTATGACATACACCACACTCCCGTCGTTCCAGCTATTTACATTCCCAATGGCTTCAGGGATGAGGAAATAAGCGAGGAAGATGACTACTTAAAATACTTGTCATTTTCCAAAGCAAGACAGATATACGGGAAATCACTTTCTGAAGATGTGGCTGACAGACTGAAGT
>Ga0247611_10004601_pt1 | contig 18982 bp, 12 predicted proteins | sample 177DNAGHGhighgp2_FD_192422 | JGI IMG/M metagenome (GOLD analysis project Ga0247611, IMG submission 192422) | Sheep rumen microbial communities from Palmerston North, Manawatu-Wanganui, New Zealand - 1770 DNA GHGhigh gp2 | ecosystem: Host-associated > Mammals > Digestive system > Stomach > Rumen... | reverse complement strand
GTTTACGCAGGACGAGCTGAAACAGCCGAAAGCGTTCTGTTCACTTGCCGAAAACGGCATAACCCTGCAGCTGGAGGCTATCTACGACGGTTCAACTCTCATACAACGCTTCGGCTATGAGAATGGGCACTATATGCATATCATGTTCAAAGCTAATCAATAAAAACAGATTGATTGGATTTTACAAGTAATAAAAAATATCTTCAAGTTATGAGAATGTTTAAGTATCTTTATTTCATCGTTTTATCAATTACACTTCTCGCAACAACATCATGCGGCGATGATGATGTCAAGAGTTTTGACTCAAGCAAACTTGAGGGCATTTGGACACAAGTGTTCGATAGTAGAATACAAGACGTGAGTGTAGTTAAATACGTGTTCTATCCAGAAACTTCTTATTCCGGGCGAATTGAGCTTTATGAATCAAATTGGCCAGATGAAGGATGGACGGTTACAGACCTACATTATCGAGTTGGTGAAACAGCACACATGAACATCTTCACCGGAATGGAACATGATGGGAAAACCAAGATATTTATTGAGTGTGACATCAATAAACTCACAAAGTCCGAAATGGTTTGGTATAAGACCGACTCCCAAGAGGAAATTGCTCGTTTCAAGAAAGACAGCAAAATAGACAACAACTGATATAACAACGTCTTTTAATAGCTAAAGCGGTTGGTTTACTTTTGCAGTAAATCAACCGCTTTTGTCGTGTTCGGCAGCGGTCTATAAACTATAAACAATACACTATAAACCACGCCGTAAGGCGTATTGATATGGCTATATCACTGACAATAGACGGAGCACAGGTCGCGCTGAAGAAAGGCTCGTCAATAGAATACGTTTCAGAGAACCGTATCTTTACCGACGCGGACGATTACTCGCTGGAGATTGAACTGCCGCTTGCCGAGTGTCCGCAGAACATCGCCGTGTTCGGACACCTCACACGAAAAGATATTGACACCGACAAAATCTTTTTCAATGCCGTTTTGCAAGACACCAAGTTCCGTAAGGTGGGTGCCGTGGTCATCACAGGCATCACCAACGAAAGCGTCAAGGTGCAGTTCCTGGAGAAACGCTCGTATCAGAACTTCTATCCGCACTTCGATGAGACCTACATCGACGAGCTGGATTTGGGCGAGTGGCCACACATTCACCCCGACAATATCTCATCGGGTGGAATGTCGGGACCTCGCCCAGGATGGGAGGATGCGGTCTATATGACTCCTGCCCAAATGTGGTCAAGGTGGCAGGACTATACGGCTCTGCCGTGGGTGAACAATTATAGCGGCAACTTGCAGAACTGCGCCCGATGGAACGCTTCCGCCAACAAGTATGAATGGAAAGTCAATCCTGACAACGACGAGGACACGGACTTCACCAAAGGTTTCTCGTTTCAGCCCAATCTTCTATGGCTCACCAAGAAGATTTGCGACGCGCTCGGCTACGCCTACGACTTCGCCAAGTGGGAGAACAATGATTACAAGTACCTGCTTGTATGTAACACGCTGCCGTACTCATGGAGCAACCGCCGATGGGCGGCTGCGCTGCCGCACTGGACGGTCAATGAATTTTTCATGGAACTTGAAAAATTCCTGATCATGGAGTTTGACATTGACCACGCACGCAACAAGGTCACGTGCTCGGTCACGGGAGAGAACGTCAGCGGTGCCGGACTGGTAAACATCGAGAAAGTGATTGACGCTTTCTCGGTAGAGGTGAATAGCGAGGAGGACAGCGACAGCAATTATAAGGCCATGCTCAACCAGGGCTTCGCCGATGGCGGCCATCGCCTCGATAATATCTATAACGCCCAATGGTACATCGAGCGAATGACACAAGCCGACGGTACGGTCAAATGTACCGAGTGGGCTACGCTCGCCGACCTGTTCGCAAGCAACCTGCCGCAGGACAGTGTGCTTGACACCGGCGGTGGACGCAGCGACTACGCCCAGTACCCGGGCGGAAAGTGGGGCTTGCACCATGTGCAGGACATCGACACCTACTTTGTCCTCGAAGTGATGAAACGTGTGGAGTACAGGACTACTCCTTTCACGATACACTCCGAGCACATGAAGTGGGGGAATGTGTGTAGGCTGGTACCAGTGAACCGCTTCGGTCCAGTCATTCTCGACAAGGAGAATGAGGACGATGTGGAGGAAATAGGCATCATTCCTGCTTGGATTGATGAGACCGACGAGACCTATGGCAACGTCGTTTTCCTTGACTGTGGCGAGAGCGGTGACGACGACACGAACTCGGCACATCAGACACACCAGTACGTTCCCGATGGTGTGACGTGGCAGGAGCACATCGAACCCGATGTGCCTATCCAGTTCGGAGCTTTCTCCAGCGTGAGCGATGGAAAGAAAGAGAGCAGCGGTGCCGTGTTCGACAAACTCTTTGTCGCCTTTTGGTGGGGCGACTACCTGCGCAACAAGCCGCAGTTGCCCCATCCGTGGACGGACACCTTCGACATGACCTATTCTTATGTCGCTCCCACAGTCCTCACCGATACGAGCAAGCTCACAATCATCTGGGGCGTGATATACAGCGGTCGCAACTACTCCCTGCGTATCAACAACAACGCCTACGGACAAAGCAGCGAGCGGTCAACCTACATTGAGGTAGACCAGAAGAAGAAGTACTCCTTCTCCTTCCTCGCTGATGAAATCCCCAATGTCCGCAGTCTGTTCTACATCGAGGGCAAGAAATACTTGTGCGAGAAAATAACAGCGACATTCACCGAGGCAGGAATGTCGCAATTACTGAAAATGACTTGTTACATGGTCAAGGAGTGAACTCTCTATGAATCAGTTGGAGTGTCTTCGTCATCTAGTGAACCCTTGAACTGCTTGACCCCATCATGGACGAGCATACTATGCTCTTGGATGTAGCGGTTGGTGGTACTCACATCGCTATGGCGTGCCTGGTCACGTGCCACAACCACACCCTGCTCGTTTGCAAGGTCTCGAATACCACTATCTTTCAATGAATAGAACTGGTATTCATCGCTCCAGCCCAATGCCTCACGCATCTTCTTCCATCGGCGGTTGTACTGGTCGGCATTGCATCGCTCAGGAGCAGGACGGAAATCTTTGCCAAAGAGGAAATAAGATGATGGATGAGCAAACACACCCAACTCAACCATAAGCTTCAGCACGGTATCATTGAGAGCGACCTTTGCGCTCTTTTTGTTCTTGCTGAAGTCCTCGCTCACAAAGATGGTCTTATCTTTGAGCGATATGTCGCCCACTTTTAGATATGAAAGTTCGGTTGGGCGAATGAAAGTATAGTATTCCATGTAGCAAGCCAGCAGGAAGCATTTGTCTTCTCGCTTCAAATACTGACGCATTTGTTTGAGCTTAGTGGGCGACAAGTCCTTGCGGTGTTTCTTCTTCTCGTCAAGGGCAGGGATGTGGTCAACAGGATTGCTCTCGATGTACTTGCGAGAGACCATGAACTCGGCGAAGCTGTAGCACCAGCCACGATAGTTGTTGCGTGTTCGCTCGGTCACTCCACGGTCAAGGTAGAGCCAATCCAAGTAGTCGTTAATGAAAGCGCCATCAAACTGATAGGCGTACTTGATTGGCACTACACAAGAGGAGAGATACTGGTTGAGGATGTTCACTCGTGACTGATAAGTGTGCTTGGTTTTCGACCTCGCTTTCTTATCAACATATTCCATATATCTTTCTAAGACATCTGATAATAAAGTAAACCCTCGGCTCTCTTGGGTGTTCACCCAGGGATTCCAGCCACCATGTAATTGATGGGTGACAGTCTCGATAATTTCCGCCGCTTTTCTTCTTCGCTCGCTCTTTTTTGGAATGCCATCGAGCATATATTTCTTTCGTCTCATTTTACCGGTTGCGGGATCAAAAGCGAAGAAATCGACGAACCAATTCTTACCTTCATGAAGTCTCGGATAGGTATATCCGAGCATTTCAGCAGCTGTGCTACATTTTTTTTGATACGACATTTTTTTAACATTTTTTGTCGGAACTTCCGGTTCGTCTAAAAAATGCAAGCCTGTAATCATGAAAATTTACTGTCCGAATTTTGTCCGAGTAAATTCAAAAAAATCGGGCTAAATTTCTGATTTGTAGAAATTTAACCCGAGTTTGGCGGAGAGGACAAGATTCGAACTTGCGGTAGAGTTACCCCTACGGCAGTTTAGCAAACTGCTGGTTTCAGCCACTCACCCACCTCTCCAGTGCCATTAGTGCTGAATGCTTTTTTTTGTTAAGCGACTGCAAAATTAGTGCTTTTTTTGTTATCTGCCAAATTTTTTTGAAAAAATATTTTTATCTTTTCTTATTAACACTTCTCCAAACCATGCGCAATATCCTAGTTTTCAAGATATAACAGCACACCTAAATTGACAATTATTTAATGTTGTTTTTTTGCGTTAGGGCATTGTTATTTTGCTGGCATGGATAATAAAGACAAAAACATTGCGGGCTCTGTAGCCTTCAATAACAATAGCAATAACAATAACAATAACAGCAGCAACAATAGCAACAGCAATAATAGGGTTGAGCACGCAATCGACCGCCTATCTCTCGATGAGATTCTTGCCGAGAACGCGCGACGCAAGGCTGCTCTCACGAGCGACTATGACCCTATAGCGGGCGTGGGCTGCTGCAACAGCCGCGTGCCCTACTCCACTACCGCCGATGACGGCACCACGCAGGAGTTCCTTATTCCTGCGACGATGCTCGACGAGCTGAATGCATCGCCGCCCAAGTCGTTCAAGGAGTGGCAGCTGCTGCGCTTCGGGCACGACTTCGAGTACTGGTGCGCCTGCTGCGTGACAATTCTCGACAAGATTTCGGGCCGGTTTGTAAAGTTCAGGCTCAACCGCCCGCAGCGCCGCGTGCTCCAGATTCTTGAGCAGCAACGGTTGGCCAATGAGCCACTGCGGCTAATCATGCTAAAAGCCAGACAGTGGGGCGGCTCCACGCTGGTGCAGATCTACATGATATGGATTCAGCTGGTGCTCCTGAAGAACTGGAACAGCCTCATCTGCGGCCACTTGCAGCAGACGTCGGCAGCCATCAAGAGCATGTATGGCCGCGTGTTGAGGCTCTACCCTAAAAAGTTCTTTCCCGAGGGCGAGCGTCCTCGCTTTCTCACCTTTGAGGGTAGCCGCAATGTAAAGCAGCTCAACGTGAGCGAGTCGCTGATTATCACCGCCTCGGCTCAGAGCGAGGATGCGGTGCGGGGCTACGACGTGAAGATGGCTCACTTGAGCGAGGTGGCGTTCTGGCCCGAGAGTCCGCTCCACTCTCCCGACGACCTGATACGCTCGGTGAGTGGCACCATCCCCCTTGAGCCGATGACGATGATAGTGCTCGAATCAACCGCCAACGGCGTGGGCAACTATTTCCACACCGAGTGGCAGCGCGCCAAGAGCGGCCACAGCGACAAGGCTCCAGTGTTCGTGCCCTGGCACGAGATAGAGATATACCAACTGCAAGTGACCGATGTCGAGGAACTAGTGAATGAGCTCGACGACTATGAGAAGGCGCTATGGGACGACGGCTGCACGCTAGAGCAAATCAACTGGTATCACCACAAGCGCAAGGAATATAGCAGCCAGGTGCTGATGGCGGCAGAGTTCCCCAGCACCGACGTGGAGGCTTTCCTCACCACCAGCCGCAACGTGTTTGACCCCATCACGCTCGAGGAGCTGCGCCAGGGCTGCAACCTCCCCTGCCAGCGTGGCGACATGGTGGCCAGTGGCGCCAGGAGCGTTGTGGGTGCGAGGTTTGAGTTTGGCTTTGGCAGCAATGCCATGCAGGTGTGGAAGAGGCCCGAGCACAGCAAGTGCCGCTACCGCTACCTCGTTGCCGTGGATGTGGGCGGTTGCCTGGTCAATGCCGACTGGTCGGTGATTGCCGTCTTCGACACCCACAACGATGCCATCGGTAACGGCGACTGCCGCCCCGAGGTGGTGGCGCAATGGCGCGGCCACCTCGACAAGGACCAGATGGCATGGAAAGCGGCACAGGTGGCACGCTACTACAACAACGCCATGCTAGTGTTTGAGAGCAATTCCATCGAGAGCGACCGCATGGTGGGAGAGACGCTGCTAAGGTCGATAGGTATGCACTATCCTCACCTCTACTACCGCGACAACGACAAGTCGAAACCCGGCTTCCACACCAACGTCAAGACCAAGAACGAAGCCATTAGCAACCTCATCGCCTACATCCGCGACAAGGCCTACATAGAGCACGACAACCAGGCCATCAACGAGATGCTCGACTATGAGATACAGCCCAACGGCAGGAGCTACGGCGCGCGCAAAGGTTGCCACGACGACATTCTCATGACGCGAGCCATAGCCCTGCAAGTGATTGAGCAGAGGAAGATCACCTGCGGTGGTTCAAGAGCTGGTGACTCCAATCAGTTCATCAACCACGACAAGCCATCGGCAACAAGGCATTATCTGTAATTGTGTTCACTTTTTTAAAAAAGCACTCGAATTAAACGAATTACAACAAGTCCTATTTATTAATATTAAGTTTTTGGGATTGTCTTCTTATTGCTGTTTTGCGTGATTTTTCCAAAAAACACCCCATTTTTTTGACACACTCTCGTGCATTTGTCCACAATCTCATTACCAGGTTTATGAAAATACCACTCTTTTTCATGAAATAACGTTGATTTTATACTATTTTTCGAGAAAAAACGATATTTTTCAAGAAAAAATTTGTTTTTTAAAAAAATATGTTATATATTTGCAGCAAAATCTAACTGAGGGGTTTCCCTCATTATTCTCAAAAAATAGTTGTTTTATAGATAATTGTGTATTTAAGGAACGGGATAGTCGTGAGATTATCCCTTTTTCAGTGCATTTTTTGGTAGATAATTAAAGGTGATTGGTCTAGAAATATCATCTGAACGGCGGCAAATGGCCTGCCACTGCTGGCATCGCCGTTAAACCAACCCCACTGATAAGAGGTCAAAGAGACAAACAAACAAGAATTATTCACTATTTTAAAATTTGAGCATTATGAAAAGGACAGTTTACAACACAATGATTGGCTTGATGCTCGCAAGCGGGCTCGCCATCACATCGACTGGAGCAATGGCGCAAGGCCGCCGTCCAGCAGCAGCTAACAACGCGGCAGCAGCAGGCAACCGCAGTGTTGCCACTGCACCTCGCAATAATGCCGCGACAGTGACTAACAATAATAATGTGTCGAGCCGCCCAGCTGCCACCAGCGTTACTCCACAGGTGACCAGGAGCACCACGCCCAGCGGCACTCGCTCGACAAGCGGCACCCCCACGATGCGTCCATCCACTGGCAGCACCACAGGCAGCCGCAGCACCACAGGCTCTAGCAGCACCAGCGTTCGCCCCACCACTGGCGGCAACCGCGGCACAAGCAGCACAGTGAGCCCTACTATCATCAATGCCAACAGCGGCAACCGCTCGGCAACAAGTGGCACCAGCAGCAATGTGCGCTCCAACGGCACCAGCATAGGCACCACTGGCAACAACGCTCGCCCCAGCACTGGCAGCAACGCTCGCCCCAGCACTGGCAGCAACGCTCGCCCCAGCACTGGCAGCAGCAACCGCACCAATTCTGGGCACACACCAGTACCTAGCAGCCGTCCCGACAACCGTCCCAAGGTTAAGGGCCACGTAGTGACTGGCGGCAGTCCCAGCATCGACTACTCGACCTATCGCTACAACAGCAGCTGGCGTCCTCGCTACAATGGCGACCGCTTCTTCAACAGCTTCCGTTACAACAGCTGGAGTTGGCGCAACCCCATTCGCCCCTCGGTGCGCCCCTGGCGTCCAGCCACAATGTGGGTTTATCGTCCTATCGTCACCGTCAACGTGAATCGCTACTACGGCTATCCCACCATCGGTGGAGTGCTGGGACTGGCATGGGGAACTTCATTTGGCAACGCCTTGAACTACCTCTACTACAACGGCTACTACATCGACGGCTTCATGGACAACATCGTGTATCTGACCGACGTGGAACTGCTCGACTATGGCTGGGACGACGTGATGATGCAGTTTGACGGCAACAACAGGCTCGACTACGTGGAGTTTGTATATACCAGCGACGATTACGACACCAGCCGCTTCTTCAGCCTCTACAATGAGCTGTGCAGCATCTATGGCAGTCCCGTGAGCTTCACTAACTCGATGTACTCCTGGTATGGAGGCGACGGCATAGGCTTCGTGAACCTCGGCTTCGACCGCACTTACGACTACAGCTACACCGTACTTGCCTTTGGCGTATAAAATCACACACTCCAAGCCAAGCAAGCGACGACTCTATATACCAAACCAACACAATCATTTAAAAAGCAGGAGCCTCACTAGCTGGGGCTCCTATTTTATCGGGGATGGGGGATCGGAGGTCGGGGATCGGGGATCGGGGGGCGGGGGGCGGAATAGGGACAAGAACCTTCCTCGACCCTCAATCCTCGACCCTCAATCCTCGATCCCCCATCCCCGATCCCCCATCCCCGATCCCCCATCCCCCATCCCCGATCCCCCATCCTCGATCCCCGATCCCCCATCCTCGATCCCCGATCCCCCATCCCCGATCCCCGTTCTATCACTTCAGATTGCTGAGATCAATCTTCATGCCCTCGGTGGCGGCGATGGTGTTAGGGAACTCGGCTTGGGCCTCTCGCTCAAGCAGGCTGATGTCCTTGTAACGGCTGCTATAATGGCCCAGCAGGAGCCTCTTGGCATCCGCCTCACGTGCCACCATTGCCGCCTGGCGTGCTGTGCTGTGATAGCGCTTGGTAGCGTCCTTGAGGTTGGCCTCGCCGTAGGTAGCCTCGTGGTATATCCAATCTACTCCCTTAACCGCATTAATCACCCGCTTGGAGTATTTAGTGTCGGCACAATAGGCATAAGATATCGACCTGTCGGCATCGGTGGTGAGCTCAGAGTTGGGTATCACCACCCCGCTAGGCGAGACGTAATCCTTGCCTTGCTGCAAGCTATACATGGCATGATGTGGCACCTGGCGCTGCTGGCACGCCCATGAGTTGATGTGTCGCAACTTGGGCTTCTCCTGGAACAGAAAGCCCACGCACGGCACGCGGTGAGTCACCGGGAAGGAGGTCACCGTGATAGCGTTGTCCTCATAGATCACCGCCTTGTGGGTGTCGATGATGTTGAACCTAAGGTCATAGGAGCGGTCGCGGCAGAAGAAGTCGAGCATCCTCCCAAAGAGCTCGGCGCCGTCCTTGAAGATGTGTACCGTCACGGTACCGCCAATGTTGTGAAGCGCCATCGTCGAGAGCAACCCCAGCAACCCAAAGCAGTGGTCGCCATGCAGGTGGCTGATAAAAATGTTTTTTAGCCTGGAGAACTTCAGGTGACGGCGTTGCATCTCGAGCTGCGCGCCCTCGCCACAGTCAATCATCATCAGGTGGCCACGCACATTGAGCACCTGGCACGATGGCAGGTGCTGCAAGGTTGACTTGGCCGACCCACACCCCAGGATGTTAAGTTCCAAGATGTCCATATCAATATCTACAAATATTTTATTCAAGTTTATATAAAAACGACTGGCAGCAGCGAGCAGCAAAGAGTTTTCAAAGATAGTGAAAATTCTTCACATGGGCAAAGAAAAAGGCACTCACTACCCAAAGCAGCAAGAAATTTGTACATTTCAGCTAAAAAAAAGTTAAAATCGACTATTTAATTACCCAAAACACTTGCACACTATCTATCAACTCTATATATTTGCACCAAGTTTTTTCATAGGATTAGATTTTTAAGGTTTACTTTATGCGGATGTTGAGAAACATCTGCATAATTTTTTTGTACTTGATAAAGACAATTAAGGACAAAATCATCTTGCATAAGTCACTCCCGAGCGAGGTAAAATGTAGGGACAAGGCGTGCCTTGTCCGTGCCTTTTTAGGGTGCTGGGCGTTAGCCTCTCTAACCACTAACCTATAACCACTAACCTTCATGTTTCGGTCTCTTCCGAAACTTGAGTTATGTGTAAAAAATGAAACTTAACACTCAAAATCTTAGCACTTATCACATAAAAATCACTACCTTTGCAAAAACAAATTCTTCAAAGCTATGAAACGACTTCTCAACATGATGCTGGCACTAGTGCTGGCGGGCGCTGCCTGGGCAGCGGGTAATGAAAACTACACAGTGATCGTCTCGTGCGACGGACTGCGATGGGACTACGCCGAGTGCTTCGACATGCCGTTCTTCGACCGACTCGCCAAAGAGGGCGTCAAGGCCGTGATGCAACCCTCGTTCCCCACCAAGACCTTCCCTAACCACTACACCCTTGCCACGGGTCTCTACCCTGACCACCACGGCATTATCGCCAACACATTCAGAATCCTCGACGAGGACAAGAAATACCGCATTGGCAGCGAAGTGGCTGGCCAGGGCAAATACTACGGCGGCGACCCCATCTGGCTCACCGCCAAGCGCCAGGGCGTGAACACGGCTACCGTCTATTGGGTGGGCAGCGACGTGAAAATCAACGGCGAGTACCCCACCTACTGGCAGGACTACCGCAAGAAGCCGCTACTCAAGCCCGAAGAGCGCGTAGATAAAGTAATCGAGCTGCTCAACCTGCCTGTGGACAAGCGCCCGCACCTGGTGATGTGCTACTTTGAGGAACCCGACCACTCGGGCCACAGCTACGGCCCCATCAACAAGAAGACTCGCCGCGTGGCCGAGAGCCTCGACGACCTGCTGTGGAAACTATGGGCGCGCCTGAAGGCGATTCCCGAGATTGGCGACAAAATCAACCTCATCATCACCGGCGACCACGGCATGGCATGGCTTAGCGACGTGCGTGTGGTGCGCAGCGACCACTACATCAAGAAAGAGTGGGTGCAGCACTTCGACGGCGACAGCCCAGCGCTCATCTATGTGAGCAAGCCGGAATATGCCGACTCCATCGTCAATGCACTGCAAGGCGTTGATCACATCCGTGCCTGGAAGAAGGGTGAACTGCCAGGCTACCTGCACTATGGCACTAACAAGAACATGGGCGACGTGGTGGTGCTGCCCGACCTGGGGTGGGTGTTCCGCGACAACACCAAGGTGAATGGCGGCACTCACGGCTGGGACCCCACTTATAGCGACATGCTCGTGGGATTCCGTGCCATTGGTCCCGACTTCAAGGTGGGCTATGTGCGACCAGGCACCTTCCGCAACGTGTGCATCTATCCCCTGCTGGCCCACCTGCTAGGCATCACACCTGCCGCCTGCGATGGCGACCTCAAGGAGGTGAGCGATATGCTCAAAGTGGCTCCGCCGCAGTTCTGAGGCGCTGCGCTGGTTTTGACGCTCGCTGACGCGAGCTGGGCTTTCTAGATGTTCTAGATAATCTAGAATTTCTAGAACATCTAGAAACTCTCCACTCACAAACTATAAACTATTAACTATTAACTATAAGCTATAAAAGCTATGAGCTATAGCGACGACGAGTGGTGGATCTACCGCACCTATACCGACCCCGACGGCATTGAGTTTAATGTCATGGGGCTTGTGCTGCTGGCTGCTGCCATAGTGCTGCTGTGGCAAGAGCCTGGCTACATGGTGTTCATCATGTGCCTGGCCATCAACGTGCTGCTGCACGATGGTGGCCACTACATCGCCGGCAGGGCATTCAAGTGCGTGGTGAGAAGGGTCGCGGTGTTCTTCATCCCCGTAGTATCCTATAAGAATAGAGCCACCAGCTCCTACGACCCCGCCACCCACTCCTGGCGCGACACGGTGTGGACACTGGGCGTGCTGCCCTTTGGCGGATACACCACCTTTGAGACGGCAACCACCCCGGCGCCGGCCACCCCGCGCCATAGCCCTTTTCTCAACCACAAGCCAGCCTGGCAGCGCCTCATTATCAACACCGCCGGCATTATGGTGAACCTCGCCACGTTTGTGGTGTGCCTGGCAATCAACGGCTTCTCGCTGACGGTCACCGGCAACCCCTGGCTCAGCACCATGCTATACCTCTCGCTATCGCTCTCGGTGCTCAACCTGCTGCCACTCTACCCTCTCGACGGTGCTGCTGCCATCATCTCCATCTACGAGGTATGTACAGGCCACAAGCCTCCCAAAACGCTCCTCACTATTTTCCAAATCGCTGGAGTGGTGCTTTTCATCTACCTCTTCTGGCTTAACCCCAGCATCCTCAACAAGCTTATAAACCTTGTCATCAGCAACTAATGGTCACTCCATAGCACAAGAAAAAAGAAACATCGAGGGCACAATGTGTGTGTCGCTCGATGTTTCTTTTTTTCTTAGTACAGCAAAAAAATTAGAAATTCACGCCGAAGTTGAGATAGAGGGTGCGGTTGCTGCTTGAGTTGTAGTCGTCGTGGCTGATGTTGGCTAGGCCTATGTCGTAGGTCAAGTCGAGGTAGAACATGCTGAAGCCCACACCGCACCCTATGCGCAAGCCGCCATCGAAGCGCTTCATACGCGGGAACTCACCTTCTCCAGGCAGAACTCCCAGCTTATCTACCGCCTCGCTATTGGTCATATCTTTTCCAAAGGCTCCAGTCTTTTTCTCAACCGATTTGTTCTTGATATTACCATCCAAGCCCACTGCCAGGTATCCACCAAAGAGAGGATGTATCGAGAGCCCCATGTCGGTGTAATAAATGTACTTGAACACCAGTGGCAACTCAATGTAACTAAGGCTGGTGTTAAACTTCTGATTGCGGTAGTCGCTATTGCCGCCCTTGTTGACGTAGCTAAGCCCAGTCTCAAAGAACACCGGTGCGCGGTTAGTGATCTCAAAGCCTACCACACCACCCAGATGCAGCCCCGTCTTGCTGCCGCCGGCATAGGGGATTGCATCGCCGCTCACACTCGAGAATGCCGGACCTATGCGCATGCCAAAGTACATGTCCTTGCCATAGTAGTTCCTGATCCAGCGGCTGTGGCCGCGCTCGTAGTCGTAGCGGTTGCTGGGTGCTGAGGAAGAATAGTTGTGGCGCTGCGCCATCATGGGCAGAGCCGCCATGAGCGCAATCATTGCTAGTGTAAATAATTTCTTCATAATGCGTAATATATTGTTAAAGTGAGTATTATTTTCAAAACTGCAAAGTTAAGAAAAACTTTTTAAAAAAACAAGCACTTATTTTGTCTAAATGATTTTTGTATTCCAAAAAAATGCACTACCTTTGCACCAAAATTCATGTGCAAGGCAAGAGAAATGAAGCCGTTTGATTTTCTTATACTGAAAGCGCATTATCCTGGCAATCAACCCATTGTTGCCAAGGATAAAATTTCAGACTCTAATTGCACAGCAACGACATGCAGCCTCACACCGTTATTAGTGGCAAGCTAATAGCGGTGTGTGTCTTTTTTCCACACTTTAACAAGATTACTTTTTAATCACTTTTTATTAATCTAAAAATTCTATGCTTAAAAGATTTTACTTCTCAGCGTTGATGATGTTGCTCGCAGGAGCAATAGCATTGAACGCCCAGATTACCACCTCGTCGATGACAGGTGTAATCGTCGATGAGTCCAATGAACCCCTCATTGGTGCAGTGGTAAAAGCTCTTCACGTGCCCTCAGGCACTGAGTACAATGCCGTTACCAATTTGGATGGCCGTTTCAACATCCAGGGTATGCGCACTGGTGGTCCTTACACCACTACAGTATCTTATGTGGGATACAAGAACAAGGTGATCACCGAGATCACCCTGGCACTTGGTGAGACCTACAATTTGCCCATTGTGATGAGCACCGACAACAACCAGCTGCAGGAAGTGGTGGTTGTGGGCAACGCGTCAAAATTCTCCACCGAGAAGACTGGTGCGACGACCAACATCACCAATGTTCAAATCACCAACCTACCCACCGTGACACGCAGCATCACCGACGTCACTCGCCTCTCGCCTTATGGAGGTAACGGAATGAGCTTTGCCGGAGCCGATGGTCGTACCGCCAACTTCACTGTGGACGGTGCAAACTTCAACAACAACTTCGGTCTGAGCCCCAACCTGCCTGGTGGCGGCAACCCCATCTCGCTCGACGCTATCGAGGAGATGCAGGTGGTAATCTCGCCCTACGACGTGCGCCAGACCAACTTCATTGGCGGTGGCGTGAATGCCATCACCAAGAGTGGTAACAACACCTTCAAGGGCAGCGCCTACATCTATCACCGCAACGAGAACATGCGCGGCGATGCAGTAGATGGTGAGCAAATCGCCGGCGCCCGCGCCAAGGACCGCGTCACCACCTATGGCTTCACTCTGGGTGGCCCCATCATCAAGAACAAGCTGTTCTTCTTCGTCAATGGTGAGATGTCAAAGATACCTACCGTTGCCAACCGCTGGCGTGCATCGGAGAACGGAGTTGCCGACCCCGACAACTACCTGTCGCGCACGACAATTGCCGACATGCAGCGCGTTCAAAAGCACGTGCTTGACAAGTATGGCTACGACACTGGTTCTTACACCGACTTCCCCGCCGATGAGAGCAACTACAAGCTGCTGGCACGCATCGACTGGAACATCACCAACGACCATCACCTGGCAGTGCGCTACAACTACACCAAGAATAATGTGTGGAACGCTGCTAACGCCACCTCTATGGACGGCGGCACACGCTCGTCATTTGGCCGCGCTTCGCAATACTCTATGATATTTGCTAACTCTATGTACTCGATGAAGAACCTGGTTCACTCGCTCTCGTTCGACCTCAACAGCCGCCTGAGCGACAATCTGAGCAACCAGTTCCTCGCCACTTGGTCTAAGCTTGACGACGTGCGTGGCACCAACTCCAGCGAGTTCCCATTCATCGACATCCAGGATGGCACTGGTAACAACGGCAACTACATGGCCCTCGGCTATGAGCTCTTCACCTGGAACAATGCCGTTCACAACACCATCTGGAACATTAAGGATGACATCACTTACTATGCCGGCAACCACAAAATCATTGCTGGCTTGAACTTCGAGCATCAGATGGCCGACAACCAATACATGCGCAACGGTACCGGCTACTACCGCTATGCAAGCGTTGACGACTTCATCAACGGTGCCGCCCCCGAGATAGTGTGCTTGACCTACGGTTACGACGGCGAGACTCATCCCGCTGCCCGCGTTCAGTTTAACAAGGCTGGTATCTATGGCCAGGACGAGTGGAACGTTTCAGACAAGTTTAAACTCACCTACGGCCTGCGCATCGACGGCCTCTTCTTCAACAACAAGGACTTGATGACCAACAATAAGATCCTTGCTCTCGACTACTACGACAAGGACGGCAACGTTCGCAACATCGACACTGGCAAGTGGCCCAAGAGCAGCGTTACATTCTCGCCACGCGTGGGCTTCGTCTATGACGTCTTTGGCGACAAGAGCCTCAAGGTGCGTGGTGGTACAGGTCTCTTCTCGGGACGCCTGCCACTGGTGTTCTTCACTAACATGCCCACCAACGGCGGTATGGTTCAATACCAAGCACAACTCAGTGCTAAGAACACCGACATGAACCAGTTTGCTGGCGGTCTTGTTACCGACGCTAATGGCAACGCCACTATCGCTGCCTTGCAGCAGAAACTCTTCGACATGGGTTATCCACAGACTGTTAAGCCCGAGGACGGCACAGTGCCCTCGGCTGTTAATGGTGTAGATCCCAAGTTCAAGATGCCACAGGTGTGGAAATCGTCTATCGCTATCGACTATGCCTTCCCGGTATCGTTCCCATTGACACTCACTGGTGAGTTCATCTTCAACAAGACTGTTAATGGTGTTTCAATCAGCGACTGGTCAATTCCTAGCGTAGGTGGCTTTGCCCGCTTCAACGGTGTTGACAACCGTCCCATCTATCCTGCTGGATTCCGCACTAACACTAAGGCTTTCGTCCTCGAGAACACTAGCAAGGGCTACGGCTGGAGCGCCAACATCATGGCAACTGCCAAGCCTGCCGACTGGGTAAGCCTCATGGCATCTTACACCCACACCGTTTCGAAGGAGATCACCGGTATGCCAGGTTCTGCAGCCGAGAGCGCCTTCACCTATGTTCCCACTACCGAAGGTCCCAACAACATCAAGCTGCACAACTCACAGTATGTTACCCCCGACCGCTTCATCGCAAGTGCCACACTGCACGACCGTAGCGGCAACCACTACAGCCTCATCTATGAGACCTGGCGTGGCGGCTACAACTACTCTTACATGACCACCAACGACATGAACGGTGACGGCTATGCCTATGATGCAATCTACATCCCAACCGATGCTGAGGTTGAGGCCGGTGACTTCCGCTTCAAGAGCACCAGCGACCGCGACCGCTTCATGGGCTTCGTTCACAACGACGGCTACCTGAAGAACCACCAGGGCAAGTATGCCGAGGCTTACAGCGTTTATAGCCCCTGGGTACACCGCATCGACCTGGGCTATAAGCACGACTTCACCTTCCGTGCAGGCCAAACCAAGCACACCATCCAGCTGAGCTTCGACATGAAGAACGTGCTCAACTTCTTCAACTCGAGTTGGGGTGTGAGCAAGTACCTCAATCCCGAGATTGGCAGCGAGGCTCGCATCCTCAAGTATGAGGGTGTTGATGCTCAGGGTTATCCCTTGTTCTCTACTCCCGCATCAATCAGCGGTGACACCAAGACCTGGACTCCTAATCATGCAATTGGTCAGTGCTGGAACATGTCGATAGGCGTTAAGTATATTTTCAACTAATTAATTAAAGTAATATCCTAACTATGAAACTAAGATATTTTATTCCCGCATTTATTGCACTGCTCGGTGCAATGCTGGTTAGTTGCTCTGATGACGACAAGATCACCTTGCTCGACGAGATTCAGGTTTCGCGTTCCTACGTAGCCATTGACAAGGAAGGTGGCTCAACATCTATCATTGTCACCGCCAAGGACTCGTGGAGCTTTGACGAGACTCAAATCCCCAGCTGGCTTACCATTAGCCCCATGTCTGGTGGTGCTGGTGAAACCGAGGTGACATTTAGTGCCGAGGGTACTATCAACGGCCGCAACGCCGACCTTAACATCGCGTGCGCTGGACGCAAGCAGAACATCAAGGTGCTTCAGGGACTCTCTGAAACCAAGACTGCCACCTGTGCCGAGGTTGCCGCTGGCAACGAGGGCATGACCTACCGCGTCACTGGTTCCGTTAACAACATCTACAACTTGGAGTATGGCAACTTCTTCATCAACGATGGCACTGGCAATCTTCAGATTTATGGCACTCTCAACAAGAGTGGCAAGACCAAGGGCTTCCCCATTGCCGACTGGGGCATCGAGGAAGGCGACATCATCACCGTTGAGGGTCCATTGAAGTTCTACAACGGCGCCGCCGAGCTGTGTGATGTAACTGTTATTAAACTGGTGAAATCGCTGCTCAAGGTTGAGAGCATCGACCCCGAGAACGCAACTATTCCTCTCGAGGGCGGTAACGTTACTGTCAACCTCAGCAGCAAAGGCAACGGCGTGAGCGTGGAGATTCCCGAGAGTGCCAAGAGCTGGCTCTCGATCAGTAACATCACTGGCGGTAGCAGCCCCGTTGTTACCTTCCATGCTGGTGCCAACGCCGGCGGCGACCGCAGCGCTGAGGTTACATTCAAGACCAGCAACGGCTCGCAAGAGAGTGTGGTTACTGCCACCATCAAGCAAACTGGTTCTATCGTAGATGTTAACTGCACCGAGTTCCTCGAGGCCGAAGAGGGCGACACCCAGTATCGCATCACCGCTGTTATCCAAAGCGTTGCCAACACCTCCTATGGTAATGTCTATCTGCGCGACTTCACCGACGAGCAAGTCTATGTCTTTGGCATCGGTGCCAAGGGCGACTTCCAGGCTCTCGGACTCAAGGAAGGCGACATCGTCACATTGGTAGGAAAGCGCAGCTCGCACAACGGCAACCCACAGATGAAGGAAGCGCAGTATGAGAGCCACATCCCCGTTACCGACGTGACCATTGCTGAGTTCCTCACCAAGCCCGACAACAAGAACGTGTATTACCGCATCACAGGAGAGGTAAGCTCTCTATTTGACAAGAATGGTAATGCCAATGACTGGGGCAACATGTTTATCACCGATGGTAGCAACGAGCTTTATGTCTATGGCCTCTACCCAGGCTATGGCGCCACTGGCGACAGCCGCAAGTTCTGGGTAACCACCGCTGGCATTGAGGTAGGCGACAAGCTCACCACTATTGGTTATAAAGACACCTTTGGTGGCGTCGTTGAGATTTGCGGCGGCATCTACTTCTCGCACAGCAAGTAATAGCGAGTCACCCTAGAGCATTACTAAACCCTACAAATAAGGTTAAGAATTCCCTCCCGAAAGGCTGGCATCCCCAAGTGCCAGCCTTTCTTTTCTTTCGTCCAGTTTATTCAAAGACAATTAAATACAAAAAAATTTTTTCCCTCTTTTATTAATGACAATTCTCGGGACACCTGCAAAAACCTGTGTTAGGTTGAGACATTGGGCATCGAAGATGCCGGGCGGGTCGAAGACCCGACTTCAATCGCAAGACCATGCAAGAACCCCAAAGGGGTTCGCAGCTTGGTCCCTGCTGAATCTTACGAAAAGTGCCTCGAAGAGGAACTTCCACCACAGGCTTTTCATGTGAGCCTATAATCATTCCACTCCAGCCCTGAGCGATTTATCATCTCTTTATACTCCTGCTCAAAAGTCTGTTCTTTGTGATGCTCACGCTGGCGGTTGATATAGTTAACGATTCTGTCCTTGTCGCGCACGCTGCACGAGAATGCGCCATATTCCTTGCCCCATCCGCTGAACATGGGGAAGTAAACCTGCTGTTTCGCCCACTTGCTGCTACCCTGCTTGATGTCTCGCACCAAGTCGCTGAGTGCCATCGCCGGCGACAGCTCAACAAGCCTGTGTATGTGGTTGCCTATGCCGCCAATGCGGTAGAGCTTGCAGTTGCGGCTGTTGATGATTGACCAGATGTAACGGTACATGTGCTCGCTGGTCTCGTCGGGGATGGTCATCTC
>Ga0247611_10004600_pt1 | contig 18985 bp, 18 predicted proteins | sample 177DNAGHGhighgp2_FD_192422 | JGI IMG/M metagenome (GOLD analysis project Ga0247611, IMG submission 192422) | Sheep rumen microbial communities from Palmerston North, Manawatu-Wanganui, New Zealand - 1770 DNA GHGhigh gp2 | ecosystem: Host-associated > Mammals > Digestive system > Stomach > Rumen... | reverse complement strand
GTAACCACGAGTATTATCAGTTTTGCGATGTGATGGAGCGTGGTCTACAATGGAAATGGATGTTCAAAGACAATGTGGGCATCTATCAGAATCAAGTAATTCGGATTGACAACACCGACTTCGTTCTGAGCACTTTGTGGTCAAACATTCCGGCACAGGATGAGTATTTCGTGTGGAAAGGGCTGAATGATTTTCGTCAGACCAAATACAAGGGAAAACTCATCCAGATGAATGAGTATAACCAGCTGCATCAGTTCTGCGTGGATTTCATCAAGAAAAGCGTGGCAGAAAGTACGGCAGAGAAGATTGTTGTGGTTACCCATCACTTGCCTACACGACAGGTGGTGGCACCACAGCATCTGGATTCGCTCATCAATAGTGCCTTCGCTACAGAGTTGGGCGATTTAATAGTCAACAGCCGTATTGATGTATGGATATATGGCCACTCCCACACCAATATAGATGCTACCATTGGCAAAACCAAAGTCATCAGCAACCAAATGGGGTATGTCTTCTATGACGAGCATCTTTCGAACGGATTTGATGCAGGGAAGTACGTTGAACTATAAAAAGTTAAGAACATGAAACAAAAAGATAACAACCCGATATTGTTAATAATACCAGACATACATGGGCGTTTGTTCTGGATATCGGCCACAAGGAAGTATCCTGACTTGCCTGTGATTTTCCTGGGAGACTATCTGGACCCATATACACATTATGAGGGCATCCTTCCAAGTGAGGCTCTTGCGAATTTCAAGGAAATCCTTGACTTCAAGAAAGCCAACATGGAAAGGGTTACTCTGCTTTTGGGTAATCACGACATCCACTACTTTGACAAGGATATGAATAGCAGCCGTAAAGACAAAGAACACTATGATGAGATTCATCAAATCTTCAGTGAAAATCTGTCTATGTTCAAACTAGCGATGACGGTAAGGACAGAAGAGAACGATTTCCTCTTTACTCATGCCGGTGTAGATATCAATTGGCTAAGGTATAGAATGCCCGATGTCAACCCGAAAGATGTGAATGACATCTGCAAATCTCTCAATGACAAACTGATGACAGAAGAGAGTCTTTATGATTTTGTTTTCAATGGCTTGATGGATGTTTCCGCTTCACGTTGGGGCTATGCTCGATATCCCTCACCAGTATGGACGGATGAAACGGACCACCAATACGTGAGAGAGCGATTGCCCAATGTCTATCAAGTCTTTGGGCATACCCAACAGGAATCGGAACCTGTCATCACAGAGCAATATGCATGCTTAGATTGTCGCAGGGCCTTCCTGATAACAAACAAAGGCAATATTATAGAAGCATGAATCTATCGGTTTATTCTTACAAGAAAAAAGTAAGGAATAACATTACTCACGCAAAAATAATTGCGTGAGTTTTTACTTCTTGAAGCTATACATTGGCGTTTCAACATAACAGTTTATTATCAAACTATTATTCGAATATTTGCAGCACAAAAGTTCAATAATAAACTATTATGGATGACATTTACATGCTTGCCGATACCATTATCTTTAATAGAATAGGCGGTAACTTGAAAGCAACTAGACTGAAGCTGAATATCACTCAACAAAGCTTGGCTGATGCGGCAGACATCTCTCTTTCCTCTCTGAAGAAAATTGAGAAAGGAGAGATTGGCTCGTTTAATTCGCTGCTGAGAGTTTTGCGGACATTAAGGAAACTCAATGTGCTTCAACCTTTGGTGGAAGAAGAATAACTGAGTCCGAGCGAATACTATGAACTCGTACATTCAATCAAGTCAAGACGTCAACGAAAACGAGCATCCAGAATGTATAAGTCAAGTTGAATAATCTTCACCCAATACCACAAAAATCACATTGTGGAAAATCTTGCGTAAACAAAGAGTAGTCTGGATGCTTTTGCGAGACCTTACCAATGAATAGTCTGAAGGTTTTTATCTCAAAAATGCGTTTTTTCAACAAAAGTGCCTTCGAAAGAGTAAATGCAAATGTAAACAACCATTGAAATACATTGATATACAGTTGTTTATTCTCGAATTTTGCGTAAACAATGCGTAAACATCGCGTAAACAATGCGTAAACAGAGCAAATAAAACAAAGATTTAGTTATTATTCCACGAATAAATAAGTAAAAACAAGTAGTCTGTGGGTTTTATAAATGTGGACAAATAGGCAAAAATCATGTCTGCGTAAACAATGCGTAAACATTTTGTTTCAGTTAGGGGTATTTTTATAAGATTCTGTGAAAATCATAAATATCTAAATCGCTGAGCATCAATATAGTTACGTATCATAGAGTATCATAAAAATCGTTATTTGCGGCTCATAATCTGGAGGTCCCTGGTTCAAGCCCAGGCTGGTCTACACTGAAACACAAGGAGTTACACAGAAAATGTAACTCCTTTTTCTTTTGTTCGCGAACACCATGCGAACACTGAGCGTAATCTCAGACATCCCATGAACACAGGGAAATTCCGCGAACACGCTTTTGGTGTTCGCAAAATACCCAATCATCATCTTCTGGGAATTATTATCGACCTCCAATCTCATTTTTTCAGTTCCATCTTTCTTTTTGGGGAGCCAAACCTCATTTTGGTGTTCGCAAATGGTGTTCGCAAGGTGTATTACCCGGTTATATCTGTAATACCAGTAAGCTACTTTTGAATAATGACCCAATGTCCAGCACTTGTGTTGCCCTCGCGAATTAGAACACCCAACTTCTGCATGGTAGCAAGGTCGCGCTGAATGGTACGATGTACTACCGACAAAACTACCGACATTTCTTGTGCAGATATAAAGGGATTATCTTTTATGAGATTTACCATTTTCTTCTGTCTATCAGTCAGTTGAACTTGCGACAAACTTACGACATTACTTACGACATTACTAGTGACATTACTTACGACATTTGTCATTTGCATAAACTTCGTTCGCTCTATCGTCACTTGTACGCCACCGCAGAAATTCTCCACCTTGGGCATGGGCATACCAACCTTCTCAAACCCTTCACGGATTTTCTTGAAGCCACGTCCCCATGTGTCGATGAAGCCTGCCTTGAACATTGTGCCAGCGATGTTGCGATTGCGAGGTTTAGAAGAATGTTTTCCATACAGCACAATCTCATCATATCCACTTGGCAGTTCGCCCTCATTCCAGAGCTCGATGTGGTCATTATAGACGTGCATCTGTATATCTGGTCCTGTGTAGTCCTTATGTGCCAGAGCATTGTATAGTATTTCTCGCATGGCTTCCTTGGGTATCTCCAGCGTCTCATAGCGCTGCATTCCTTCAAAGCGTACGGGTGATACAAGGTATTTAGCTTGTAGAGCTTCCATCACACGGTCGGCCATCTGAATGATGTTACCCTCTATCACATCTTGAAACATCAGGTCAGCTTCATCCTTGCCAAAGCGACCTATCTTGAATACGGCACTTGGGAAGAACTTCTGGGGATTCTTGCCAAACAGAAGAACGGCTGCATTTTTCAAGTTGCCATTGTCATCAAGCAATCCAAGACTTTCAAGCACATCTTTTGTAGAAGCGTCTCGTTCACTCTCTGGAATACGCTGTGCCTCTATGCCTTTCTTCAGGAAATAGTCTATGGCATTGCGGTCGATGTCCTCTAATGTGGCACGCTCATTGGTAATGTCATCCCATGAGCGTCCCATCTTCTTCAACAGAAACTGCTGCAAGGCTACGCCATTAAGTTCCTGCATAGTGCTACCACTGCGGTAGTAGTATTTACCTTTATAGCTGATGGCTACATTGCTCGGCTCAATGACCATCTCAATGTAATCCAAACCACCCTGTTCATAGAGGTTAACGTCAACCACCAGTCCCATATAGTTAACCACCTTGTTGGGAATATCTTCCAACAATCGTTTACTGTCCTTTAGGCCACAAACCTCATGGTCGTCATCCACACCGAAATACATGACGGCACCTTGCGCATTCGCGAAACCGCAAATCCACTTCAAGTACTCATCTTTCCAGATGCTCTTGAACTCAACGTTCTGGCATTCCTTTGGTCTTATCTTGCTCATATCTTGTATAACGTATTATCTGTTGCTTTATTTCCATACCCTTCTGGAACATCCTCCACTGCCATTTTCCGAGGCAATCACCAGTCTCTTTCTGTCCTCTAAAAATCCATCTTTTAGTTATTATGCAGTGTTATAATAAATTCTTTCTCATTCTCATTCAACTGCGAGAAGACATCATCGGCACCATCAACATGCTCACGGAAATCTATCGCTATGGTAGAAGATAGTTTACAAGCACAAGTCAAAATAGTCCTTAAAAACTCTTTGTCAGTATCACTATGGAACAATTGTCCACACTGAAGTACACCAAGATATGAGGGATGGCCATGAATTGACAAAAAGCGATATGTAGGAGCATCTGTTCTAAGTAACGCTTCAGCTCCCTCCTCATATCGGTAGTCTTCAAATGCTATGATTCTGTTATTCTCACTATCTTTTTTAAATCGATAACCTTTAATCTCTACAGTTTTCATGGACGCGACATTGATTAATTGTTTTCTAATCTCATCAGACATGTCCAGATTCGTAACAATACTGATAATTCTATTTTTCAAATCCTCTATTTGTTTCTTTTCCTTCTCTGCTTTCTCTTTAAACGCCAAAGGAACGATAGGCATATTCTGCCGATTATTCAGCCCTCTTATTTCCCAAATATACAAAACAATGTCTCGCTCTTCTTTTGTTTCCGGTTCTGCATAGATATTGTGGAAAACGAACGCCATTTCATACAAACTCCTCAGGACAGAAATCAATGAAGGAATATCCAGAATCCTAATCGTATCCTTCTCTGGTCTTACATTTACTCCATTGCTCATGTCAAGTAATGAACGAATCTTGCAAACAATGATTTGAAGTATGCATTGAGCTATAGCCTCAGATTCAGATATATCATTTTCACCCTTACTACGACGCCAATTATAGAATAAATGGAACAATCCATCACAGACGGTTCCTAGGCCATTCCTCATAATGGCGATCTGCCCATCAATACCTATATTTTCAAAAATCTTTTCTGTATCCATATTGTCAATAAAAAATGATAACACACCCCTCAATGTTCAATCGATTTTAATCATATTCATAACCATAATGCATTTCATTATAATTTTGAAGGCTTATGCTCTCTTCCTCCCTATCATAACAAGAGAATCGCTGGTCTGTTGCCAGTTTTATCTTTTCACATGCCATGTGGCTCATCGGAACTTCCGCATGCTTTTAGAACCAATATCCGTTTATGCATTATTCGCGTTGTTTGTCAGATATTCCACAAAGTTCTGTCGTTGTCGACTCCATATACCGCCTTTATGAGGTAGCCCATAAAAATCAGTTAGTTCTTCCTCTAAGGCATCAAGAACGACTGAATCATAGAGTTTCTCTGCTTTGTTGGTGTCACACAGCCATCCAATTTCTTTGAAATCCACATTTGGAAGTAAATAATATCGTACATGATTGTCCGCAGCCCAAACCGCTCCCATTTCATTCAGGTAAATCTCACTTGCTTTGTAATTCTTGGATAACATTATGAAAGAGAAATCCGCACCTTGAACATTTTCTTTGATATGTTGCCGAATATCTTCGCCATTTCTGATACCCATTTCCTCTATCGAAGTACAGAATATGTCTTCACGACTCAATCCTATTCCCAATTGCAAGATATAGTCCGTGAACCTCTCCATAACTTCCTTGTCTTTCGATGAATGACTGATAAAGATTCGCTTGGCACTCTTTCGGGTTTCTAATGCTAATATACAATCCACAATCGTTTTCATCGCTGTAAAGTGAACTATTTTATCGCTATTACTATACTCGTCATTGTGTAGCTTTAGTTCATTACTAATAGCGGAATATCTATCTGCAATTGCCATCTGTAAATCTCTGATTGCCTCCCGATATTCATCAACATTCCCCTTAACGGTATAATCGGTAAACAAGATATTCCTATATGGAATCAGATTCCGATTCGTTCCAACCCTTTCGTCTGAAATGTTTTTGCACCTTAATGCTAACTGGTATATATTATTTTTCATTTTGTCTGTTTCTGTTATCTTTTATTATACTATTTTTCTCCATTGGACTTACCAATTAGTTTCTGGATTCTTGAATGTATGGCACCCTCATTACGCTTAAATATAGACATAAGTTCTTTTATGCTTCTGTTTTCATAATGTAGAGTAATGAGTAGTTTATCATCCTCAGTACTCCATGGCTTATAGGCATTAGGGAATTGCTTGCGCTTCTCATCGAGCGTATAGGCTTTCTCTTTAGACTTTTGTTCTTGCTGTAAGAACATAGAAATATTGAAAGACAATAAAGGATGGAGATAATCAACAATCGATTGATCTCCTGAGGTGATAGAAGCGATTTCCTCTAAAGGGATCTTGTAAAGAAGTTCTGGATTGCATGGCTCACCACCTACGCCAAGGATGATTGTTACTGGCATGTGTCGAACTTCAGAGAAATGCTTATAATTCTCGATCCTTCTTGTCGGAAACAAATCCTTAGCCCAATCACTAGTTAGTCTCTCTCGCCACTTACATTCTACGGCAAATTCGTTTTGCCTGTATCGGAAGACGAAATCAGGATTGCTGTTGTTTTCTGGCAAAATCATTCCATACGATTTGTCGCCCTGCCATTCTTGTAGAATGAGTTCATCACCTTCCTGAAGGTTAAACAGGCTTAACACATAATCCTCAAACTCTCGTCCTTTCAGCAACTCTTCTGGCTGCGTAATGGAATGAAGGCGTGCATAGACAGCAGCGTATGTCCTTTGCAACTGCTTATGGATAGCATGGATTCCCATGTCATCATAAAACATACGAAGCAGCACCTTGTCCTGTGCCACTGTCCATCGTTCATGGCGAGCAATTGGTTCTGCTACCATTGAATATGCATTTTCGTCAATAAGATTTACAACATCCTTTCGTCCTGCCAACAGAGGAAACACGCTGCCATTTTTGTTGACATAACCACAAACGACATGCTGGCAAAGCGATATTACATATTCATTCCTCAGTCTGGGCGTAGCTCCTTTTCCTCTTGGCTCATCACGCTTTAGGATAACAATGAGCATTCTGTTTTCTTTTAGCGCCCGCTCTATCTGAATGTTATTTACGTCAGTGAAGCGGTTCATGACAAACAAAATGGTAGGAACTTTAGCAACGAGCAATGCCTTCAACACCTCCGATTCCATATCGGTAGAATTGAAGCAGACTATGCAATCCCTCTCTGCAAGGCTGTCTGTCCATTTGAACACATAGCCATACAGTTCTATCGGAGTCATCTTGGAACAGAGAAATAGTGTTTTTTCTCTATTCATCAAATTTGGATTGCCTTTAGTCTCAATTATCTGCATAGCCTAATATTTTTTTTTGTATAACACCTCTCACACCACCCTTCGGATTGGGCACATCACCCTTGTATCTTGGAATCAAGTGCATGTGGCAGTGGAACACCGATTGGCCGGCAGCCTCGTTGATGTTGATGCCCACGTTGTAGCCATCGGGATGGAAACGTTCGTCAACTTTTTGCTTCACGTATTGCAGCACGACGTTCATTGCCTCTCGCTCGTGGTTAGTGAGGTCGAAGTAATTAGCGACATGACGTTTTGGAATAATAAGAGCGTGCCCAGGTGAGACAGGATAGCCATCATAAAAAGCGACACAAGTGGCAGTCTCGCAGATGATTTCTACCCTTCGCGATAAACGGCAGAAGGGGCATGTTTCGCCTTCTTTACGAGGCAATTTATTAAAGTGCTGATATTGATAGAGTTCATAACTCTTGTTGGCTACCAGACTCTTATATGGCAGCTTAACATTGCACTGATAGGTGTATTGCTTATGAATGGCATGAAGCCTGAAGCCTTCTTCCGTCAAGTCTCTGCGCACAGCAAAGTATGCCGTTCCTTTAGGCGAAAGCAGATTGGTGACGTTCATCATCACTTCTGCTTGTGCATAGGGTTCCAACACATTCAGCACATAGTTGCATATAATAGTATCAAACTTACCTTCGGGATAGTCTGGGCGATAATAATAATCATAGCCCACTATGCCATAGCCCTGACGCTTCAAATCATCCGTATCGAAACCAAAACCGCAGCCAAAATCCAGTATTTTCCCCTTTAGCAAGTCGTGCTGCAAAAGATAGCGTGTCGGTACGGATAATTCCGTTCGCTTGATAGCTGTCAGATACGGATGATTGATTTTCTCTGGTTCCATAGCCTTTAGTATTTCCAAGTCTCGAAGCCCATATTGAGGGCTATCTGATTGATGGGGTTAAACGTTCTTTCGTAGATTTCACGAAACTTCTCATCACTCATTGCTGCCAAATCTTTTGCAGAGTAACCAAGAGAAACAAAGTCCTCCATTACTTTCGGCTCTTTATCGGCATTGATTAAGACTTGCAAGGAATGATGCTGCAAAGCTGCAAGTTTTGGCAGATAATAGTCCAAGTCTGGCAACTTGTCGCTCTTAGACGAATTGATGCTTCCATTCGATGGAATCAAATTCCACAGCAGATCATGACACACAAAACTCCATGGAATAAAGTGGTCGAGGTCATAGTCTTTGGGATGCAGTAACTTATCTGTATAGATACAATGAATAGGGCCTCCTATCGTCATCACCATATCCCAATAGTTATGCTGCTTTGTCAGTGAATTCCTAACATCAGGACGTATCAGTTTATTTGGGATGGCTGGCACATTGGGATTCCTTGTTTGCAGAAACAATGTCAGATTCCAATAGGCAAAATCCACCAGAATGTTATAGTGCGTATGCAGATAAGCGTCCCACGCCTGATTCAGAACAATATAGAAATCCGAGCTATCCTTATACAAAGCATAAAGACTCCCATTCTCCAATGTTTGAGAGCGTCTGACCATCTCCTTGTCATCTGAAGTGTCAATCCATGGACGCAGAAAACGATAGGGAACATTCAGCGTAAGCGTATTCAACAAACGCTTTATTTGCTTGTCTTCCAATCTGCTTTGCAAACCGTTAATAATCGTCTGAAAATTGGCATCAATGGGAATCTGAGTAATGTGCTGCAATTCCATCACAATATTAAACAGCGAATCGCTCTTGCCAAAAGACAAACGGAAATAGTGAATAGGATACCAAGCATTAGCAACCATTCTGATGACAATATCCCACACGCTGATTCTTGGATTGTCCGATTTCGCATGTATCTGCATAATCGATACAAACCAAAAGAATTTGTACGTCGCCACCGTATTTGAGAAAATCTTCCCAAGCCGATTGGTGGTCAGTATGTTGGATTGTGGTATCTGCATTTCTATATTGATTCGAAGTATTTTTTATTCAACAAATCATCCAACTCAACTTCAAGAGTTTTTGCAATTTTAAGATATGTCTCCATCGGAGGCTGACAAGCATTAGTACACCACTTTGAAACAGTAGTGGGGGCACAACCAAGCTGTTCCGCCAACCATTTGTTTGTCTTCTTTTTCTCCGCAAGAACTACTTTAATGCGGTTGATGTCTTTATCCATGATACATATTTATTATTATGGTCACAAAGGTACTCATTTTTCTTGAAATACGATACGAAAATCCACTTCAATTAACAATAAACTTCACTTTATTGCAATTTTTCTCACTTTTTTTGAATTTCCACCGTCAATTTAAAGCCCTTTGTATAACAAAAACACAAGAGTATTACATTGTGTTACTTTCTTAAATTGTTGGTTCTAATGAGAAGGGCAATTAGAACCAATTTTGAAATACGGAGACAAAAATGGCTGATTGGGGCATCCTTTTTCTCGCAAGTGGTATATTGCGCTATAACTTTGCAATGTCTTTCGGACTTTGGAACAAATGAACGTTAGGGCGTGTTTATGCACGTTCCGAGTATGAAAACTTCTGCAATTTCATACTCAACATTTAAGACGGGTTAAAACAGACTTCTTTATTTGAAAATTCCTCGTCCGACCCATGGATTGAGCATAACTTTGCAGTGCTTTTCATAACGATGAGCCACAGAGTGCTGATGCAAGATTATAGTAACAAACAAAATATAAACTATTAGAACTATGTATAACGAAAATGGTATTTTAGGCAACCAATTGGTTGTGATGAGCAGAGCAGACTTGGATGCTCTGGTAGAGAAAATGGCAAGCAACCTGATTGCCATGAGAGTTGAAGCAGAAGACAAGGCTACCCGTGGGAATGATGTCTGTCCTGTAGTGTATGACGATGAGCGTTTCATCACCCGTGAAGAAACAGCAAAACTGCTCCATGTGGATTTCTCTACACTGTGGCGATGGAACAAGTCTTTGAATAATTTTTTAGGCGATGGGCTTGACCGTGCCACATTTTAGGCAGCCGGGGCAGCCTAATACCCCAGCCGAATATATTCGCTGAGGAGTGTGCCACTTCGCAAGCGGATATGAATCTTTATTGTAGGCTTGAAAACAACCAGAACGAAGGTTAACGCAATTTGCGACAACCTCATCACGTTCAGTTTCGATTAGTTGAAAGTGAAAGTTAGTGTATCACGTCTGTACTTGTATGAATGCCAATAACTCCGTTTCAAGGAATCTGAAAGAAAAGAACGGTCAATCAGTTCTTTTGCTAACGGATGTTCTGCGGCAAAGAAATTCAGCTCTCGTTTTACCAATCGTTCCGACAAGCCAATGCGATGACCAAACTCTTCAAAATCCTTGCGTTCAACTGTCCTTGTGTCTGTCAACTTCATGCCTTCCTTGAATAGACCTTTATCAAGAGCGAAGATGCGTGGCATGCTCAAATGTAGACTGGTATTGATGAGGTCGTAGGCAGGGGTGAGGTGGTATTCTCCGTCACCTCGGTTGATAAGTGAGAAGTTCTTTAGGTGGGCATCATCATTCAGAGTAAGATAGTTAAACACAACAATGCGGAAGAACTTCAGAATTTCTACGGGCGCAGCCTTAACATACTTGCGAATGATGTCTGCACATTCCTCATAACTCAGATTACTATACTTGAAATTACTTCCTCCATTGGCGTTTGTCAGTCCTGCAAGAGAGGCAAAATCTTCCTGGCTAAATTTCTGCCCATTAGGACCCACATCAAAACGTCGGCACAGGTAAGCAGCTTCACCGTCACGGAAGAAGCAGATAGAGTTGGCTGCCGTTTCGATTTGATAGACCTGAGAAGCCAACTGCATGGTCAGATGTTCATTGGCCGGACAATACTTGCGGTCAAGCAAAGCATAGGATGAAGGGACAGGCTTCAAGATATATGTGCCACGTTCATTTTCTTCAGGCTTTACCAAATGCCCTTCAGCATTCAGCACCAAACTCGCTTTGGGTTGAACGCCAGAAAGTGAGATGCGCCCTACATTCTTCAGATAGGATTCATTGTCAGCACTATCATTGTTTGGGCTGTCGAAGTCTAAAATAGGAGAGACCTCTTTGCCATCAAACAGTTGTTTGCGTGCTGATGGAGAATAGGTCGTAAAGCCTTCCTGCAATGTAGATGGGCATACGTTTATTTTTACCATATTCAAAAGGGCTTAACGGTTACGGCTCCAATAGTATCATGCTGAGCTGTTGCCAACATAATGCCAAAATCATCGCTTTCATCGATGTGTAACAGCAGTGATTGTATCTGACGGTTGGCCCCCTCAGAGAGCATATTAAAGAAATAGGGAAAAAGGTGGTTGGAGTGATATGCCTCTTTCCTGACAGGCATTGCCAGGCAAACTGGCTCGCCGTGGTAGTCCTTACCATAAGTGAACACATATTCCCTGGCATCCGTCTCTTGCAATATGCCAGCCTCCATGTCGTGAACATAAACCTTACACTGTCTCATAGTCAAGTTGCTTGATGTTAATGTCTATTTGCAGACCCAAAGTATCCAGTATCGTGAGCAAGGTGGCGAGCTGAGGATTACCCTCGCCTCGTTCAATTGCCACAACGGTATTAACAGCTACACTCGCTAGGTCAGCCAACGTTTGTTGGTTGATGCCGAGTTTCTTTCTTCTTTCTTTGATGGCATTTCCAATTTCTTGCAGTGTCATAATCCCATTATAATGCGATTTCGGTGCAAAGTTAACAAATTTTTCTCACCCAAAGCATAAAAATCTCAATAAAATGCGATTTTGACATTATTAATTAACAAACGCAGCTTGATTTTGTCAAAAATCGCATTATATTGAGATATTAACAATGTAAGCACTTTTGCCTTATCTTTGGGTTTTTCCTCTTGCTGTAAGAACATAGAAATATTGAAAGACAATAAAGGATATTGATAATCAACTATTGATTGATTTCCAGAAGTGATAGAAACGATTTTTTCTAAAGGGATTATGTTAAGACGTTCTGGATTGCATGGCTCACCCCTTACGCCGAGGATGATAGTAACTGGCATGTGTCGAACTTTGGAGAAATGCATATAATTCTCAATTCTTCTTGTCGGAAACAAGTCCTGACCCCAAGCACGACTTAACTTCTCTCGCTACTTGCATTCTACGGCAAATTCATTTTGTCTGTATCGGAAGACGAAATCGGGATTGCTGTTGTTTTCCGGCAGAATCATCCCATACGACTTGTTTCCTTGCCATTCTTGCAGAATGAGTTCATCGCTTTCCTGTAGATTAAACAGGCCATCGGGATGGAAACATTCATCCACTTTCTGCTTCACATATTACACACGACGTTCATTGTTTGCTCTAAATACTAAAGCATTGCAAAGATATGAAGATTCCATAAGTCTCACAGGAATTTATAAGATATTAACACCGAAACACAAGATAAACAATAAATTTGCATGCAATTTGCTGATAAGAATAGCAAAAACCAACTACTTAGCCTTTAATAACAATCTTTTTTCAAATAATATTACTCGCACCATTTTTTTTGTATTATGCTCAAAAATGTTAGTAAAATTGGTGTTTTTGTTGATTATTTTGTTTTTAGGTCGCAATATAGCATTTTTTTTTATATCTTTGCAAGCAATTAAGATAACAAAATGTTAAATTGTCAAATCAGTAACTATAATTAAGATGAAATTACGTGTTTTTTGCTTGGTAGCATTTTCAATGCTGGTGGGTGTAATAAGTGCCCAGAAACTGACGCTCAACAAACGGGTTGGTGCCAATTGGAAGAGTAGTGAAGTGAGTATGAAAAACAAACCTAACGGCATCATTTATCGTCTGCGTGAAGATATCCAATGTGAAGACCTGCCTCGAGTGCCTGAGGTTGAGAATTTAATTGTGATGATTGCAGAACCTATCGATCTTGGATGGTTGGCTCTTTATCGTTTGCCGCTGAGCGATAGCAAATATAATTTCGTGGTGGTATTATACAATCACGATAAGAAGCCCATTCAAACCATCAATCTGTGTGACATTTCAAACAACCGCTACTGCGAGGTGCAGGATGTGCGCTGGGATGGCGAGAACCAATTCTTGATGTTCAACATGGCTTGTCCAAGTTATGCGTCGGAAGTGAAAGGAAAGGGTAGTAAGCTTCATTGCTATGATGTGGCAAAGAAACGTATGGTGTGGGAAACTGACTGGCTGACCAGTAATGACATCTTCACCTTTGATGACCAATTCGTTTACTGCTCGTATGGTTTTACTAACGAGAAGGACTATCTCTTCATGCTTGATAAGTTCACAGGAAAGGTATATAGCAAGATTCCGATGACGAAGAAGGTGGAGTATATGGAATTGAATTTCAAGGATGACAAGAAGCAGCTGTATGTGATTGACTACAACAATCAACTTTTTATCTATGATGTAGTAGGTGGTTCGCTGAATGCTGTGCCCAAGATGTTTACTGTGGTATATGCGACATCTTCTGATGGTTTCCTTAACTTACGCGAGTCGCCTTCTACCAGCAGCAAGATATTAGGACGCCTGAATTCAAAGTCTCACGACTTGGGTAATGGTGTATTGCTCCAGAATGGCGAGCAGTGGAGTCGTGTACGAATAGGTAATACTGAGGGATATGTGTACACAAAGTATATGGGCAAGCAGACTTGGTTTGACGGCAAGGGTGAATCTGTGTTAGTTGCACGCGATAATATTAATGTGTATAGCGAGGATTTCAGCGATTCGGGTCGTATGCCTGTTTTCACTACGTTGAAAGCTGGTACTGTGATTGCTGATCAATTTAGCGACGAAGGCGAATACTATCGTCTGGTTACAGGTCACGACTGCTTGTTCGTGAAAAAAACGGATGTGGTGGTTAATAAGAAATTGTAAGAGAAAGTATCAATAGCAATGAAAAAACTAATGGTTTGTGCCATTTGCATGATGGCGATGCTGGCTTGTCAGAACACCCAGCAGAAAAAAAGTGATAGCAAGGCGGATGAGGATGCTTATGTGCCTCAACGTAGCGACTACTCCATCAAGACAGAGGTGACTGTGATGGAGGATGAGGGTGATATCTACTACGATGACATTTTTGTTTATCTGACTGATGCTCACAATCAAACGGACACATTGGTGTGCGAAGCCTTGCCGCTTGATACAGCTTACTGGTCAGGATCGTCTATTGGGGAAGTTATGGAAGAAGATTATAACTTCGACGGAATTCCTGATTTGCAGATCGGTTTAGGACCGATGAATGGTTATGGAAATTTTCAGTATGATGTGTTTATCTGGGACGATACCAATCATCGATTCGTACATTATGACATCCCCGAACTCTACGATCCCTATGTGAACACAGAAGATAAGCAGATTATCAGTTCTTGTCGTATAGACTCCGAAATCGAATACATTACCTACGAATGGCGTGATAATGAGTTCGTAGAAGTGAATCGTGAAATGGAGAACTACGATGATATGATGGGAGAATAAAGGTTAGGGATGAGGAAGAGGTATTCCTTTGCGGTGCTCGTATGGGCAAGTGTCTTCTGGTTGATGATAGGGGGCACAACAAGTATGGCACAGGTTCGTCAGATTGGTTTTCATTGTGCATCAAAGACAGAGGGCCAACAACTGATGGACAGTCGTACGGAATACTATGCGAGTTTGAGTCAGATCGACTTAGATTGGCGCATAAGAAAGACAAATGCAACTCTTGAAGAGTTCAAGGAGTATGCGAAGAGTCAGGTAGAGGACTTCACTCAAGACGAACAGGATTTTTTGAAACGTGTGGTTGACTATGTGGAGAAGCGTTTGAGTGAGATAGGTTGCCGATTGCCTTTTCCAAGGGATATCACCATCGTGAAGACCACAATGAACGAAGAGGGTGGTGCAGGAGGCTATACTAACGGTAACGTGATTTATCTGGGAGCGAGCGAGCTTGGACGTATCGCAAGGAACACCTCTGAAAGTCAGAACCAACGACAACTGCTACAGATGGGGAATCTCTTGATTCATGAGATGTTTCATTGTCTGACTCGCAACAATCCAGATTTCCGACGTAGCATGTACAACCTCATCGGCTTCACAGTCCTTGATCATGACATCAACTTTCCTTCCTCAGTGAAGGAGCGTATCATGAGCAATCCTGACGTGGAGCGTCTTGATAATTTTATAGAGGTGACCATTGATGGTAAGAAGCGTCCGTGTGAACTCATCGTGAGATACTCGAAGACTTGGGAAGAGGTATCTGCTGCAGGTAACAAAAACGCATCGTTCTTCAATCATAACGAATGTGTGTTGATTCCGCTCGACGACCTCTACAAAGTTTATCCTGTGAATGATGTGGAGGATTTCTGGGACCAGGTTGGGCGAAACACTCGATATGTATTTGCTCCAGAGGAGTGCCTTGCCGATAATTTCTCATATGCTATCCTGTCTTATGGTGAGGATTTCAAGTTCCAATCACCAGAATTGATAGAGAACATTATTGATTTGTTGAAAAGTAAGTATGGTAATCATAAAAGGTAAATAATATGTCAAGGACAAAGGCTTTAATAATCACTGCATTGGTGTGTGTGTTCTTCTCTGCATGTTCAGAGGATGATAATCCTGTTGATGTAACTATCAATAATCCTACACCAAAAGAGCAATGGGGACCAACCGCTAAGGGTGCTGATTTCACCGTGCCTCAGTTGCCCGATCTATATGTCAACTATTGGGAGTACAGCTATAGTGTAGAGGAAAACGCCAATCTGGCTCTACGCATAACAGGAGAGTTCCCCAACTGTCGCTATTTCAGTTTTAGCACCTATAACGACGAAAATGGTGAGGTGGTAAGCGGTATGTCTGACTTTGAGATAATACCCGATGACGGGTGCGTCAATCCATTTGTGACGACCTCCTCAGCTAAGAATACTTTTACCGTCTATATTGTTCCTTCCACCATTACAGAAGAACAGATTAGTAAACTCAACTGCCAGAATATCATCAAGTTGGGCGAGGGCGTTAAGAAAGCCTGCCTCATTATCCGTGAGTATCTGGGGGTTGATGAATTCGGTGGGGTAGAGCTACCTGCCATTCAGGCATACAATCTGACAACCCTGAAAGAGGTGCCAGCTCCGATACGTGGTACGAGCAACATGTGGCGCAATCCTGCTCCATTTAAACCACAATGGTTCGATAGTGAGACCGATGTGCCTTTTATGTTGGCTCCACGTGGAAGCTTCTATCCAAACAATGCTACTGACTACCTATTCTGTCGTACGGCTATCGAGGATAATCAGGTAATGACCTGGAACTTCATTCCTGCTCCCTATCCGAAAAGCGTAGAAGAATATAAGGATGCTCCATGTCGTTACTGGTCGATGTGTTTTGGTACTCAACTCGACACTCGTTCCTATTATTCTGTCTATGATGCTCAGGCTAATGTGCCAGATGGACAGACGGTACACTTCGTTCTTTGTCTGAAGCAGAATCCTCGTTTGGCAGAAATCGAACAGGCGATCAATGATGCAAAGAGTAGTGGACAGTATATCCATCTGATTGTGTGGGATCGTGAGCGTCCGTCATTCTTTGGCGCAGAAACTCCTATCGGTAACTGCATCACAGTGATGTACCGCAACATCCTGCCTAACAAAGCTTGGGAGCACAGCATGTCGAACATGACCGCGACTCCTTATGGTGACCCTGTAACCTCTTCTAGCCAAGATCCTGACCACATGCAGGCAGACTTGGCACTTGGAGCGTATGGTCCACGTGGTAAGAAAGTATCTACTGAGGAATTCTTGGATCTTATGAATCATTAAGATGTTACCCGGTTTCGCTCATCTGTGTTGATAGATATATCATTAAACTTTAGAAACTCCAGCAACTCCTAATTAATAAATATAAGCAGCATGAAAAAACTAATGGTTTGTGCCGTCTGCGTGATGGCAATATTGGCAGGTTGTAAAAATCAAGGACAGACAACTGCTGATAACAATAAAGACTCTGTGGAAGTCTCAGTCGATGAAGAAATTGTCGAGCCAAACGACACTACGCCACTACCTATGTTCCTAATGGGTAGCGACACGAAGTATGCTTTGATGCTCTATTGGACAGAAATCGAAGAACCTAAGAAAGATCCTGATTATGCCGAATACTACGATGGTTGGCACAAGAAATGGGAACTGCAGGAGATGTTCCGTCGCAACCGAGCACACTATACCAACCTGATTGTCGATGATAAGTATGTAAAAATTAAATATGTCGATGAGGTGTTGAAAGATCCTGATGGCAACACTCCAAGTATTGGCGAGCGACATGGACGCGATGAGATTCCTTCACTCAGTGCACGTTTCGATGTAGGAAAGAATGAGGGTTGTATCATTGTTACCGATAGCTACAAAGACTCTCGCAAGCTATTGCCTATTAAGTGGTTCGAGTATGAGTGGGGTAAGGAGAAACCTCTTCCAGCAGATGTTGTCAAGCAGTTGGAGCAGAAATATGGCATGAAGACCGAACGCTCTGTTTTGTTGTGCAAAATAGGAGAAGATTATACCTATGGTGTCATGCAGTTCAAGGGGGCGTATAAGGATGCTCCGAAAGACCCATATGACGAAGACCGCCAGAGTGCGCTTGCACTCGATGTACTCATCAAGGGCGATAAGGTTATTGTTAATGAGCAGATAGGCTATTACGAAGACAGCTATGGTGCTACTTGGAATGCCGATGATGATGGTACTTATGTGGGTTGTGACCCAATAGTAGCCTTTGAGGGACCTGAAGGATTGGAAATCTGCTACCGTCGCGATGCACCTGAGAGTACAACCACAGGTATGTTTTTCGAACGCGAAGACATTCTCGAGGAGTTGGAATACGAGTGCTATCACAATATGATTGACGAGGAGATTCCAATTTGGAAGAAAGACTTTGCTACCATGCAAAAGATGTATCAAGCAGACGAACGGAGTGATCGTGATGTGAAACTCACGAAATGGTCACACTGTTACATCGATTACGACAACGAATGGATTTGGCTTACCAACGAGGACGAGAACAACGGGGCCTTCTTCATACGTAAGGATGGTAAGTTCACCTTGGTGGCAGTCGAGACCCCTAATTTGCAGCCTTCAAGTTGCAGGAAGAATGAATACAGCTACCTGAAACTAGCAGGTCCTGCTGGAGGTCCTTCATGGCAGCAGGAGATCCATGCTTTCAAGAATGGTGAACCTATATGGACGCTCTTTGTGCTGGAGGTTGAGGGTGAGATTAATGGATGTGCTCTTAATGACAAGGACATCTCTGTCGAGGAGTGTCGTAAGTATCTTGATCAGGTTCCTGATGGTGAACCCATCAATGCTTGGTTTCAGGAGATTGAATCTAAGGAATAAATAATAGAATATGAAACGATTGTTGTTTGGTTTGTCGCTTGTCTTGCTTCAAGCAATCTGTTGCCTCACTATAAAGGCTCAAGGCATTGAAAATGGTTCCAAATGGTGGGACGGAATTCGCCTTTATACCGCTCAGATTGACGAAGTGGGCGATGTGCGTATGATAGGTGAGAGCGAAGAGTGGGGTGGTGATAGTTTCAAACTGAAGAAGGATAAACTCCGTCCAGGCAACTATCTTCTTGCTTCAGACA
>Ga0247611_10004597_pt1 | contig 18989 bp, 11 predicted proteins | sample 177DNAGHGhighgp2_FD_192422 | JGI IMG/M metagenome (GOLD analysis project Ga0247611, IMG submission 192422) | Sheep rumen microbial communities from Palmerston North, Manawatu-Wanganui, New Zealand - 1770 DNA GHGhigh gp2 | ecosystem: Host-associated > Mammals > Digestive system > Stomach > Rumen... | reverse complement strand
CACTGACGCTGACGGCCGTTGGACGCTGACAGCCTTTGAGGCACCGACAACCATTACCGCCCAGGCCACGGAGTACATCCCCCGGACCGATACCCTGACGGTTGGCGCTTCTCCTGCCGACACCATCGCCCTGCGCGACCTCACGGGAACAGTCGTCAGCCTCGACCTGTATTACTATCCTATGGTGGCCGAGGGTGTAGAGCCGTCAAGTGAGAACTATACCGACTATGATAACGTCGGTTATACCGTCTATGACGAGACGCATGGCCGTGAGGTGACAGAGATGGCACTGCAATATCCTAAGCTGGTACTGATTGACCAGCAGTTGGATGAGGGAACACAGCTCCGCATTACTGCCAACAGTCTGACCGACAAGTTTGCACCCGTCACAACGACCTGCAAGGTGGATACTGCCAATCAGACTATTGCCACCATCGGTATTACCGAGCGGGGACGACTGCACGCGAAGTTCAGCATGACGGATAACGAGCAGGTCATGGGCATCCTCTACGATGCCAAGGGACAGTTCGTCGGTTGGTCGCCGTATGACAACACGGAGCTGACGGTCAATAACCTCACCGATGGTCAATACACGCTGGTAACGATGGGCTATAACAGCCTGTTTACATCGGTCAGCTCACTGACGGCTTTGGCAGAGACAGGTATCAGTGATGCACTGCTGGTAAAAAACACCGTGAACGTACAGAGCGGACGTGTCACTGAGATCACCAACACGACCATTCCGACTTTCAAGGAGGATGATTTCCGCCTGACAGGTGAGGGAACTGCCTTTACAGTTAATAAGTCGGAGGTAACGGTCGGTCAGTATGTTACCCTGAAGGCAGTCGTTGACTTCAAGGCCAGCGTGGGTGCAGCGGCTGATGTGCAGTTGTTGTTCGACCTCCCCGAGGGTTGTGAGTATGTGCAGCAGTCGATGATGGTAGGCAACCATGGCGCTACGCCGCAGCAGGAGGGACGGCGACTTGCCGTCAGCATGACAGACCTGACACAGGCAGTCCGTTTCTGCGTCGTACCGACAAAGTCCGGTATATCGGAACCGATAGCCTACGTCTCATTTATGAACAATGGCCAGAGAGTCACACAGCCTATCGGCTCAGTGGCCGTCACTGCAGAGTCGCTGACCATCACCGTGCCGGAGACGACAGCACGGCGCCTGCTGCCCGTCACAGGTATGGCAGCACCGCAGTCGACGGTACAGGTCTATGACGGCGATGTGCTCGTTGCTGAAACAACGGCGTTAGGTACGGGCTACTGGTCGGCGATGGCAGAGTTGAACCAGCCCTATAACCTCAGCAGCCATACTATCTATGCCATCGTTACCAACTCCGAGGGCATGCAGATGCAGTCGGAGGTGAAGACGGTGACGGTGAACCGCGGTGCGCTGACGCCTGTCGTTACCATGCATCTGAAGGGTACAAGCTCGGAACATCACAAAAAGGACTTTGTCTTCGACTTCCGTACGGGCGAGGTCAATCCGAACGGCATGAAACTGACTGACTTCGGCGAGTTCACCCTGGACTTTAATGTTGACTTCTACGACCAGAACGATATGATGGTGAACGACACGACGGCCATCCGCAACGTGAAACTCTATGTGATGATGGAGCATGGCGAGGTGTTCACTTTTCCGTTGAAGTACAGCCTGCGCTACAAAGACTGGTACTTGGCCACCGACTACAATGCCGGAAATATGCCCGTTAACGTTGACCTCGACTATACCCTCGCTGCCGACGTCGCTGCCGACCGTCAGGAACTGGATGATATGATGGAGGAGATAAAAGGGTATTATGAGGAAAGCCGACAGTCGTTACTTGATGTCTATCATGCTTTTGAAAAAGCCGACGATACAGAGAATGAGGCCGAGATGACCGAACTGGATGAACTGCTGCAAGTGGCCAATCCCGACGATGCCACCATCGACCGTATGTCCGCATTGGTGCGCACCATCGTAGGCGACAGCATCATGGATGCAGCGGCGAGCAAGCTTCAAATGGACTTTGGAGAACTGGATGCCATGCATGTCGACGAAAGCAGCAGTGATGGGGACTTGTTGAAAGCTAATGAACTCTTGAACGGCATCTATGACAACTGGGAGAAGACCTGCGGACAGGGTGTCAATGCCGATTCACTGCTGGCAGCCATAGACCAGGCTTTCGAAGAGTTCGACCGCGGTATGCTTGAGATTCGCGACAGTGTGCTGTCGGTGATGTCGCTCTATTGCCTACCCGATACAGCAGAGCTGCAGTTCCCCGATGGTGATGGACAGTACATTCATCCTTGCGGCGACGGACAGTACCAGATTATTACTGTCAGGAACCTGACAACCATCGACGTAGCACAGCTCAAGGCCGAAGGGTATGTGGAGATGCCCATGACCGACGGCAGTAGCATCTACTGTCTGAATGATAGCACTAAGAAGTGCTGTGTCGATACGAAGAAAATGAAGTTCTACTCTCTGGAAATTGTCAGTGGCGATGTGGCTGGGGCACGCCAGGTTCTCAAGAAGGTGGGCGACGACGATGACGAAAAAGCCAAGATAGAACCTTTGGGTGTAGCCCTGTCGCTCTTCCCCACCCATTGTGTTGCCGAGTGGACTAAACTGGTTGATGACGTGAAGTCCTTTGGCGAGTCGCTGGGGCAGTTAGTCGGTCAGGGATGGAACTGGGACGGCGTTGTCGATGTGGCCGGCAAAGGTGCCAATATGTTTCTGTCAACAGAGGCCATCTTCGCCTGCCTGTACGACCACGGCTGTCGGCAGGTGTCGGAAGTTGTGAGGAGGATTTTTGCCAAGAAATGGAACGAAGCTGCCGAGAAATATAATTTCGCCGTGTCCGAAAAGAAAGGCATTCGTGAGAATATTGCTGAAGAGCAGACCAAGATTGCAGAACGTCAGAAAGCCAGGATAAAGCTGAAAGAAAACAACAATATGTTGACCGAAAGGCTGAAGAATCCCGCACTTACTGAAGAGGCGGCAGAAGGCATCAGGGCTCGGATAGCCCATAACGAATCAAAGATTTCCAGCATTGACGCAGCAAGAGTTGAATCAACCAAACTGTTGGAGAAATATAACCGGAAATTGGCCAATGCCACGGAGAAGGTTGCAACTTCGAAGAATGCACTCGGGCAGATTGCTAAGAAACGTAATGAACAGATTGAGAAGTTCAAGAAGCTGTTTCCGGCCAAGTTCAAGCCAATGAGGGAATTCCACAAAAAACTCTTCGGCTGGATGTCTAATCCGCCTATCGAGGCACTGGTGAAGGCCAGTCCGCTGTGTGCCACCTTCCTCGGCTGTGCTACCGACGTGGCCAAATGGGTGTCGTTATACGGCAAGTGTAAAGCGAAGAAACCTTGTAAGGATGCAGAATCAGAACTTGAAATGCTTATCAATGACTGCGGACATCTGACTGGCTACCACACCGTCACCAACGGCGGACAGTTGGCTATTGACGGCGGCAACTTTGCTTTGTCTCTGAAACCGTCTATTCCATTTGTCGACACGGGATGGTGGATTGCCAAGTTGCTTGATATCGTTTCCGTGGTTTACAGCTCATGGCAGACAACTGCATCGGAAAACGATCGTAAGGGCATAGAAGCCCGCCTTAATGCACTGATATGCGACCACGAGAAAGAAAGCGACAAAAACAGTGGGAATAAGGCAGGAACACTCAATAACAACGACAAGGATGAAAAGAACAAGAATAACACATATAATGCCTATCGTCGTTGGCCTTTCAATCGTCTCTGGTACGTCCGCGACCCGTCGGGCTATGTCTACGAGGCTGTCTCGTCGAATCGTGTCGAGGGTGTCCGTGCCTCCTGTTACTACAAGGAACAGAAAGAAGATATGTATGGCGACTTGTACGACGATATCGTCTTCTGGGATGCCGAAAACTATGAGCAGGAGAATCCTCTTTATACCGATGCTGACGGACGCTATGCCTGGGATGTGCCCACCGGCTGGTGGCAAGTGAAGTACGAGAAAGAAGGCTATGAGACGACCTATAGCGACTGGTTGCCTGTGCCGCCGCCACAACTGGAGGTGAACGTGGGTATGACGCAGCTGCGCCAACCTATGGTGCAGAAGGTGGAGGCTTATAAGAATGCCATCGAGGTGGAGTTCGATAAGTACATGAATCCTGAAACGCTGAACAGTACTAATATCAGCGTTACCAAGGGCGGAAAGACCGTCAGTGGCACGCTGCAGCTGGTCAATGCTGAGGCGGGCTATCAGAAGCCTGACGTGAAATACGCCTCACGGGTGGCCTTTATGCCCACGCAACCGCTGGAGTTCAACGAACGGGTAGTGCTGATTGTACGCCGTGCTGTGGAGAGCTATGCCGGACTACAGATGGAAAGCGACTTCCAACAGGAGTTCTCTGTCTTGAACGACACGATGGCGATAGAACGTGACACCACGCAGGTGGACAGCACGGCGATGGTGGTGGCCACGCCGACGGCCTCACGCATCAGCGGTACGACGGTCAGTCGCGGCGCTACTGTCGAGTTGAGATGCGCCACAGTGGGCGCTACCATCTGGTACACCACCGACGGCACCTGTCCTTGCGACGAGAATGGTATGCGTCAGCGTTACGTGACGCCTATCGTCATTAACGATCATTTGCTCCTGAAAGCTTATGCCGTGAAAGGTGTGATGCAGGAGAGTGAGGTGGCTACGTTCGAGTACTTCGTCAAGGGTAGCGACATGGCGGTGACGACATCGGCTGCCGGCTATGCCACGTTCTATGACTCAAAGAACCACTATCAGATGCCTGCGGGATTACGCGCTTTCTGTGTTGAGGCCGACCAGAACCAAAAGGGCGGTATCAAGAATGTCTACGTCAACGGCAGCGTCATCCCCAAGGGTACTGCTGTTGCTATTGTGGCTGATGCGCAACAGCAGACGACCTATACGCTAACGGTAGTGTCAGATGCAACGCCTTATACCGGTGTGAACCTGTTGCATGGCAGTGATGTGGCGACGACCACGACAGCAGACGGTGACTGTTACTTCTATAAGGCCTGTTACGGTCCCGCGGGGACATCCCTTGCAAATTGGTTCGGCTGGTATCCAGCCAACAACGCCAAGGGACCATTCCGCTCGGAGGCTCATCGTGCATGGCTGGCCATACCGAAAGGCTTATCGACTCGCAGCTATTACGGCTTCGACGGCGACGATGCGACAAACATCGGTATCACGGAAGATTCCGATGTTGAGATATGGTACGATCTGCAAGGCCGCCGTCTCAATAATGGGCAACGGTCAATCGTTAATGGTCAATTGAGGAAAGGTGTCTACATCAGAAATCGCCGAAAGGCAGTTGTCAAGTAAATATAATAAAAGGATTAGAGACTATGCGAATATTCAAGAATATCTCAATTATGCTATTGGTTTGCCTATCATTTATGGTGGGAGGCTGCGGCGGTAGTAGCGATAGCCCTGACGTTCCTGATCCCGACCCGGTTAAGCCGAAGGGGAAGCATCTGGTTCAGACTTGTAACATGGAGGCTCGGGCATCCGAGACAACGGTGACGCTGACAGGACTTACGGCCAAGGTGATTCGTAACACAGGGACCGCCGACTGGCTCACCGCTGATATGCTGCCGTACGAGTCAGGTGCGCCACAGGTGAAGATAACTACTGTAGAGAATAGCCAGACGGAAAGCCGACAGCAGGAGCTGACATTCTTTGCCGCCAGTGACACGCTAGTGCTCACTGTTCGTCAGGCTGCTTTCGATGCCAATGGAGGCGCGAATATGGAACAGCCATTCGACACACCAAGCGACCAGCCAGGCTTCGCGCGGCGGTATTGATGGTTAAATCTTGCAAAAACCTTTGGAGGTTACGGGAAATAAGTGTACCTTTGCGCCGCGTTAGTAGCACAAAGGACACTTTCCTTTTCCATGCCGCGATGGTGGAATGGTAGACACGAGGGACTTAAAATCCCTTGACCAGTGATGGTTGTGCGGGTTCGAGTCCCGCTCGCGGCACTTCTCGTAATTGACAATTGAAAATTCATAATTGATTTTTTTAGTATATGCAGAAGAAACTTCTTTTCGTGTTGTCAGCTGCCGCTATGGTTCTCCTGACAACGTCGTGCTCGAAACTGAAAGCACTGTCAGCAGACAATTTTAACGTTGTTCCCAATCCGCTGGAGACTCAGCAAGGTGTTGTGCCGGCTACTATCAACGGCATCTTCCCTGAGAAATATATGAAGAAAAAGGCTGTTATTACCGTGACTCCTGAACTGCGCTATGCCGATGGACAGGTGGCACAGGGACAGAGCGTTACTTTCCAGGGTGAGAAGGTGCTGGGTAATGAACAGACTATCAGCTACCTGCTTGGCGGACGCTATACGATGAAGTCGAACTTCGCCTATCTCGACTGTAATAAGGCCGATATGTATCTGAAGTTCGTTGCCCGTATTGGTTCCAAGCCTCAGTATGTACCTGAGGTGAAGGTGGCCGAGGGCGTTATCGCTACTTCAGAACTGTATAAGAAAACCCTGAAGTCGGCTCAGGCCGCTATCGCTCCCGATGCTTTCCAGCGTATCAACGCACAGAAGCAGGAGGCCAGCGTGAAGTTCCTTATCCAGCAGGCTAACCTGCGCAAGAGCGAGCTGAAGAACAACTCTGTTCAGGAGTTCGTTCGCCTGCTCCAGCAGATTAACAATGACCGCGAGGGCCTGAACCTGAAGGATGTTGAGGTGTCTGCATACGCTTCACCTGACGGTGGCTTCGACCTGAACGAGAAACTGGCCGCACAGCGTCAGAAGAACACGCAGCAGTACGTAGAGCAGCAGCTGAAGAGCGCCAAGCTTACCGGTGCTACCGTCGATGCTAAGTATACGGCTGAGGACTGGGACGGTTTCCAGGAACTGGTGAAGGCCAGCAACATTCAGGATAAGGACGTGATTCTGCGTGTCCTCTCTATGTACAAGGATCCTCAGGAGCGCGAGCAGCAGATTAAGAACATCAGCGCCGCCTTCCGTGAGTTGGCTGACGGCATCCTGCCCCAGTTGCGTCGTTCTCGCATGATTATCAACTACGAGACAGTAGGCCGCAGCGACCAGCAGATTAACGACCAGTTCAGTCAGGATCCCGGTCAGCTGAACGTTGAGGAACTCCTCTATGCTGCTACGCTGACGGAGGATGCCGCCCAGAAGGAGAAAATCTATAAGACCACGGCTGAGGTCTATCCCACCGATGCCCGTGCACTGAATAACCTGGCTACGCTGGCTTATGCCAAGGGCAACCTGCAGCAGGCTCAGCAGTATGTGGAGCAGGCCCAGAAGGTGAATGCCAACCTGGCTGAGACCAACGCCAACCTCGGCATGCTGGCTCTGGCTAACGGTAACATTGAGGCCGCCCAGAACTATATCGCCAAGGCTACGGGTGCAAACGGTCTGGATGAGGTAATTGGTAACCTCCATCTGGCACAGGGCAACTATGCCCAGGCTGAGCAGGACTTCGAGAAGGTTTACTCGAACAGCGCTGCGCTGGCACAGATTCTCAACAAGAACTATGCTTCGGCTGCTGTGACGCTGAAGTATATCAAGAATCCCGATGCAACCACCGACTATCTGAAGGCTATCCTCTCAGCTCGCATGGGTAATGTGACTGATGCCGCTGAGGCTCTTCGTGCAGCCGTCGCCAAAGATCCGTCTTATGCCAAGTATGCTGCTACGGACCTTGAACTGGTGAAAGTGGCTAAGTAAGAAATGAAACATTTCTACGGACTTATACTGCTCACCCTGGTTGTAGTTTCCTGTGGTGCTCCCAGCGGACATTTCCGTCTGGAAGGACAGCTCCGGAACTTCAACCAGGGTGAGTTCTATCTATATGGGCTTGACGGTCGTGGCAGGCTGGATACCATTCCGGTGTCGGAAGGTCACTTCTTCTATGAGGCTGCCATCGACGAACCGTCGGCTTATTCGCTTATCTTCCCCAATTTCTCTGAGGTGCCGGTCTTTGCCGAGTCGGGCGCAACAGTCAAGCTGGAGGGCGATGCCTCACACTTGAAGGAGGTCCGCCTGACTGGTACGAAGGAGAACGACTTGATGACGGAGTTCCGTCTGAAAGTGGCTGAGGCCACACCGCCACAGGCTGTGAAGGAGGCCGAGGCGTTTATTCATGCTAATCCTTCAACGGCAGGTAGTCTCTATCTGCTTAACAAGTTCTTCCTGATGAAGGCTGACCCTGACTACAAAAAGGCTGTCACCCTTTGTAACGAGATGGCGAAGGCTCAGCCCAATAAGGAGCAGATACAGGAGCTGAAGAAACAGCTGAAGAGCCTGCGCGTTATCAAGGAAGGACAGCAGTTGCCGTCGTTCTCGGCCGTTGACATCAACGGTCAGCGCGTCAGCAATGCTTCGCTGACAGGCGAGGTGAATGTCATTACCGTCTGGGCCACCTGGAACTATGAGTCAGGTAACCTGATGCGACAGCTGCGCCTGCTGAAGAAAGAGCACGGCGCGCGACTGGGACTGCTGAGCGTCTCCGTCGATGCCAACAAGAGCGAATGCCGTAATGTGATGAACCGCGACTCGCTGACCTGGAATATCATCTGTGACGGGCAGATGTTCGAAACACCCGTCCTGACACAGCTCGGCATCGCCGATGTGCCATACAATCTGCTGACAGACCGCTCGGGTAAGATTCTTGCCGTTAATCTCGATCAGACCCGGCTTAAGATGCAGATAAAGAAATCACTCAAATAAACCTTCGAGTCTATGCTGGTTAAATCCTTTAGCGCAGCTGTAAATGGTCTTGACGTCAATACCGTCACCGTAGAGGTGAGCATGTCGCGTGGCGTGCAGTTCCACCTGACCGGACTTGCCGATACAGCAGTCAAAGAGAGCTACGACCGCATCAAAGCGGCACTGATTAACAACGGGTACAAGATGCCCGTGATGGATATTACCGTCAACTTGTCGCCTGCGGATATCAAGAAGGAGGGCTCTGGCTACGACCTGCCTGTGGCTATCGGTATTCTGGCAGCCAGCAATAAGGTCGAGAGCACGCTGTTGGACAAGTACATGCTGGTGGGAGAACTGGGACTCGACGGTCGCCTGCAGCCCATTCGCGGCGCGCTGCCCATCGCTATTTGTGCCCGCAAGGAGAAGTTCAAGGGGCTGATTGTTCCCAAGCAGAATATTCGTGAAGCCGCTGTTGTCAACCAGTTGGATGTCTATGGTATGGAGACGCTGATGGATGTCATCCGTTTCATGAACGGCGATACCCGTTATGAGCCGACGGTCATTGACACCCGTCGTGAGTTCTACGAGCAGCAGAATCTGTTTGATACCGACTTCAGCGATGTGCGAGGGCAGGAGAGTGTGAAGCGTGCCCTCGAGGTAGCCGCTGCCGGTGGTCATAACCTCATCATGATTGGCCCGCCGGGAAGTGGTAAGTCTATGCTGGCCAAGCGGTTGCCGAGCATTCTGCCGCCCTTGTCGCTGGCCGAGAGCTTGGAGACCACGCAGATTCACAGTGTGGCCGGCAAGTTGAGCCGCGACACCAGCCTTATCAGTCAGCGTCCTTTCCGTGCACCCCATCACACTATCTCGCAGGTGGCCCTCGTGGGTGGCGGCAACAATCCCCAGCCCGGTGAAATCTCGCTGGCCCACAATGGCGTTCTTTTTCTTGACGAAATGCCTGAACTGTCACGCAACGTACTCGAGGTGCTTCGTCAGCCGCTGGAAGACCGCAAGATTACTATCAGCCGTGCTAAATACAATATCGAGTATCCCTGCTCCTTCATGCTTGTAGCCTCTATGAACCCCTGCCCATGCGGCTATTACGGCGACCCTACCCATCACTGCGTCTGCACTCCAGGTCAGATACAGCGTTATATGAATAAAATCAGCGGTCCGTTACTCGATCGTATTGATATCCATTGCGAGATACAAGCAGTACCCTTCGCCCAGCTGTCACAGATGCAGCCGGGTGAGCCGTCGTCTGTTATCCGTGAGCGTGTCATTCGTGCCCGCAATATCCAGACCGAACGCTTTAGCTCCCTCCCTCTCGGGGAGGGCGGGGGAAGAGGCCGCATTCATTGCAACGCTCAGATGACGGAACGAATGCTTCATCAATTCGCAGAACCTGATGCTGCCTCAATGGATATGCTCCGCATGGCCATGGAGCGTCTGAAGCTCTCTGCTCGTGCCTACAGCCGTATCCTTAAAGTTGCTCGAACTATTGCCGACCTCGCCGGTTCTGAGCAAGTGCAGTCACAGCATATTGCCGAAGCTATCGGCTATCGAAGTCTCGATAGAGGAGATTGGGCAGAAAGAGGGGTATAAACTATATGTTCAACTTGGTGTGGATGGAATTTTGATGGCCTATATGAAAAAACTGCAAAATGCTGTAAATGCGAGAGAAGGGACGTTATTTGTTGCCAGAGAAATAGAGGGTTAGTTTCGGGAACCATCGTCTTGCAAACATCAAAAGTAAAACACACAGAAATGCGGTTACAATTGGGGCTGTAAGATAACAGATGAAGTCTTCGAAACTTGTATTACCAGGGATAACCAAGTGTAATACATCTCTTATAAACCACAATGGGAATCCTATTAGTGGCAAACCTACGAAATGGATTGCATAAATAAAAAAGCAACTTGATACTAATAATTTGTTTGGCTTAATGTTGTACTTTCTAATACATTTTGAGCCCGTATAGAAAGCCGTTAAAACACCTGTACATGCAAATAGGGGATAGATGTTTTGTCCAATGACTGTATTTTCGCCATCATATATCGTTGTAGCTACAAGTAATATCATGCAAATAGGAACAAATAGCAGCTTGTATTTTTCAACAAATTGAATGATGTTCATCTTGTTCAATGCGAAATAAGCTCCTGTAGAGAAATAAAAGAATGCTGTAATGGAGAATCCCGGCAACAATGTCCAAATTCTTGAGATATAGGCAACGAATAGAATGCTGATGACGAATAGGCCAAACTTCTTGATGACGTAGTATATTATAGGTGTCAAGATTGTAACAACAATCAAATCTCTCAGGAACCAAAGCGGAAGATCATAAGGGCCGGTCATCCTCAAGTTTTCTCCGAGCCAATTGATATAATTAGTATTCCATTCATGACAGTCATAGATTATACGCCAATTATTCGCTGTGATAAATGTTCGGACTTTTTCTATCGGATTTCCTTTTATGACTACTCCTGCTGTCATGGATAATGCAAACAATATAAAAGGAATGGTATTCCAAAGCAGATAAGGAATAAATAGCGTCTTTATCCTGCTGTTCAATTTCTTTTTGTAACCTTCCCAAGACCATTTTTGAAAATTGTTAAAGAACAGAAATCCAGAGATGAAAAAGAATGTTGGAACTGCAATGTGTGTCAGCACGTGTGACAATAATATTCCTGTGACGTTATAAATTGCATGTCCGGATAACACACTGAAATCAGCATCAATAAGATTGATGACACTTGGACTCATGTGAATGAAAATAACCATTAGTGCCAGAGGGAATCTCAATAGATTGATAGTTGCTGACTGAAGTTTGACGGAATCCATTCCGAGGTCTTGAATGTTTCTTTTGTTCATGATTAATTGGTGTGGTTGTGCAGGTAAGCCATTCTTTGACTGTCTGGTTGCTGAGGTTTTCTGTGGTCCTTTGCTAATTTTTTTTTGCAAAGGTACTCATTTTTATTGATAATCCGTCAAACTGCCCCATTTTTCAAAAGTCATGCACCCTTCATGGTATGTGTTTTGCACAAAAAAATATGGCAAGCAACGGGCGGGAATACAAAAAATGTTGTAACTTTGCAGGCATTATGAGAAAACAGATGATACTTCTTGTCATGATGGTGACATCATTGCTGTCGGTGAGAGCCCAGAGTCAGTTGACTTTCACTTCGCCTACGACTTTGTTTGTGATGCATAGTAGCGGCAGCCATCTGAAGATGGCGAGCGACTATGGCGGGCAGTTGGAGGCTGCTAATGCTGCCAATGCCCAGCAGATGACTATTGTACCCGCTGGCAATGGCTATTATTATATTCGTGGAAAGAATAATCGCTATCTGTCAAAGGTGAACACGTGGAACACGTCGTTTGTCACCGATTATGCCACCGACAATGCTATGTTCTCGTTTGAACAGGCTCAAGGCGCTTATATCCGTATCCGCTGTAAGGGTAACGGTCTCTGTCTGGGAACCGATAGCAACGATGCCGGCAGTAAGGTCTTTTCCGATAAGAACGGCTCTGACATGAAGCACTTCTGGTTCTTCAGCGACAAGGTGAATGGCACCGTTCCTACCGACACACTCTCTTATGCGGTATTCCCCTCGATTGTTCGTCAAAAGTTCGACGGATGGGGTGTCTCCCTCTGCTGGTGGGCTGGCATGTGCGGCAAATGGAGTGACGCGAAGATAGATGAGATTGTGACGTGGATGACCAGTCCAACGGGCTTGAACTATAGTCATTTTCGCTATAATATAGGAGGTGGCGACGATCCGGAGAACAAGCATTGTACGCCGCACCATATGGGTAACGGAAAGGGCTTGCGTGCAGAGATGGAGGGCTTCAAGGATTTCTCAGGCGATACTTATCACTGGGACCGCGATGCGGCCCAGCGAAAGATTATGCTGAAGATACGTGAGAAACGGCCTGATGCCGTGTTTGAGGCATTCAGCAATTCGTGTCCTTACTATATGACCTACAGCGGATGTGTGAGCGGAAATACCGATGGTGGAAAAGACAATCTGAAGCCTGAGTACTATGAGGAGTTTGCCCACTATCTGGTGGATGTGTGTAAACACTACAAGGATGAGTACGGCATAGAGTTCAAGACGCTGGAGCCGTTCAATGAGTCGGTGACTAACTTCTGGTATGCCAATGGCCCGCAAGAGGGATGCCACTTCGACTATGCTTCGCAGGTGAAGTTCATCAAGGTGCTCAAGCCCATTCTCGACGAGTCGGGACTGTCAACCGTTATCTCGGCCTCCGATGAGACCAATGTGGGACTGGCCGTCAATGGCTATAAAGCCTGCAGACAGGGTGGGGTGCTCTCAAAGATAGGGCAATGGAACACGCACACCTATTCGGGTGACAATGCCGACCGCGTGCATATGGCCTTCCTGGCTCATCAGGACAAGATGCCTCTCTGGATGAGCGAAGTGGGTGCGGGCGGCAACGGTATCGGCGGTAACCTGAGCCTCACGCAGAAGCTCTTCGATGATATGCGCTACCTGCAGCCAGAGACTTGGATAGACTGGCAGTATATGGAAGAAGCCAATGACCAGTGGTGTACTATTCGGGGTAGCTTCAGCCAGCAGACCTACTCAAAGGTGAAGAACTTCTATGTGCGCCAACAGTGTTCACGCTTCATCAAACGCGGCTACAACATTGTGGCGTCGCTCAACGACCAGTCACTGGCCGCTATGAATGAAGCACAGGATACGCTGGTGCTTGTGCTGCTGAACGAGGGTAGCCTGGCTTATCACCGTGTCGATTTGAAGCAGTTTGCCGCCTTGCCCGCTGCCAGTGACATCAAGGCCTATCGTACATCATCGACAGAAAACCTGAAGAGTGTTAAAGACTTTACCATCAGTGAGGAGACGCTGATGGTGAAACTACCCACACAGAGTATTACTACGCTGGTGCTGCCTGTGACTGGCGTTGCTGTTGAAGAACAGCTTGTGGCAGACGTAGAGTACGTCATCGTGCCGCGCCACAACCTGACCGCAGCCCTGACTGCCGCAGCTAACGGCGCAATGACCATAGAGCCTGCGACGTATGGCGAGGGTCAGCGGTGGAAACTCAAAAGAGCCGAAGGTTCGACTGCCAGTGGCGCAGGGGCTTTCCTTCTTGAAAACGCGCGTGGCCAGCGACTGACTTCTTTCAGGGCGTCTGGCTCATCGAAACTGACGGCGCAGACATCGGTATCTTCCGAACAGCAGTTTTATGTAGATGTCATCGACTGGCCCTACTGTAAGATTTCGCCAGCCCGTTACCGTAGCTATTCACTTGATCTCAATAATGCCAGTGGCAATGCTGGAACCACCGTATGTACTTGGCAATATACTGCCGATACAGATACGCCAACCCATCGCCAGTGGATGCTCTGTCCCTTGCGTAATCTTGGGAATGATACAGGTATCGACCAGTTGACGGAGCAACAGCATAGGGAACAAAATGCTACCTGTCCCGATGGTGTCTATGACTTGGCTGGCCGATGTGTGCTCCGCGGTGCCGCTTCCGTGAGCGCTTGGCAGCAGTTGCCTCGTGGCATCTATGTGGTATGCAGTAATGGAGTGAGGAGAATTGTTCAGAAGTGATATGTGTCTGTATCTCCTCGTTTTCTGAATAAAACTTTTCACGTTAAGTTTTTCGGTCATTAGAAATTTATTCGTATCTTTGCAAACGATATGAGAAAAAAAATGCTAATTCTTGCCCTGATGGTGTCGTCCGTGCTGTCGGTGGCAGCCCAGAGTCAGTTCGGCGAGCGCCCGAAGCTCGTAGTTGGAATCGTGGTGGACCAGATGCGCTGGGACTACCTGTCACGTTACTATGATAAGTTCACACAAAGCGGATTCCGCCGGCTGATAGATCAGGGCTACTCATGCAATAACTGCCAGATTAACTACCTGCCGACGGTGACAGCCATCGGTCATACGTCGGCCTATACTGGCACGACGCCCGCTTTTCATGGTATTTGTGGCAACAACTTCTACATTGACGGTCGCAAGACGTACTGCACGAAGGACACAACGGTGGACGTGGTTGGTACGGACAACCGGGAGAAGGGCCAGATGTCGCCTCGCAACCTGCTGGCTACGACCATTGGCGACCAGCTGCGCCTGCACACCGACTTCCGCTCGAAGGTCGTTGGCGTGAGCTATAAGGACCGTGCTGCCATCCTGCCTGCAGGCCATTCGGCCAACGGCGCCTACTGGCTGGACACGAAGAACGTGCAGTTCATCACGAGTACCTATTATATGACGGAGCTGCCCGAGTGGGCCAAGCAGTATAACCAACAGCTGAAGAAGAACAAGGAAGCCCAGAAGGCTGGCAAGGACATCGGCCTGTCGCCCATCTGTGGTACTGTGACCACCGATATGGCCATTGCTGCCCTGAAGGGCGAGCAGTTGGGTAGGGGAGAGAGCACCGACATGCTGTGCGTCAGCTACTCGCAGACCGACGTTATCGGACATGAGTATGGCACACGTGGCGAGCGTACAGATGCCGCTTATCTGCAGCTCGACAAGGACCTGGGCCGTCTGCTCAGCGCACTGGACGAGCAGGTGGGAAACGGTAACTATCTGGTGTTCCTGACGGCCGACCACGGCGCTGCCCATAACTACCAGTTCATGCTGGACCACAAGCTGCCAGCCGGCAAGTGGCTGGACCCCGACATGCGTAAGGGCGTGGAGGCTGCCGTCGCCAAGAAGTTCGGCAACACGAAGCCTGTGGTGATGGCTGAGATTGACTATCGCTACTTCCTTGACCGTAAGGCCATTGCCGAGCAGGGACTGGACTACGAGCAGGTGAAGGCAACGGCCATCGAGTGGCTGCGCCAGGCGCCGAACGTCTGCTATGTCGTTGATTACGAGCATGCTACGTCGGATGCTGTGCCTTCGCTGATTCGCGATCGTGCCCTGCTGGGCTATCATCCCCGTCGCTCGGGCGACATCATCGTGGTCGTCGAGCCCGGCTATTACACCTATGGCAGCTGGTCGTCGCCGGTGGGTACCACTCACGGCGCGTGGAACCCCTACGACGCTCATATCCCCCTGCTGTTCATGGGCTGGAAGGTGCAGCATGGTGCCACTTCGCGCGAGGTGCATATCACGGATATTGCTGCCACCGTCTGTCAGCTGCTGCACATTCAGCAGCCCAATGCCTGCATCGGCGAACCCATCACAGAACTGACCCGTTGAGCGCTATGCGGAACTTGCAAGTGATAGCGTTCGATGCCGACGACACCTTGTGGGATTGTCAGTCGTACTTCGAGGCGGTAGAGAAAAAACTCTATGGGCTGATTGCCCCCTATTGTGACGACCCAGCCAAGGAACTGTTCGTCACGGAGAGCGGTAATATGGCAGACCTGGGCTATGGCTGCAAGGCCTTTACCATCTCTATCCTTGAGACGGCGCTGCGTGTTGGTGGCAGTCATCTCACGACCAGTCAGCTCTCCGACCTGCTGGCGGTCAGTAAGGCGCTGCTGCATCTGCCTGCCACACCTCTGCCGGGTGTGGAGCATGTGCTTCAGGCGCTCCGTGAGCGTGGCGACTGGCGAATGGTCTGTTTCACCAAAGGCGAACTGCAGGATCAGGAGAATAAGCTGCGCCGTTCAGGACTGCTGCACTATTTCGACGATGTGGAGATTACGTCCAACAAAGGACAGAAGGAGTTTCTCGCACTCTGCGAGCATCAGCAGATACACCCTTCGCAGTTGCTTATGGTGGGCAATTCGCTGAAGAGCGATGTCGCACCCGCACTCGCCATAGGTGCCTGGGCCGTTCATATCCCCTTTTATGTCACTTGGCAGTTAGAGCACACGGAGGACATGGAACACGAACGATTGACGAAAATTGACCACATAGAACAGCTGATTCCGCTCCTTTGTGGCTGTTAATCAGGCAAAAATGAAGAAAAATCGGCTAAAAGCTTGGTAGTTTGGTAAATATGTTGTATCTTTGCACCCGCTTTTCGTGGCCCCTGGCCCAAAGCGTAAGTTTAACAATTAAAATTTTAAAGCAAAACAACATGATTATCGTACCTGTAAAAGAAGGTGAGAACATCGAGAAGGCTCTCAAGAAGTTTAAGAGAAAGTTTGAAAAGACTGGTGTGGTGAAGGAACTCCGTCGCCGTCAGCAGTTCGACAAGCCCTCTGTACTGAAGCGCCTCAAGATGGAGCACGCTATTTACGTACAGCAGCTCCGTACCAACGAAGAGTAAAAAAGTTGGCGGAAAATTTGGTGGTTTGAATAATTTTCCGTAAATTCGTAGCCGTAAACCGTTGCTAACACCAAACGGTTGCGTAAACAGATGATAGAGCAGTTCTTGGACTACATACGCTACGAACGTAATCTGTCCCCGCAGACAGTGCTCACCTACGAGCATAGCCTACACGATCTCGAGTCGTATTTCAAGGGGCTGGATGATAGTCTTGACTGGAAGTCCATTGACAGCGATATCATACGCGACTGGCTGGCGTTTATGCTTGACAAAGGCGCCAAAGCGACGTCCGTGAATACAGCACTCAGCGCCGTACGCTCCTTCTTCCGCTTCGCGCTCGGAAGAAAACTGGTGGAGAAAGATCCGGCCCATCTCATTGAGGGCCCTAAGAAGTCGAAACCGTTGCCGCAGTTTGTACGCGAGAAGGAGATGAACGAGTTGTTGGATGACATAGAATGGGGCACTACATATAAAGATGTACGCGCACGTACCATAATATTAATGCTGTATGAGACCGGCGTCCGAGTCTCTGAGTTGACAGGACTCGACGATGCCGACATCGATTTCACGACAGGTCAGCTGAAAGTGACCGGCAAGCGTAACAAACAACGGATAGTGCCGTTCGGAGAGGAACTGGCCGCTGTGATGCAGCAGTACAGAGAACTCCGCGACGCACAGGTGGTCCGCCAGTCGGAAGCGTTGCTCCTGACGGAGAAGGGAGAGCGGATGACGAGATGCCAAGTATATGGCATCGTACGCAGAAACCTCTCAATGGTGACCACGCTCAAGAAACGCTCGCCCCACGTGTTGAGGCATTCGTTTGCAACGGCCATGCTGAACAACGGCGCTGGTTTGGAAAGTGTCAAGAAACTGCTGGGGCATGAAAGCCTCGAGACGACAGAAATCTACACCCACACCACGTTCGAACAGCTAAAGCGAGTTTACAAAGAGGCTCATCCGAGAGCCTGACCTTATATTTATTAACTATTTAAATTGGAGGTAACTATGGAAATTAAGATTCAGTCGATTCATTTCGACGCCACCGAGAAGTTAGAGGCGTTCATCGAGAAGAAGGTCGCCAAGTTGGAAAAGTCATTTGAAGATATACAGAAAGTAGAGGTGCAGTTAAAGGTGGTGAAGCCCGCCACAGCCCAGAACAAGGAAACAAGCCTGACCGTGGCTGTGCCAGGAAGCACGCTGTTCGTAGAGAAGACAAGTGATACATTTGAAGAAGGTGTGGACCTTTGCGTCGACTCTATGCGTGCTCAACTCCAGAAATTCAAGGAAAAATTGAGGAGCCACTAAAAAAAACGAGAAAAAGTTTTGTTATTTCAAAAATAATATCTAACTTTGCAGCCGTTTTCCGACAGGTCGTAAATCTGAATAAGAGAGCGGCTGCAAAAAAGCCTCTTTAGCTCAGTTGGCCAGAGCACGTGATTTGTAATCTCGGGGTCGTTGGTTCGAATCCGACAAGAGGCTCAAAAGAGACTCGGAGGGTAGGCGAAAGCCAATTATCCTTGCGGCTCAAAAAGGAGGAATAAGAATGGCTAGGGTGTTTTCCAGAGTGGCCAAATGGGGCAGACTGTAAATCTGCTGTCTTTCGACTTCGGTGGTTCGAATCCATCAGCACCCACAAGAGATGCCAAAACGGCAGAGGCTCAAAAAGCCGTCACGCGGAAATAGCTCAGTTGATAGAGCACTAGCCTTCCAAGCTGGGGGTCGCGGGTTTGAGCCCCGTTTTCCGCTCTAAAAGAAATGCTGTAATAGCTCAGTGGTAGAGCACTTCCTTGGTAAGGAAGAGGTCCTGAGTTCAACTCTCAGTTACAGCTCTCTTCACGTGAGAAGGAGGAATTAGAAACTCGATTATACAAATAATTAATAAAACAACAAAACAATGGCAAAAGAAACCTTTGTGCGCACCAAACCGCACGTAAACATTGGTACTATTGGTCACGTTGACCACGGTAAGACAACTCTGACTGCTGCTATCACCACTGTGCTGGCTAAGGCAGGTCTTTCTGAAGTTAAGTCTTTCGACCAGATCG
>Ga0247611_10004595_pt1 | contig 18993 bp, 15 predicted proteins | sample 177DNAGHGhighgp2_FD_192422 | JGI IMG/M metagenome (GOLD analysis project Ga0247611, IMG submission 192422) | Sheep rumen microbial communities from Palmerston North, Manawatu-Wanganui, New Zealand - 1770 DNA GHGhigh gp2 | ecosystem: Host-associated > Mammals > Digestive system > Stomach > Rumen... | reverse complement strand
GCAATACGCGCAGAAAGGTCAAGAGCCTTACTATTTAAAGATTTTATCTCAACATTAATTTTCTTTTCCTTATAGGGCACAACAGCCTTGCCGTAGCCCGTCATTGATAGTATCATACTTAGTTTGAAGTTAAATTTCTGCAAAAGTACGAATTTTGCGGGAAAAATCACTACTTTTGCACATTATTTAAATTGATGAAAGGTTAAAAGGTTAAAATAGTACGCTATTATGTCGTGTATTCTACATATTGAAACGAGTACTGATGTGTGTTCAGTTGCTGTCAGTCAGGATGGTGCCTGCATCTTCAACAGAGAGTCTGAAGCTACTGTCGGCTCATCGCAGATGACACCCGGTTTCATTGAAGAAGCACTGTCGTTTATAGACTGTAATCTTCTTACGCTCGATGCTGTAGCGGTGAGCTGTGGACCAGGCTCTTATACGGGACTCCGCATCGGCGTTTCCACAGCCAAGGGAATCTGTTATGGCAGGGATACAAAACTCATTGCCGTCCCCACGCTGCAGCTCATGTGTGTCCCAGTACTGCTGAGGGAAGCCGTACAAGAGGAGGATGCCCTGCTCTGTCCGATGATTGATGCCAGACGCATGGAAGTCTATGCGCAGTTGTTTGACCGGTCCCTGCATGAGATACGCCCCATTCATGCCGACATTGTGGATAGTGACACTTACAAAGAATATCTTGACGAGCACCCTGTCTACTTCTTCGGTAATGGTGCCGAAAAATGTATGAACATCATCAACCATCCCAATGCCCATCTCATCGAAGGTATCGCACCACAAGCCAAATGGATGCATCCTTTGGCAGAAAGACGCTTCTTTGACGGCGTTTTTGAGGATGTGGCTTATTTCGTTCCATTCTACTTGAAAGATTTTGTTGCAAAGAAACCAAAACCATTATTGTGAAGACGATGAATATAGAAGGATTAGATTATAATACACAACGCAAGAAGCTCATACTTCCTGAGTACGGACGTGAAATTCAGAGCATGGTGGATTATGCCGTGTCGCTTCCCGACAAGAACGAACGTCAGTACTGCGCTGAAACTATTATAAGCATCATGGACAGCATGTATCCGCAGAATCGCGATAATGCTGACCATCTGCAGAAGCTATGGGATCATCTGGCACTCATGAGCAACTTCAAGCTCGACATTGACTGGCCTTTCGATGTAAGTCAGGCACAAAAGATACAGACCAAGCCTGAACCTCTGTCCTATCCGATGAACAAGATTCCCGTTCGCCATTATGGAAATATGGTCTTCGAACTGTTCGAGAAACTGAAGACCATGAACCCTGGAGAAGAGCGCGACGAACTGTTGCGTATCACGGCACGACAGATGAAAAGCAACCTGATGCAATGGGGACATGGCTCCACTGACAACGAAAAGGTCATCTCCGACCTTGCCCGTTTCACCGACGGTGCCATCCAGCTGGATCCTGAAACATTCAAGTTTGACAAATATCCTTCCAGAGAGACCGACAGAAAACGCAAGAAAAAGTAATCTCTATGGAATCATTCATCATTGAAGGAGGTCATCCGCTTAAAGGTACTATAACCCCACAAGGTGCCAAGAACGAAGCATTACAGGTCATCTGTGCCTCGTTGCTGACCGAAGATGAGGTCAGAATTCAGAACATCCCCGATATTCTGGATGTCAACAACCTTATCCAGCTGTTAAAGGATATAGGTGTGACAGTAACCCGCAAAAGCCGTAATGACTATATTTTCAAGGCCGGACATCTGAATCTGGATTATCTGGCAAGTGACGAGTTCGTCAAGAAATGTGCGTCACTTCGGGGCAGCGTACTGATGATTGGCCCGCTGCTGGGTCGTTTTGGCAAGGCTACCATCGCCGAACCTGGCGGTGACAAGATTGGCCGCCGCCGATTAGACACCCACTTCCTTGGTTTCAAGCACCTCGGTGCGGAGTTTATCAAGGAAGAAAAGCGGAATGTCTACAATATCAAGGCCGACGAACTGAAAGGCACATACATGCTGCTCGATGAGGCTTCGGTAACAGGTACGGCTAATGTCATCATGGCTGCAATCTTCGCAAAGGGTACAACAACCATCTACAATGCTGCCTGTGAGCCGTATATCCAGCAGCTTTGTCATTTGTTGAATGCCATGGGAGCAAGAATCAGCGGCATCGGCAGCAATCTGATTACCATCGTGGGAGTGAACAAGCTGCACGGTGCTACTCATCGCATTCTGCCCGACATGATTGAAGTAGGGTCGTTTATCGGAATGGCTGCAATGGTCGGAGAGGGCATCCGCATCAAGGATGTGTCTTTGAAAAACCTCGGTATCATTCCTGATGCTTTCCGAAGACTTGGTGTCAAGATCCATGCTGAGGGAGACGATCTCGTCATTCCCAGACAGAAGCATTATGTAATAGACTCGTTCATTGACGGAACAATCATGACATTGGCTGACGCTCCCTGGCCAGGACTCACCCCCGACCTGCTCTCCGTTTTGCTTGTGGTTGCCACTCAGGCGGAGGGAAGTGTTCTTTTCCATCAGAAAATGTTTGAGAGTCGTCTGTTCTTTGTCGATAAGCTGATTGACATGGGGGCCCAGATCATCCTTTGTGATCCTCACCGTGCCGTTGTCATAGGGCACAACCGTAAGATTCAGCTCCGTGCCGGACGCATGACGAGCCCTGATATCCGCGCAGGTATCGCCCTCCTCATTGCAGCAATGAGCGCCAAGGGTACAAGCCACATTGCCAACATCGCTCAGATCGACCGTGGCTATGAGGACATTGAGAAACGTCTGAATGAGCTGGGAGCACACATTGTGAGGGCTGATGACTGATTCAGCGAACTAACGACGACTTCACATGATAAGACAACAAGATGTTTATAAGATTGGCCGCATCGGGAAACCACACGGCATCAAGGGCGAACTGAACTTTCTTTTTGATGATGATGTCTTCGACCGCGTGGAGGCTGATTATCTCATATTAGAGGTAGATGGAATCCTCGTCCCTTTCTTCATCGAGGAATACAGGTGGCGTTCTGATGGTCATGTGTTGCTGAAGCTATGTGACATCGACACACAGGAGCGTGCTCGTGAGTTAACAGGCTGTGACGTATTCTTTCCACATAAGCTTGCCCCGGACAATGAGGACTATGTCTCATGGGCACAGATTATAGGCTTCTCGCTTCAAGACTCCGAATCAGGAAAGACTGTAGGCATTATCAGAAATGTGGACGATTCAACCATTAACTTGCTTTTCGAAGTGGAAACACCCGAAGGTGAGGAAGTTCTTATTCCTGCAAACAACGATTTGATTGACGACATTGACCCCGCAAAGCGGACGCTGAGAATGCGGGTGCCGAACGGTCTGCTCGACTGAACGCCGTCAACATAACAGATAAAAATGAAACAAATGAAACAGCAAATATGTATCCTTGGCAGTACTGGGTCGATTGGTACTCAGGCGCTTGATGTCATCGGACAGCATCAGGACCGGTATGAGGTCTATTGTCTGACGGCAAACAACAAGACAACATTGCTGGCAGAACAGGCACACAAGTACCATCCTGCAGCCGTTGTCATTGCCAATGAAAACAAGTACGATGAGCTGAAAGAAATGATGGCCGACCTGCCCGACGTCAAGGTCTATGCCGGCAGCAAGGCATTAGACGAGATTGTGGAGGCTGGTCCCATCGACATGGTGCTTACTGCCATGGTGGGGTTTGCCGGTCTCTCTCCCACCGTTCATGCCATCAAGGCTCACAAGAAGATATGCCTCGCCAACAAAGAGACACTGGTGGTGGCAGGAGAACTCATCTGCCAGTTGGCACAGGAGTATCACGTGCCCATCCTGCCTGTTGACAGCGAGCATTCTGCCATCTTCCAAAGCATTGTGGGAGAAGGTGACAATGAAATTGAAAAAATTCTGCTCACCTGTTCGGGAGGACCTTTCCGACAGTTCAGTGCAGAACAACTTGCCAAAGTGACCGCCGCCGACGCACTGCGTCATCCCACTTGGGACATGGGAGCAAAAATCACGATTGACTCGGCAACCCTGATGAACAAGGGATTTGAGGTAATGGAGGCCAAATGGCTCTTCGGTGTCCCTGCCGACAAGATACAAGTGCTCATCCATCCGCAAAGCATCGTGCATTCTGCTGTACAGTTCATTGACGGATCAGTAAAGGCGCAGCTGGGCGTTCCCGACATGCGACTGCCTATTCAGTACGCCTTCTCCTTCCCGGAACGACTGCATCTGAACGGCGACCGCCTGGACTTGTTCAAGCACCCGCTGGAGTTCTTCGAACCCGACATGAAAAAATTCCGCTGCCTCGCACTGGCTTTTGAAGCCATCAGCAAAGGCGGAAACATGCCTTGCATTGTCAATGCAGCCAACGAGGTGGTGAATGAAGCATTCCGGCACGACCGTTGTTCATTCGTGCAGATGGCCGATGTCATTGCTGAAACCATGCAACGTACCACATTTAACAATAATCCTACGCTCGACACCTATTTTAATACAGATGCCGAAGCAAGACGTATTGCTAATGAATTAATTAATTAAAAAGACAAATGGAAATATTTCTTATCAGACTGCTCCAGTTCTTACTGGCTATCTCGCTGCTCGTACTGTTACACGAGGGCGGACACTTCTTCTTTGCCAAACTCTTCGGTGTCTGGGTAGAGAAGTTCTATCTCTTCTTCGACCCGTCAATTTATAAATGGAAAGGAAGTCTATTCCGCTATCCAAGCAAAAAAGAAAAAATAACTGAAGGCAAGACAACCGTATACGGCATCGGATGGCTTCCCCTTGGCGGATACTGCAAAATTGCCGGAATGATCGATGAAAGCATGGATACGGAACAGATGAAAAAGGAGCCTAAACCCTATGAATTCCGTACGAAGCCTGCATGGCAGCGACTGCTCATCATGATAGGCGGCGTGCTCGTCAACTTCCTTCTGGCACTTTTCATCTATGCCATGGTGCTCTTCACATGGGGCAACCAGTATATCGCTGTAAAGGATATGACGATGGGTATGAAATTCAATCAGGAAGCCAAGGACTACGGATTCAAAGACCACGACATCCTGATTGGCACGGAGAAAGGACCTTTCAAGGAATTCTCTGCCGACCTCTATCGTGACCTTTCTACTGCTCACAGTGTTGACATCATCCGCGACGGCAAACCCATGAAAATATCGCTGCCTGGTGATATCAACCTGTTGAACATGCTTAAGTCTACTCCTAATTTCGTACGTCCTTTCATTCCGGCAGAAATCGACTCTATCTTGCCCGGCTCACCTGCCAGCAGTCTCAACCTCGCCAAGGGTGACAAGATTCTCGCTATCAACGGTACCGCCATCGACTCGTGGAATGAATTCTCCGACGTACTGGGCAGAGTGGCAGACGAGATGACAGAGGCGACGACACCTGCCGACAGCCTGAAACTGCGTAAGACGACCATTGTCGTTGCCAGAGGCAAAGATGGTGTGGACAAAGACACCATGAATGTCACGCTGACACCCGACCTGAAGCTTGGCATTGGCATGACCTCTATCATCAACTACTATAAGACGACCACTGAGGAATATGGATTCTTGGAAAGTTTCCCGGCTGGTGCAGCCTACGGATGTAACGTACTTGCCGGATATGTCGGCGACCTTAAATATGTGTTTACGGCCGACGGAGCAAAGAGTCTCGGCGGATTCGGTGCCATCGGCAGTCTCTTCCCGCCTGTATGGGACTGGCACATGTTCTGGCTCATGACCGCCTTCCTCTCCATCATCCTCGCCTTCATGAACATCCTGCCGATTCCTGCACTTGACGGAGGACATGTGTTGTTCCTTATCTATGAGATGATTACTGGCAAGGCTCCCAGTGAGAAATTCATGATTTATGCCGAATACATCGGTATAGGTATCCTCATGTTACTGATGATTGTTGCCAATCTGAATGACATTCTCAGATGGCTCGGATACATGTAAGCCGACAAATATTCCTTAGAAGACAAATAAAGAAAGGGGCCGACCTCCATTTGGAAGTCGGCCCCTTTCAGCTTATTCAATCACATATCCCAGGACAGGCAGAATGCCTTATCCCAGTCTTGCTTCTACTACATTGACGACATAGTCACCGAGTTTCTCGCACTCGTTAATGATATCCATGTACATGGTTCCTACAGAATAGGCATAACGATGCTCGTTCACATCATTGATGTTATGATCCTTCAGTTCTGTACGCATGATGTTGATATCATTTTCTATCTCGTTCGTACGTTTCATATTCGACTGGCTGCGGAAATTCTTCATGGTTGCATTCATCTGAGTCAGAGAATCATCCGTCAGCTGCATCATCGATGCTACACGCTGCTCAAGCTCGGGCGTAAAGGCATCTTTCGACTCGAACTTTCTCTTGAAGATTCTGGCAAGGTTATAGCAGGCGTCGCCGATACTCTCGATCTCGCTGATCTCACGCATCATGGCACGAATCTTAGCCTTCGTCTCATCAGAGAGATGATCGTCACTGACTTTCTCAAGATAAGCAGCAATCTCTATTTCCATGTTATCGCTGATGCTCTCATACTTTTCTATTCTGTTGAACAGCTGTACGAACTCATCTGCATTCGTTTTCTCGTCCGGTTTCGACTGATTGGCAAGATCGATAACCATGTGATACATACGCTGGATGCGCTCTGCAAACAGCGTGATTTCCTTCTGTGCCTGCAGCACGGAGATTTCAGGAGTAGGCATCAGACCACCTTCGATGTACTTCAGGCGTATCGGCTCATCAAGATTCTCAACTCCTTCCGCTGTTGCCTTAGGCTTAATGACGTAACAGACAATCTTTTCTATCTGAGGAATGAACCAGATAAGAATAAAGGTGTTACAAAGGTTGAAACATGTGTGGAATGCGGCCAGTACGAAGCTCAGCTTCGAGGGATCAAACCCTTCGGCTTGAGGATTGATGCCAACGAGAGAGCAGACACCATTGATAAACGGATGGAAGAAGACCAGAATCCACGCTACACCGAACAGGTTGAAAAACATGTGGGCAAAAGCCGCACGCCGTGCCTGCGTATTGGCAGTAAGGGCTGCCAGGTTTGAGGTGACGGTTGTACCAATATTCTCACCCAGCACCAAGGCAATACCCTGATAGATGGGCAGTGCACCGCTTGAGCAGAGAATCATGGTAATAGCCATCACAGCAGCTGACGACTGTACACACATGGTCAGCACACCACCAATCAGCAGGAAGGTGATGGTTGTCAAGAAGCTATTCGGATCGAACATACGGAAGAAGCCAAGGATAGCCTCGTTCTCGCCAAGATTCATGTCAATACCCGTCTGGCGCAATGTTCCAAGTCCTAAGAACATGAAAGCGATACCATAAAGGAAATCACCGAAGTTCTTGCGTCTTTTCGAATAAATCAGAATGATGGCAATAAAGAAAGCCGGATAGACAAAATCCGTAATATTAAAAGAGAAACCTGCCGACATGATCCATGCCGTAAGCGTAGTACCGATATTGGCACCCATGATTACGGAAATGGCCTGCGCCAAAGTAAGCAATCCGGCATTGACAAACGATACCGTCATCACGGTTGTTGCCGTAGACGACTGCACAGCAGCCGTCACCAGAATTCCGGTAAGCATACCCGTAAAGCGATTGGTTGTCATTGCCCCTAACACATGGCGTAACTGGGGACCCGCCATCTTCTGCAATGTCTCACTCATTAGCTTCATACCGAACATGAGCAGAGCTAATGAGCCCAACAACTTGAACGTAACAAAAATATAATCGTTCATAAACTAAAAAAAGATAGTGTATATTATTGCGCAAAGATAAGAAAAAGAACTGGCAATACAAAATATTTTCGTATCTTTGTCCCCGATGAAGATGGATATTATACGATTTATTAAAGATTGGACGCTTCCTGTTGCCATTGCAACTGGTTCTATTGCCTACCTCGTTTTTGCCTACATCCCGGCTCTCGACGAGACAGGAACCCTTTTGGGGCCTTTCTTCGATGCCATTCTCCCGCTGTTCATGTTCCTTATCCTCTTCGTCACTTTCTGCAAAGTTGACTTTCACAAGATACGACCCACGGCTTGGCACCTGTGGGTGGGACTGTTCCAGATCATCCTGCTGATCATTACAATGGGAATCATCCTCATCTACAAGATGGAAGGCCGTGAACTGGTATTGATGGAGGCACTGCTTACCTGTATCGTTGCGCCCTGTGCTGCCGCCGCGCCCGTCGTGACTCAGAAGCTGGGCGGCAACCTTGAGCAGATGACCACCTACACCTTTCTTTCTAACTTTATCACGGCACTGTTCATCCCAATCTGCTTCCCGATGATTGAGAAAGCAGCACACATCACTTTCCTTGAAGCATTCATCACTATCCTGAAAGGGGTGGCAATGGTGCTCGTGGTGCCGATGATTCTCGCCTATATCGTCAAGCATTGGATGAAGTCGCTGCACCGGCGGATCATTTCCGTGAAAGACCTCTCCTATTATATGTGGGGATGCTCACTGATGATTGTATCAGGGACAACGGTGAAAAACATCTGCCATGCCGACACTACCACCGGATTCCTGTTCATCATCGGCATGCTGGGACTGGTGCTCTGCATCATCCAGTTCTCTGTAGGCCGATGGATTGGTCACTATTTCGGAGCGACAGTGGAAGCCGGACAGGGACTCGGACAAAAGAACACGGCTTTTGCCATCTGGATTGCCTACACATATCTTAACCCTCTGTCATCTGTCGGACCGGGCTGCTACATCCTTTGGCAGAACATCATCAACTCGGTGGAAATATGGCAGCACAGGAAGCAAACAACTAACACCTAATAATATTATTATGAAACAGATTATCTTGTCAGCAATGATGCTCATAGCTGCATCCTCTGTCTCAGCACAGAATTTTGTCAAAGGCGACTACGGCTATCTCTACTGTCACATGAGCGACCGTGGTGAATATACAGCCTATGCCGTCAGCCGCGACGGAATGAATTACCAGGATATCCTCGAAGGAAATGCCATCATGAACCCGGAGGAGCACGCCCGCATCGAAGGCGGACAGCGCGATGCCTTCATCACCCGCGCTTGGAATGGGAAAGGTTACGTGATGGTCACGACCGACATGTGTGTACGCAAGTCGCACAAGTGGGACAACTACGGCATCGACCTGCTGAAGAGCGATGACCTCATCCACTGGACTTCGGTGACCTTCGACTACCGCAAGGGAACTGCCATCTTCTCCAATCCCAATGCTCCCAGCGTCTATAAGGACTGGAGCACCATCAACCGTGTGTGGGCTCCGCAGATCTTCTGGGACCCCGACTATGTATGGGAGAATGGAGACAAGGGCGGCTACATGATCTATTATTCAATGCTCAACCGTCCTGAAGAGGGCTACGACCGCATGTATTACAGCTATGCAGACAAGTCGTTTACCCGTCTCACCCAGCCCAAGCTGCTCTTCGACTGGGGATATGCCACCATCGATGCCGACATCAACTTGCTCGACGACGGCCTGTATCACATGCTTATCAAGAAGGAAGGCGGACAGAAGGGTATCTTCACAGCTACCAGCAAGTACCTTACTCACGGATGGGGTGAGCCTGTTGCCGACGACTATGTGAGCTTCGAAGGAAAAAAGAACTGTGAAGGAAGCAGTGCTTTCCAGTTGATTGGCGACCCTACATGGCGCGTGGCATACATCCAGTACAGCGATACGCCTAAGCACTACCGCATCTGCAAGGCTGACAAAAACCTGCGTAACTTCCACGACCCCGTGGACATCAAAGGTGTCACGGCTCCTCAGCATGGTTCATTCATGAGGCTGACCAAGAAGGAATACAACCGTCTGCTCAAATGGGACCGTAAGATGAAGAAGGCACAGAATGCCGAAAAGAAATAACATGAAAGGCCTGAAAGGCCGTTTAGACAATATTGCGCACTAAATAAAAAAGAAGTTTATGAAAGATTATGCGATGATTACGATAGCGATGCTGTCGTACTGCATCGGTTGGTCGATATTCCTATTGCCCAACAACATCACAACAGGCGGCGTGCCCGGTATCGCGTCTATCCTGGAATGGAGCCCTCTCCACATCCCGGCTCAGACCTCCTATTTTGTCATCAACGCTGGACTGCTGCTGATGGCATTTAAGATTCTGGGATGGAAGTTCTGCGTGAAGACCGTCTATGCCGTTGTCGTACTTACCGTTTCACTGACAGTGACACGTGATTACACGTCTCAGATGCACCTCCTCCACGACCAGCCCTTCATGGCAAGTGTACTCGGAGCCGTCTTCTGCGGATGCGGTGTAGGACTCGGCCTCAGCAGCAACGGCAGCACGGGAGGAACGGACATCATTGCTGCCATCATCAACAAATACCGGGACATCTCTCTGGGACGTGTCATCATGATCTGCGATGTGATCATCATCACGTCCAGTTACGTTGTTCTGAAAGACTGGGAGCGTGTGATCTACGGTTACGTTGTGCTATACATCACTGCCTTCTGTATTGATCAGGTGGTCAACTCAATGCGACGGAGCGTACAGTTTTTCATCATCTCCGACAAGCACGAGGAAATCGGGCGCCGCATCAACATGGATCCTCACCGCGGATGCACGGTCATCGATGCTCATGGCTTCTATTCCGGTAAGGATGTGAAGATGCTCTTTGTGCTTGCTAAACGGCGTGAGAGTGCAAAGATCTTCCAGTTGATTGATGAGATAGACCCCACCGCTTTCGTTTCCCAAAGTGCTGTCATCGGTGTGTACGGAGAGGGATTCGACCGCTTTAAAGTAAAGCACCGGGCACCGAAGCCCATCAAATAACCTGACGAAGAGGACAGGGGAAACCTGTGAACCATAAAAAAAGAGATTCTGGCATACAAAGGCAGAATCTCTATCCATAAAAGAACCAGCCGGAGCAAATCAATTGCTATCGGCTGGTTCTTCTTTATTTGTCGTAGTTTCTCCGGAAGAGAAAGCCTTGTCTTTACTTCTCGATGACCTTGACAGCCTTACCGTTGTCAAGACGAATGATGTTCAGGCCCTTATGTCCCTTTCCGACGAGCTGTCCGGCAGCATTATAGCGGGCAGTCTCCTGAGCTTTCACATCGTTTGCGACATCCTTGATGGCGGTAACATCCTTGATGGTGTTAACATTGGCATTCAATACGGTCAGACCGGAATCATCGCCGGTATAAGGAAGATGAATGAATGCCACGACCTTCATGTTCTCGACATTCCATTCTTCTGCTAACTCACAAGTGAAGGTGTCGCTGTAGTTATCGCCATTCCACTTAATAGGATTGCCCGTACATTTTCCAAGGGCTGTACGCAGCACGCCATTGTGAACAAAGTCAACACTCCACTTACCCTGATTAAGCTGGTCGGCCTTAATGCCATCCTCTACAAGATAAACCGTCAGCATGCCATCGGACAAAGCCTTGGCTGCGTTTTCAGCACCTTCACCACTGACAGTCACGTTCATCTTCTTTGTGTCCGCATCATACTGAGCATCGATTTCTACCGAAGCAAGGGCAGGATAAGACTCTGTGATCATATCAAACAATGGGTTCAGCATCTGAGAGATGACAAGTGAATGGTATGAAGGATCATATCCGAGTGAAGTTGCCGTTGTATTATCTTCTAAATAAACACGGTCGAAGGCTCCCGACGGATATGAACTTACTCCCTCCATGGACATAATCGTGTCGCAAACAGCATTGTTCATCACATCAGGTATGTTGGGATTCATGATACCATGAATGCCTACCCAGATCATGTCTTCTCTCGATTCTGTAAACATCTTCAGGAGGTCAACACCCAGCGGGCAATACGTACAAGAAGTAGAAGTGAACTGCTCAATAAGGTGCTTCTGGCGTTTGACGGCCTTGTCATAGACATAGAACACGCCTTCTGCTACATCATCGGTCAGCACACCGACAGGAGCTTCACCAGCCACTTTGTCTATCCAGACCTTCACGCGGTGCTTTCCTATGCCATACTTGCCCAGACTGAAGTCTATTTCTGTATCCTCGTTTGTCACAGGTGCCGTCTGAGTAAGAACGACTGCCTCATTTCCGTCAACCGAATAAGCAAGAGAATAGTCTGAAATAGTACCTTTGCCTTCATTCCTCAAAAAGAGAAAAGCCTTAACATCTTGGTCTGACTGTGTAAATGGCTGTATTCCTAAGTCTGTAATGCAAATGTCATCCAGAAGGAACTGGTCACTTTCCACCAGCACCTGAATACTCAGGTTCAAGTTAGCCACACTATAGAATCCTTCACCTTGTCCCAGGTCACCGTAAGCATAAAGCGGCTGGGCATCATCCGAACTAATTGCAGAGAAGGGATAGCACTCGTTGTTATAGTACTGACCGTCGTTGGTGTTCAGCTGCGTGTACTCCACGACTAAGAGATAATTCTCATATTTCTTTGTAAGGGTATATGGCTGATCGAGCAACGCCTCATTCCAGCCAGAGACAACATTCTCTATGGAGACTGAAAACAATTCGTCGCTTATCTGACCACGGGCATCAATACCTGCGGCATAAAGACGGACAGGACCTGATGGATAGATAATACCGATACGCATTCCCACGATCTTATTATCCACAAAACGCGCAAAGACAGAGCCGGGAACATAACTTGCAAAAGCCTTTACCCTACCTGCATAAGTAGGAAGACCGATAGCCTCATTTTCTGGACAAAGTTCGTCCGTACTGTAATTACCGATCCATTTCTGGTTTTCAGCAATCTCCAACACTTTTCTCGGGGCTTTCTTTGTAGTGGCTGCCAGTCCTTTCAATACCGGCTTACGCAACTGCTGTCCCGTTTCAGGCAGAGTGAAACTCTTAAATTGTGCATTTACTGCACCGCTGAACAGAAGGACTGCAGATAAAACAAGTAAAATTCTCTTCATAGATATAAATTAATAAATATTATTTGATTACTACTTTTTTGACCGTTCCATCGCTCTTTCGGACAATATTCAGACCTTTCTGGGGAGCACTGAGCCGGTTTCCGCCAACCGTATAGCGGTCGGTCACTACAGCACGGTCGTCCTCATTGACGCCTTTCACATTTGCCGGATCAGTATAGATAAACTTCAGCGTCACCTTCGGACCGTCTCCGATTACCGTAGAAGTTGCCTGGTCGATACCAAACCGATTGGGCACAATGTCCATATACTGAATCTGCAGAGTGGCAGTCCAGGTAGCATAGGCTGCCGGATACCATTCCGTGGTGATGGGTTCCTGCTCCGATGAGACGATGGTCTTTGCAGAGGTATAGACACCTGCTGCGGTCCATTCGGGCAGACAAGAACCGAAGGAACAGGTCTGGAAAGAACCGTTCGGCATGGCTGAGATGTCTATCAGCATCTGCCCTGCCACCTTCTCGTCTGTTACTTTCCTTACCGACAGACCTGTCGGAATCTGTAGAGCGCCGGCCTCACCCGTCATGGGGTCGATTTCTCCGCCTTCCACATCACGAAGCTCAATGACGGCACCATCCGACACCACGTTACCCTTGGCATCAACAAACACCAGTGCCTGCTCTTCTTCCTGTGCGAACAGGGAAGGAGCACCGAGTACCAATGCCATACATAATGTAAAAATTTTCCTCATAATAATCTATAGTTTGTTTTTATCATTCAACAATTACGATTTTCCTAACCGCCTGCTCAACGTCGTCACCGCTTTCACCGGCTTTGTGGTTGCAGAACGCCACGACGGAGATGTTCTGCGGATCCCATTCATCTTTCAGGGGGATAGTAAAGGTGTTCTGTGTCATCTCCCCTTTCTTTACCGTGATGGGGATACCCCACATGCCTGTGGCAGAAGTACGGAAGACATGATTGTGCCGATAATTGACATTGGCCTTCCCGTCGGGCATCATCTGCGGTGAGACGATGTCGTCTTCGGTCAGCCACACATTCAGCCTGAGATTCAAGTCCTCAAGTCCCATTGACTTCACGGTGACGGCGATGCTGTTCGTAACAGCCTGATAGGAGTTTTCAATCTCCATTGCCACACGAGCCGTCTTATTTATCTGCTCACGCACCATACCGATCCACAGGTCGTGAGTGGCAAACTCTGTCCTGTTGATATAGCCGATAGGCTGTGCCTCAATCTGCCAGTGGTCGTACAGGGAGTCACCCATCGTGGTGCAGAGCGGCATCATGTCGTTGCCTCTCTTACCTCCTTTGTGAGCCAGCGGACCGCCATGAACGCCGACAGCCACCACTTTGTCTTCACCGAACATCTGTATCAGCTTTTCAATCTCGTCGGCAGCATTGGGACAGTTCACACAATACTGCGCCGTATAGTCTTCTATCAGTGCCGCACGGTAGACAACAGGCAATGTATCGTCTGTTCCATAGCTGTTGCTCACATAAATCAACCTTTCATCTCCGTCTATCTGGCTGCACGCAGTCAATAAAGCAGCGATGCTTACAAATATTGTCAGAAGTTTCTTCATCAGTCAGTCTTTTTAGAAATTATAGTTATAGGAAATGGAAAGTCCCTTCGATGCCGGTACATAACGGCAGACACCACCCGAGCAGTTATAACCGTCACTGGTACGTCCATATCCCACTTGCAGACGATGGGAGCCGACATTATAGGTCACCGAACCCATATAATAATGTATTTTGGTCCCACCGCAGTTCCACTCGTCGCTGATGGTAAACATGAAATGCGGAAGAACAGAGAGTTCCAGCAGGCCAAACACACTGTCGCCATCGTCATCCTTGGTGGACAGGTACTGCGCCTCTCCGCGCAAAGTCATCTTCTTGTTGATTCTATATTTTGCGTCAGCCACGAAGATATCGGCATGGATAAGACCTCCTTCGCCCTCAACGATGGTCTTGTTGTAGAGCTGGTTCATGTACATCAGGTTGATTTTGAAGTCTTTTGTGAAGCGTTTGTCAATCTGGATGTTCATGTCCTGGTAATAAGTCTGGCCGCCCCATTTCCAGAAAGCAGAGCTATAGCCGTCGGAGCCTCGTTCGCTGATCCACTCGTTTTCGCCGACCTTCGTACTCTTGGGAGTCTTTTCGATGCCGTGCACGTAAGAATAGTTCAGCTTCACGCTTGTGCCATACTTACCGCCCAGCAGCGTGTTACGCTTGAACGTATATCCCAGTTCTGCCTGATAAGCCCACTCGCCACCAGGATTCGTTGCGTAGGGATATTGGGCAGCCAACGTATAGGTATGCTCATAGGTGAAAGCGGGAAGATGGTTAATCGCCGACGCCGTGAAGTCAACCTTTCTGCGGCTTCTGAACGACATGTTATCCGACCGTTTCGCCTGAAGCAATGCGCTCAGTCCTTTTTTGGAGTAGGAGGCAGAAAGCATGGCAACATAGCCCTTGCGGTAGATATATTCGTTGTCAAACGAGGGGTCCTGCGACTTCTGTGCATACTCCGCCAGCAGGCTGAACCCGCCTTTTGAGAAGTTGGCCCTGACATCCCACGCATTCACATTTTCGGGAAGATTGAGCTTCCGGTGGGCATCAATGAAGATTTCATCGTTGTCTGCCCGCTCATGTTTGTTGACAAAAGAAAAGCCGAGGGTCAGATAAGTCTCGCTCTCTGCCATTCTGCGGAACCACTGGTCAAGGTTCAGTTCCACGTCACCGCCTGAGATCCACGAGTCATTGTATTTCCAGTAACGGCGCTGCTTACCCGTGAGGGCCTTCAGTTGCACGCCTTTAAAGGGCTTATAGACAAGGTGTCCTCCCAGCAAGGCGTTATCTACGCCGATGCTCCGCTCCTCGTAGGTACGGAAGATGAAGCCCGAACCGAACTGGTCATAGAAATGGCCGACGGTGAGTTCCGCATTGTCCAGTTTTCCCTTCACAAAGAAATGAGGGACGCCCCACCCCTTGAAATCTTTCTCAAACCCAGGCATCGGATGTTCCAGATACTCGAATCGCACGCCAGCATCCACATGCTCGCTCATGAGATTCACCTCTGCGTATGTGTTTGTCTGAACGTCATCGCTGGTCTTCTCGGTACCGATTTTCTCATCATCCTGCGGGATGAGAATGTCGCTCTGTATGCTTCCGCTGACCGTGATGCCCTTATTGTTTTGCGCTTGGGCAGTAAAGACAAACAGGCAGGCTAAAGACAAAAAGTGCCATTTCATCATCGGTAACAGTCTATTTAATCAGTTCTTCAACCTTTTCTATCAGCTCTTCCTCCGCTCCGTCGGTGTAGCCGTTATGCTTATAGACGATTTTACCGTTTCCATCGACGATGAGCACGTAAGGAATCATCTGAATGCCAAGGGCACGCTTGAACTCGCTGTTCGGGTCGAGCAGGACGGTCTCGAACGGCCATTGATGCTGATCGACCAGCGGCTTAACCTTATTGATGTTCTGGGCCTGGTCGATGGAGACGGCAATCAGTTTCACACCCGTCTTCTCCTGCCATTCTTCATATTCCTCACTGATGGCGTCAAGCTCACGGTTACAGGGCTTACACCAGGTGGCAAAGAAGTCGATAATCATCGGCTTGCCATTGTTCGACAACGTATCAGTCCGAACGGTCTTTCCGTTGATGTCTTTCAGCGTAACCGACGGTATCTGCGCTTTCACCTCACACACTGCACACAGCAATGCTGCGGCACAAACAACCAAAATCTTTTTCATAAATTTAATTAGGTATATGCTATTTATTCTGCAAAAGTACGAAAAAACTACAAACTTCCATCATTGAGACTCGAAAATTTGGTTTTATACCGAATAAAAGATGCGGTCAGATATTTAAGAAAATGTTCTTTTGTCAAATATTATTCGAATTTTGACCCCAAATTAAGGCCATCAGCGCGAACTAAAATATTTTTGGCCGGAAATAGCGCATTTTTTGAGGTTTTTCGTAAATTGTTGTCTTACAGATAGTTATAAGTTTTTTCATCTGTAATCTCCCGGTTTACAGAATTTGAATTTGCAAAAGGTAAGGTTTCGTCGTGCAAAAGGTAAGGTTTCATCGTGTGAAAGGTTATGTTTCAGGCGACCAAACATGACCTTTGGCGCGGTCAAAGCTTATCTTTCGCGGTGCGAAACCTTACCTTTCGTAAAATGAAGAATGAAGAATGAAGGGTAAAGAACTGTGTTTTACACTATTTAACATCTCTTTCACCACTTTTTCCCGACAAGATTTTGTCAATAAAAATGACAACAAAACACAAATTATCGTACATATTTAATAATATTTATTTGTGCCTTTCAAATACTTTTTGTATCTTTGCCCCGTTGCAATGCGATAATTGTCAAGATGCAGAATGGAAATCGGTGCTCTCTTTCAAAAAAAGAGCGCATTTCGTTGTGGATAGTATTATCAAAGGGAACAAGAATCGTCTGAAGCGAATATTTTTAATATTAACAAAATAAAAATTATCATGATTAAACAATTACGTTGTTTCTTTACGCTCTTGCTACTGACAGTGGCAAGCGTAGGATTCGCTGGAACAATTGTTTTCAGCAGTTTGGGATTGAAGAACAGTGTGCAATACACTGACCCATTCGATGGCGGAGACTTTACCGTGACATTCGCTGGAGGCGGCAACGACGGTAAGTATTACGACACAGGTACTGCCATCCGCTTGTATGGTGATGGAACCATGACCATTGCCGCAAAAAGCGGTACACTCACAAGTATCACTGTTACATTTGCTGGAGACTCTTACAAACCTGCATCCAATGACGTTGTTGATACTGGCTCTTATGATGCAGCAACTGGCATTTGGACAGGTAGTGCTTCTCAAGTAACTTTTACTCGTCCTACTGGCTCTGGCCACTGGAGAATACAAAAAGTTGAAGCTACTGTCTCTGGTGGTGTTCAAAAGGAACCCGCAGAATTGTCTTTTGGTGAAAACACAGCATTTACCGTTGAACCAAATGCAGATTTCGAAGCCCCTGAGTTGGATAATCCCAATGAACTTGATGTAACCTATTCTTCTTCTGATGAAGATATCGCACTTGTTGATGAGAATACCGGTGAAGTTGTTATTGGTGACAAAGAAGGTACAGCTACCATTACTGCCACTTCAGAAGAAACCGATAATTATTATGCAGGAAGAGCTTCTTACACCATTACTGTAAAAAAACCTGTTCAGGCATTAGCAAACATTGCTGCACTGTCAGCACAAGAAACGAATGGAGAATATGATGTTAAACTTAGCGATGCCGTTGTCACATACGTAAACGGTAACTATGCTTACATTCAGGATGCAAGCGGTGCTATCTTATTGTATAAGAGTGGTCATGGCCTGACAGCCGGACAGGTTCTCAATGGTACAGCCACCGTTACACTCCAGATTCGCAATTCTAACCCACAGATTACCGCACTCTCTGGTATCGAAGCTACTGATGGTACAGCACCAGACCCAACAGAGGTTGCTGCTGACGCATGGAGTACTCCTATCGCAACTGTCCTGAGCCAGTATTTCAAGGTGACAGGTGCTACTATCACAAAAGATGGAACCAAGTATTATGTACAACTTGGTGACGAGACTGTTCAGCTCTACGGACAAGGTGACGCAAAAACTATCCAAGTTCCTGACCTCGACGTAACTTATACAATCATTGGTTTCCCGACATTGTATAACACAACCAAAGAGCTTCAGATCTTTGTTCAGCCCATACCTGAAGAAGAAGTTGTAGTTGTAGATGTTCCCACTCCAACATTCAATCCTGCAGCCGGTGAAGTTGAGGCAGGCACAACCGTAGAGGTTGTATGTCCCACAGAAGCTGAAGGTGTTGAGTATTCATTCGACCAGGTTACATGGACAGAGTTTACCGATCCTATTGAGATTACCGAAACCACTACTATCTATGCCCGTGCATACGATATTGACGGAAACACAAGTGAAGTTGTCTCTGCTAAATACACCATCAAGGAAGTTGTTCCCACACAAGACGTAGTCATCGTTGAGGAAGGCAAGACGACATTCCT
>Ga0247611_10004593_pt1 | contig 18998 bp, 12 predicted proteins | sample 177DNAGHGhighgp2_FD_192422 | JGI IMG/M metagenome (GOLD analysis project Ga0247611, IMG submission 192422) | Sheep rumen microbial communities from Palmerston North, Manawatu-Wanganui, New Zealand - 1770 DNA GHGhigh gp2 | ecosystem: Host-associated > Mammals > Digestive system > Stomach > Rumen... | reverse complement strand
CGAAAGCACCGAGGGCCATGCCCAAGGAACCGTAGATGAGCAGCGGCTTGCGGCCCCATTTCTCCACGGTGAAAATAGCCACGAGGGTGAAGAGAATGTTGATGATACCCATGAACACGGTGATCATCATCGGGTTGTCCATGCCCATGTCGCCGAAGATGCGTGGGGCATAGTAGAGCACGGCGTTGATGCCCACGGCCTGCTGGAACACGCTGAGCATGATGCCCACGAAGATGCACATGGCACCGTAGGTCATCAGCTTCTCGGTCTTCACAACCATTGTGTCCTTGATGTCCTGTAGAATCTGAGCGGCCTTGCCCGTGCCGTTGATCTTGGCCAGGATGCGCTGGGCCACGTCGTCACGCCCGATGGAGACCAGATAACGCGGTGTCTCGGGTACGAAGCAGATGAGCAGGGCGAAGAGTCCTGCGGGCACTGCCTCAGAGCCGAACATGTAGCGCCAGCCTGTTGTCACCGTCCATTGTGCGGCGGGGTTGATAGCTGCAATGCCCTTGCCCATCTCCTCTACGAGTGGCTGGATGTGGTCGCCCAGGATGAAGAAATTCACGAAGTAGACCACCAACTGACCAAAGATAATGGCAAACTGGTTCCAGCTGACCAACATGCCTCTTATGTTCGAAGGAGCCACCTCGCCGATATACATGGGGCAGATGGCGGAGGCAAGGCCTACGCCGATACCGCCAATGACGCGGTAAATGTTGAACATGATGAGCAGTGAGTAGGTGGGCTGTCCGTATTCAAAGAACAGGAATTCGGGATCCATCGATCCCAGTGCTGAGATGAAGAACAGCAAGCCTGCAATAATCAGCGAGCGCTTTCGTCCTAAGTTCGTGGCCAAAAAGCCCGACAGAGCCGAGCCGATGATGCAGCCTATCAGGGCCGAGGCCGATGTGAAACCATGCCAACCATCTGTATAGGCAAAGTCTTTGGCTTCCATGAAGAATGCCTGCAGTCCCTTCTCCGCACCTGAGATGACTGCGGTGTCATAACCAAAAAGGAGACCTCCCAGCACTGCTACCATGACAATGCTGATGAGGTATCCTTTGCTTCCGTTTTCCGTTTGTGCCATAATTCTCAATTATCAATTGTCAATTTTTCAATTATTTAATTGAGAATTTGTAGGCAGCATGGCTGTAGTAAGGCTTTTCGGGAGTCACCACGGGGCTGGCCCATTCGGGATGGTTGGGGCTGTCGGGATACTTCTGGCTCTCGAGGCATACACTCACATGCTGCGGATACTTCTTGCCGAGCTTGCGAACGACGTTCTCCTCGCCGCCTACGCCCTGGAAGTTGCCGCTGTAGACCTGTACGCCCGGCTCGTTGGTGAACATCTCCATGAAGATGCCGCTCTTGGGGCTGTAGAGTGAAGCGCACACCACCGTGTCATCGCCCTTGCCGTCCTTATAAGTGTTCAGGCACCAGTTGTGGTCGTAGCCATGAGCGTTCTTGGTCTGGCTGTACTCCGACTTGATGCTATCGCCTACGGCATGCGGGGTGCGGAAGTCCATGGGGGTTCCTTCTACGGGCAGAATCTTGCCAGTAGGCATGTAGCTGAAATCAGCCTCGGTGAAGTTGTCGGCGTTGACGTACAGTACCTGATCGTAGGCGGCATTTTCCAAATCGCCGCTCAGGTTGTAGTAGTTGTGGTTGGTCTGGTTGATGATGGTGGGCTTGTCGGTAGTTGCCTCCCAGACGATGTCGAGTACATTGTCGGCTGTCACCTTGTAGGTGGTCGTTGCCACCACGTTGCCGGGGAAGCCGTTCTCGCCGTCGGCTGCTGTAATCTGCAGTTTGATGAGCGAGTCGTTCACTTCAATAACATCATAGACTTGGTTCATCCAACCTGTGGTGCCACCGCCATGCAGACAGTGAATGCGGGTGTCGCCTTCGTGCGGGTCGTTCTGCTTCAACTGATACTCTACGCCGTCGAGTGTGAACTTGCCGTCGCAGATGCGGTTGGCATAGCGGCCTACGCTCGATCCGTAGTCGGTAGGTGTGTTGAGCGTGTCGGCATACTGGGCGATGTTGTCGAATCCCAGTACCACATCAGTGGGCTTGCCGTCCTTGTCGTTGACAACGAGGGATACCACACGGCCACCGTAGTTAGTGATGCACACCTCCATGCCGTTGGCATTTTTCAGCGTGTAGAGCTTCACGGGCTTCTCGTTGATTACGGTGTCGAACTTGGCCGGGTTCAGTCCCGAAACCGTCAGATTCTCCTCTGCTTTCTGGCCGCCGGCGCATGCCGACATCATCAGTGCAACAGCACCAAGGCCAATGAAAGATGCTTTGAGTGTTTTCATTGTTTTTTGCAGTGTTAAATGATAATTATGTCTTATAGTTTTAAATTTGGGTGTAAAGATACACATTATTTTTGAAACAGCCAAGAATTATTCACAAAAAAAAAGCAGCATCCATGAAAATGCTGCTTTTAGCTGGTATTCAGCCCCGTTCCGGTGGCATCGCCATGCCTTTTTCGGCGTTCCGGCGAGAGGGTGGGGGCATAGTGGCGGCCCTTGTTATCCCAACGGATGGTTCTCTGCAAAAATGCGCATGCGCTCTTCTAATGGCTCGTACTGGTGATCCTCGATGAACGAGGTGCAGACGCGCAGTCCTTCTTGTTCCGATCCAGTGGTTATCAGGCAGATGGCCGACACACCGTAGTACATCAATTCCTTGGCCAGTTGCCCGCTGCTCATGCCCTTGTATCCGATAGTGAAATAGAACCCGTCGGCAATGGGTTGGTCGATGTCACGGTCGTAGACAATGTGGAAGTTGTTGCGAAGGAAGATTTCCTTGAGTTTGTGGGCACGCTCGCCGTAGACCTTGATGTCATCGCGGAAACGGTATTCGCCGTCGCAGGCTGCGCGCATCATGGCTGCCATGGCATATTGTGCCGAATGGCTGGTGCCGCTGCTCAGTGCATAGAGCATGCGGGTGGAGAAGACCAGACCGAAGGGCAGACCCTCGTAACGCTGTGCCAGGTCGGGGAAGTGGCGATGGAACAGCTTGTCGCTGATGCAGACCACACCGATGCGCTCGCCGGCATAGCTGAAGGCCTTGGAGCCGCTGATCAGAAGCATGTAGTTGTCGGTATAGTGCGACACGGAAGGTTGGTAGGGAGGCTCAAAGGGTTTCGACAGGTCTTGTCTGAAATCCATGGCGAAGTAGGCCAGGTCCTCCATGACGACCACGTCGTATTGCGTAGCCAGTTCGCCGATGGTGCGCAGCTCCTGTTCGTTGAAGCAGATCCACGACGGGTTGTTCGGGTTGGAATAGACGATGGCGCAGATGTTACCTTCACTGAGGTAGCTCTCAAGTTTTCCCTTCAATTTGTCGCCGCGGTAGTCATAGACGTCGAAAGTCTTGTACTTTACTCCCTGTACTTGCAGTTGCATCTTTTGTACGGGGAAACCGGGGTCGATGAACAGCACGGTGTCCTTCTTGCGGTCGGCCTGCGAGCAGGTGAGAAAAGCTGCAAAGGTGCCCTGCATGGAACCGCACACGGGCACACAGCCCTCGGGAGCAATGTCGGTGTTGATAAAGGCCTTGACGAAGCGCGAGGCCTGGCGCTTCAGTTCGGGATAGCCTTGTATGTCGGGGTAGGAGTGGGCGATTCCGCCTTGTAGGGCTGCCACCTGGGCGTAGACACCCACTTTGGCCGCGGGCAGCCCGGGAATGCCCATTTCCATCTTGATATACTCCACGCCACTCTCTTTCTCGGCCATGGCGGCCACCTGCTTTACTTCGCGGATGGTGGCTTTCGCGAAGTCATTGATGCCCAGACCGGCTATCAGCCCGTCTACGAGTTCTTTTTTAATTGGTGTTGGTTTCATTATCTGTTATGAAGTGTTGTCTTGCAGTTGGCAAATGCACTGCAAAGGTACAATATCTTGCTGATATATCGTTCTTTTTTGGGAAGATTAACGATAAAAAACTGTCTCAAGTCCGATTTAGACATGCCGACAAATAATAACAGCAGTTTCTCGGTGATGCGGAAAAAGAACGTGGACGGATTAAACTTTTGCACAGCGTTTGCGTCAATATATAAAAACCAAATCAGCACATTTCAGAAACTAAACAGAAAGCCCGTTCTCTATGCGCAATGTAACCGTACGCCCTACACTGCTACTCATCGTGGTATTGTCCTTTTTCTTTGTGTGCCCTGTTGCCGCCCAACAGCAGAAAAATGCACTGACGGGGCTTGTGACAGAGGCAGAGAGCGGTAACGCGCTGCCTCGGTCGAGCGTGCAGCTGTTCAAATTGTCAGGACGAGACACCACCTTTGTGAGCGGTACGCTGTCCGACGCGACGGGTGCTTTTGCTTTCAGCGGCTTGCGTTCGGGCAACTATCTGCTGCGTGTCAGCTTCCTGGGCTATAAGACGCAGACGCGTTTGGTATCGAAGACTGCTTCCCGCCCGGTGGCGCTGGGGCGCATTGTCTTGGAGGCCGATGCTGTTCAGTTGGGTGAGGCCGTTGTTACGGCCAACATACCGAAGATGCTGGTCAAGGACGACACGATTGTCTACAATGCCGATGCCTTCCGCGTGCCAGAGGGTTCGGTGATAGAGGCCTTGGTCGAAGCATTGCCCGGGGCCAAGATTGACGACAATGGCGGTGTGACCATCAACGGCAAGTCGGTGAAGCGGTTCAAGATGGATGGGCGCGATTTCATGACGGGCAACAACAGTGCAGTGATGAAGAACCTGCCGTCGTATGTGGTAGACCAGGTGAAGGCCTACGATGAAAAGAGCGACCTGTCGAGGCTCACAGGCGTGGACGACGGCAATGACGACTTCGTGCTTGAGTTCGTGACGAAACGCAGTGCCCGCCGCGGCCTGCAGATGAATCCTGACGTGGGCTACGGTACGGACAAGAGGTACGGTGTGAGGCTCACTGCCATGAAGCCTTTTGGTGACATGCGCTATACGTTCATGGGCAATGCCAACAACGTGAACGACCGAAACTTTTCCGGGCGTGGCGGCCGTGGACGAGGCAACGGAAACGGTCAGCGACACACCAAGACGAGCGCACTTGACGTGAGTTATGAGAATGGAAAGAATCTGAAAACCAGTGGTCGCGTGACGTGGAATCGCAGTGATGCCGACAACTGGAGCCGTACTGGGTCTGAGAATTTCGTCAATACCCGCGGCGGAGCCTTCTCGAACAGCTTGAGTCAGAGCTATTCCCGCAACAACAGCTGGACAGGAAACATGAACCTGCAATGGTCCATTGACTCCGTGACAACCCTGTCGTTCCGCCCGAATGTAAGTTTCTCGTCCAGCAACAGCCGCAGCAATTCCAGTTCGGCTTCCTTCAATGCCAATCCTTTTGACTATGTGACCAGTCCGCTCAGTATGGAGGGCTTGGCGCGGATGAAGGCCGACAGCCTTGTGGTGAACAGCAGACAGAACAAATCCATGAATGCCAGCAACAATAAGAACATCAGTTCGCAGTTGCAACTCTATCGGCGCTTCGGCAATAGAGGGCGCAATGTGGCTGTCAGCACGAATGTGAGTTACCGTGACGGTAACAGTCAGAATGCCAGTCTCTCAGCAGTACATCTCTATCAGCAGACCGACCAGTATGGCAACGACTCCACCTATCAGACTAACCGATATTCCGTATCGCCTTCCAACAATTTTGAGTTTTCTGCAGGCATCACCTATACAGAACCGCTATTGACGTTTAAGCCTAAAGAGGAGACGGCAGATACTTTGCAGCTGCGCACAGCAATGCGGGGAAGGAACAGCTCGGGCCGGAGGAATGCTGCGGGTGCGCAGGGCTTGTTTTTGCAGTTGAACTATCGTTTCAGGTACAGCCATCAGAAGAATGATCCGGCAACGTATGATTTCCCGGACTTTACGGATGACGCCTTCGCCGATGTACTGCAGGCTTACGGAGAGTGGACCCGGCTCTTCGGCTATCTGGACAATCCTTATGAGAGCTATCTTTCCGACCGTCTAAGCAGGTTCTCAGAACGGACTGAGCAGGGCCATGTGGCCGACTTGCAACTGCGTATCGTTCGCGATAAGATGAATGCCAACGTGGGTGTTTCGGTGCAGCCGCAGCGCTCGCACTACAGACAACAGTACTTAGGACGGCCTGTCGACACTGTTCGGGTGGTGACCAACGTGTCGCCCACTCTCAATATGCGTTATCGGTTCAACCAGCAGACCAACTTGCAAGTGAGCTATCGCGGGCAGAGCCAGCAGCCCGCCATCACCCAACTGCTCGACATCTATGATGACACGAACCCTCTTTCCGTATCCATGGGCAATCCAGGGTTGAAGCCTGCTTTCAACAGCAATCTGAATGCCAACTTCCAGATGCAGCGTCGTCCTTCATACGTGCAGGACAGCCTTGGCATGCAGATTCCGAAGGCTGCCCGTCACTGGAGTTTCAGTGCCAATGCCAGTTTCCAGAATCGTGCCAACGCCATAGGCAATGTGGTCACCTACAACGAGAAAACCGGCGGGCGTATTTCAAGGCCGGAGAACATCAATGGCAACTGGGACATGAATGCTGGCGCGACGTTCAATGTGGGACTGGACACCCTGAACCGCTTCGACGTCAGCGGGAGTGTCCGCGGCAGCTACAGTCACAACGTTGGATACGTCAATCTGAATCGTACAGCTATCCCAGACCGCAATGTCACCCATTCGTATAATCTTTCCCCTTCGGTGTCGCTTAGTTATCGAATCAAGCGGTTCAACATCTCTGTAAATGCACGTACCACATACGCCAGAACCGAGAACCGACTACAGGCTTCGAGGAATCTGACTACGTGGAACCATACTTTCGGTGCCAGTGGAAAGATTACATTCCCCTGGGAGACCAGCCTTTCCACTGATGTCCACATGTACTGCAAGCGGGGCTATAGTGACCAGACACTCAACACGAATGAGCTGATCTGGAATGCACAGCTGTCGCATGGCTTCTTGCGCGGAAAGCGTCTTACCGTGATGTTGCAGTGGTACGACATTCTGCACCGGCAAACAAACTTCAGCCGGACCGTTAATGCAAATGGCTGGACAGACCGGGAGGTGAACGCCATCAACAGCTATGCCATGCTCCACGTGAGCTATCGGATGAACTTCTTCGGCAGACGTGGCGAAGGTAGCCGCGGCTTCGGTCAGCGAGACGATGGCGAGCCAAGGGGCTTTGGCGGTGATTGGCCTGGACAGCGTGGTGGGCGTCGAGGCAATGGACGCTTCTGAACGCTGTCCAGGTGTGGGACTATCCGCAGTGGAAATACTTCTTGACGAGTTTCATGATTTCTTCAGGCTTGTCTTCAATGTACTGGCGCAGACGGGCGTCGTCAAATGCACGTAGCTGGGCGATGATGCCGTCAATCATGGCAGGACTGAACACACCGTATTGCTCGAACACCTTGCGCTGTTTTTCCAGACAGGCTGCTGAGGCTACGCAACTGTCGGGTAGCTGGTCCAGTTGAGCCAGCCGGTCGGCATTTTTTTCGTCGTGGATGTTCACTCGGACATAGGTACGCTCGGCCAGGTCAATGGCATTTGGCATCTCAAATCCATGGCGACAGGCAACGCAGAGACCTGCCAGCAGCTGGTAGAGGTCGGCAGAGCCGTCGGGTGAACGCATCTCTATGGTCTGCTTTCCCGTCATGTCACGTTCCACGGCGGCTTCCAGGGGGTTGGCTATTGCCGACATGTCGGCTGAAGAGGTCCACCCCAGCGGCACCCGTACGAGTACGGAACGGTTGCGGTCGCCCCAGCAAACATTGGTAGGAGCTTCCTGATGAGGTACCAGACGGAAATAGCTGGTAGGATTCTTGTTGCCGAAGGCAGTGATGGCCGGTGCGAGTGCCATCATTCCAGCTATCATGCACCCGGCCTCGGTGGAAAGCTGTCCGTTCATGATCATCTGATTTTGGCCGTTGCGGGTGATGCGCATGTGGATATGCAGTCCGCTGCCAGCCTTTCCTGTAGTGATCTTTGGAGCAAAGGTGACGTCAAAGCCTTCTTGATAGGCGAGGTTGCGGATGACCCATTTGGCCAGCATCAGCTGGTCGGCAGCCTGTTCCACAGGAACGGGAAGGAACTCAATTTCGTTCTGTTCGTATGTCAGACCGTTGAGGGTAAAGTTGCCCACCTCAGAATGACCATACTTGATCTGGCCTCCGGACTGGGCAATGAATTGCATGCAGCGGGTGCGGAAATTGTTGGTTTTGGCATAGGGAGCCGATTCGTGGTATCCGTGCTGGTCGACGGCGGGGAAAACCTCCTTGTCGGGGCTTATCACGTAGTACTCCAGTTCTCCCATGGCTTCGAACTGCATGCCCGTGACGCGGGTGAATGCCTCGGCAGCCTTGTGCAGCGTCTGTTCGGGGGCGCTGGCAAGCGGCTTACCGTCCTTGTCGAAGAACGAGCAGAGCATGGAAAGCGTGGGGATGGGAGCGAAGGGATCGAGGAAGGCTGTGCGGAATCGCGGAAGCACATAGAGGTCGCTCGAGTCGGCCTGTATGAATGAGAAGAGGCTTGAACCGTCAACTCGTTCGCCGCAGGTGAGAATGGTCTCAAGATAGTCCAGGTCTGTGATGACGAAATTTAGCGTCTTCAGTTTTCCGTCGCCGCCTGGATACATGAAGTTAATCATGCGTATGTCGTTTTCTTGGACATAACGGATGATGTCAGACTTGGTTAATTCACTGGCAGGCTTCTGTAGAAAGGCTACCACAGGGTTTGCGTTCATGATAAGATGATTGTTGTCCATAGTAATAATTATTGTTTTTTCAGCGCAAAGATAAGAAAAACTTTTTGTGTGGGCAAATTATTTGCGGACTATATTTTGCTATTTGTTTTTTTTCCACTATCTTTGTGGGCGATTATGGAACAAAAAGCATTTTTTTCTGTCCTGGACGGGTATGAACGCTCAGGACTAATCATGCAAATCAGGACAATGGCCCATGATTTGCACAAAAGTGTGAATCAGACGTATGGCGGTCATCTTCCCTACGGTTACCACCTTGACATGGTTGCAACAGCAGTAAGCAGTTATGGACATCTGGTCTGTGCTTCAGAACAGGACGTTCTACCCATGCTGTTCGGAGCTTTCTATCATGACAGCATTGAAGATGCACGGATGACATACAACGATGTATTGAAAGAGGCACGTGGCGTGATGAGCAACGAACAGGCTTTGATGGCTACAGAGATTGTCTATGCGCTGACAAATGACAAAGGACGTAACAGGGCCGAACGTGCCGGCGAGAAGTATTATGCTGGTATTCGTTCCACTCCATACGCCCCGTTCGTGAAGCTCTGCGATAGGATGGCTAATGTGGTGTTTAGCTGCTCTGATTCAGACGAATACAACGACAGGATGAAGGAAATCTACAAGAAAGAGATGCCTCATTTCCTGAAGGCAATCAGTCCATTGGCCGCCGATGAAGAACATGCGGCTGATGCCCGTTTTTCCGTACCATCCGAGCTTGTGGAGAAGATGATGGGCTGCCTGAGCGATGAGCCGTTGTCAGAGGATGAACTAAAGACTGCTTGGCCATGATAGTTTTCCCTATAGCAAAAGTGAATTTGGGACTGAACATCGTGAGGCGCCGTCCAGACGGTTACCACAACTTGGAGACCGTGTTCTATCCAGTCCCTATTTGTGACGCATTGGAGGTTCTTCCGATGGACGAATCCTTTCCTTCGGATGTTGATTGTGACCTCAAGATCACGAACATGCCTATCGAGGGTGATGAGCAGAGCAATCTTGTGGTTCGTGCCTACAGGCAGTTGAAGGCTGATTATCCGCAGATGGGGCGTGTGCATGTGCATTTGTACAAACACATACCTACCCAGGCCGGTATGGGTGGCGGATCGAGTGATTGTGCCTATATGATACGCTTGCTGAACACGATGTTTTCGCTGGGAATGCACGAGGCCCAGATGATGGAGCATGCCGCTCGTCTCGGGGCTGATTGCGCATTTTTCATCCTTAGCAAGCCGGCTTATGCTGAAGGAATAGGGCAGCGTCTTGTTCCCATCAGCCTGGACTTGAAGGGATGGCAGATGGTGGTGGTCAAGCCGGACATCCCTGTCTCTACGAAAGAAGCCTTCAAGCTTGTGAGTCCTCGGAAGCCAGAGGTAAATTGCAGGGACATTGTGCTTCAGCCTGTTGACACATGGCGGGAACTGCTGAGCAATGATTTTGAGAATAGCGTGTTTGCCCAGTATCCGGCCATAGGGGCTATCAAGGAAGAACTCTATTCCATGGGTGCTGTCTATGCAGCCATGAGTGGCAGCGGCAGTGCTGTCTTCGGATTGTTCTGGCACCCCGTAAGCCTTGATGAGCGTTTTGCCGGCTGTCTGACATATCAGTTCGCACTATAGACAGACAGGGGGGCATTCGTCAGTGCCCCCCCTGTTGTCAACATTCATTTCTTCCTCCCTTTTTTCTTGGCCTTCGCTTTTGACTTTGCCTTGGCTTCTTGGGCGGTCATCTCTTCGTCTATTCCAGTAAGGTCAGTCGACTTGAAGGTAAAATCATTCGAATTGACCTGCCTGACGTCGAAATGTGTCCTTCCATCTTTAGAGGTGGTGTATAGCCGACGCAGCTTGACGAATTGCTTCTCCAGCTTTGTCCTGTCTTTGTTATAGAATACGACACAGGTGCGGTTGGTGCCGTTCTCTTTTTTTGAGAGGTAGTCGCGCAGTTGTCCGGAGTAGATGTCGCGGCTTTGCAGGAAACGTGTCTTTAAATCGACCCATGCACTGTCTACTCGTTGAATCTCAGTGAAGTAAACCGTGGAGTCGTTGAACGAGGCGGCAAAGCCAAACATATACATCTGAGGCACGACGGCCCGTTTGGCCGATGTGTTCATGGTGATGCCGAGTGCGAGAATGATTGCAGTCAGCAGCGTGTATAGATGGTGTTTCATTGTCCTAAATATGTTTTGAGCAGTTTGTTCTGGGTGTTGTCGCGCAGACGCCTGATGGCTTTCTCCTTGATTTGTCTGACACGCTCACGGGTCAATCCGTATTTGGTGCCAATCTCTTCTAGTGTCATCTCCGGCTGGTTGATTCCGAAGAAGGCCTCGACGATGCTGCGTTCGCGTGGCGACAGCAACTTCAGTGCAGTGTTGATTTCAGACTTCAGCGACTCCTGCACCAGTTCGTTGTCGGTGGTGCGTGCATCTTCGTTGACAAGGATGTCCAGCAGAGAGTTGTCTTCTCCTTCAACGAAGGGAGCGTCTACCGAGACGTGACGTCCTCCCGCGCTAAGTGCCTCGTCGATCTTTTCCTTTGGCAGGTCCAGATGCTCAGATATTTCATCAAGTGACGGGCGTCGCTCATTTTCCTGTTCAAATTTGTTGAGCACGTGGTTGATCTTGTTCACCGAGCTCACCTGGTTCAGTGGTAGGCGTACAATACGGCTCTGTTCGGCAATAGCCTGTAGAATGCTCTGTCTGATCCACCACACTGCATAGGAGATGAATTTGAATCCGCGGGTCTCGTCGAATTTCTCTGCAGCCTTGATGAGGCCTACGTTCCCCTCGTTGATTAGGTCGGGTAGGGACAATCCCTGATTCTGGTATTGTTTTGCTACGCTGACCACGAACCTGAGGTTGGCACGTGTGAGGCGTTCCAGGGCTTTGCGGTCGCCTTTCTTGATTCGCTGTGCCAGTTCTACTTCCTCTTCCACGCTGACAAGCTCTTCCTTGCTGATTTCCTGCAAGTACTTATCAAGAGAAGCACTCTCCCGATTCGTAATGGATTTCGTGATTTTCAGTTGCCTCATGGTGACATTTGAATGAAGTAATCGTGCAAAGATACTAAATTCGTGCAAGATAGCACATTATAGTGGAACTATTTTGTGCTACCTTGCTTTTTTTTAACATTTAGAGCTGTTTTTCGAGGCAAAAAGGGTAAGTCGGGCGTTTATGTTCTGTACTTAGCTATACCCCAGTGACGATGCCTTCAATGTACGTTTTCAAGATGTGAATGCCGGTTTTGTTTTCGCCGCCGGAGGGGATGATGAGGTCTGCAAATTTCTTAGTAGGCTCGATGAACTGTTCGTGCATGGGCTTCAGCACCTTCTCGTAGCGGTCGAGAACCATAGCCACGGTACGTCCGCGTTCAACGACGTCGCGGCGTATGTTCCGGATCAGTCTGACGTCTGCGTCCGTGTCAACGAAAATCTTCAGATCCATCATGTCGCGCAGTTTCTTGTAGTGAAGCGTCATGATGCCCTCAAGGATGATGACGGGCTTGGGCTCTACATGGATGGTTTCCGGCAGACGGTTGGAGATGAGGTAAGAGTAGGTGGGCTGCTCTACAGCCTCGCCGGCTTTCAGCTTCTTGATGTGCTCGGTAAGCAGTTTCCAGTCGAAGGCGTCGGGATGGTCGAAGTTGATGGCCCGGCGTTCTTCGTCAGTCATTCCTGTGGTGTCATTGTAATAGGAGTCCAAGGGTACTATGGCTGCACAGTGGGGAGGGAGCACTTCGGCAATTTTCTTTACGACGGTGGTCTTGCCGGAACCAGTTCCGCCAGCGATTCCGATGATGGTCATTTTTCTCTGGAATTAAGTATTTCTACAGGCAATGGTCATTTCTCTTTGATTACGTAGACAACTGTGGGCAGGTGATCGGAGTAGCCGTCCAGCCAAGCACCGCCGGCATGGGTACGAAGGGTGTTGCCTTTGTACTTGCCTTCTTTCTGGAACAGGTAGTCACGACGGAAAATCTGATGCCTGTAGTATTTCAGTGTCGAGCAGTCGATGTCGCTGGGCTTGAAGTTGAGCTTCTTGTCTTTTTTCATCGTCTTATAGTCGAGCAGGGAGTTCGAAAGGATAATCTGGTCGAACAGGTTCCACTTGCCGTCGTACTGCAGTGTGCCGGTGCCCGAGGCCAAAACGTCCCAGAATGGATTCCATAAGTCGTTTTTGTTGGCTGCATCCTTAATCTTGCGCTTGGCACCTAATGCCTCTGCCATCGACTTGTCCTGGGGGTCATCGTTCATGTCGCCCATGATGAACAGCTTCACCTTGGGGTCGTCGCGCAACAGCGAGTCCTTGACGATGCGCAGCTGTCGGCCTCCCTCCTCACGGTAGAAGGAAGTGGCTCCGCGTGAAGGCAGGTGGTTCACGATGATGGTCACATGCTCGTCGGCCATGGTTCCGCTGACAACCAAAAAGCCGCGGGTGGCCCGTCTGGCGTCCTCTGGTAATATATATATATAAGGTACGAGCTTCACGTTGCGTACTTGAAACAGGCTGGGGTTATAGATCAGGGCGCAATCCACACCGCGCTGGTCTGGACCTTCGATGTGTACGAACTGGAAGTTGCGGGCTTTCAGCGGCTGTTGGTTGCACAGGTCGGCCATGCACTTTGCATTCTCAACCTCGCTCACGCCAATGGCGGCGCAGCCTTGTGGCGTCTTGTCGGTTCCCATCTCTGAGAGCACGCGTGCCATGTTCTTCAACTTGTGTGAGTATTTCAGCCCGTTCCATTTGTTGCGGCCGTCGGGCAAGTATTCGTAGTCGTTCTTGCCCTCGTCATGGCATGTGTCGAAAAGATTTTCGAGGTTGTAGAAACCGATACCGTAGAGCGCATATTGCTTTTCCTGCGCTTTTGCGCCCACTGCTACCAGCAGTGCGAGCGTAACAAATAACATGTATTTTTTCATAATGGTCAGTAATAATTTTGGCAAAGATACGGTTTTTTTTTTAATTACACATACTTTTTTCCAAAAAGTTTTTGTTATATCGCTCTTTTTCCGTATCTTTGCCCCAAACAATACATTAACCGCTTAAAACAATTCCTATGAGAAAAACGCTGACATTTGCAGTGACGGTCTTATGCTGTTCTACTGTTGCGATGGCTCAGGAACCTGTTGACACCGTTGCAACCGAGTTACAGGACGAGACTGCATTCACTTTTACTGAGGCGCAGTTGGAGGATGATGAGAGTTCTACGCAGAACATCACCATCATTTCGTCCAACCGGAACGTGTATGCCAACGAGGTTGGCTACAGGTTCAGTCCAGCCCGCTTCAAGTACCGCGCCTACAACGCGAAGTACAATGAGATGTTTATCAACGGCAACCCTGTGAACGACCTTGAGCGTGGCCAGTTCGGCTACTCCTTCATTGGAGGCCTGAACAACCAGACACGAGGCCGTGAGTCTTCGCTTCCGTTTGAGGACAACAACTATTCAATGAGCGCCCTTGGCGGATCGGGCAACTACAATTTCCGGCCGTCGAGCTTTGCTACTGGGCAGCGGGCTTCGCTGGCACTGGCCAATCGCAGTTACAATGTGCGAGCCATGTACACCTACAATAGTGGTGTGCAAGAAAACGGATGGGCCTTCACCGGTTCGCTGACCTATCGTTGGGGTAACGGCATCGGGACCATTCAGGGCACGTCCTACAACTCGCTGAGCTACTTCTTGGGTGCTGAGAAACTCATCAACGATCAGCATTCCGTTTCATTTGTCACCTGGGGCAATCCCACACAGCGTGGTGCACAGCGTGGTGCTACCGACGAGATGTACTGGATTGCAGGCACCCACAACTACAATCCCAACTGGGGTTATCAGGACGGCAAGAAGCGTAACGCACGCATTGTGAAGGATTTCTCTCCGGCAGGGTTGTTGACGTGGGACTGGAAGATGGACAACCAGACCAAGCTCGTCACCACGTTCCTGGGCAAGTATGCCATGTATAGCAACAGCCGTCTGGCCTATAACGGCGGCACGAATCCCGAGCCGGACTATTACAGCCTGATGCCAAGCTTCAACTTCAACGTGTGGAATCCTGAAGCAACACTCTTCCGCGATGAAGCAGCCTTGGAGAACTGGCAGGCAGCCTACGACTATCTGAGCGCATCGGAGGATAACCGCCAGGTGAACTGGGGACGTCTCTATTACGCCAACAGTCTGATGGCAGCTGCAGGCCAGGATGCCATGTACTACCTGCAGCGTGCCCATGACGACCAGCTGACATTCAGTCTGGCCACCAAGTTAGAGAAACAGCTATCGACGAAGTCCTCTTTGAATGCAGGCTTACAGTTGGCCAACAACACGGGCATGCATTATCAGACCATGGACGACCTGCTGGGCAATGCAACATTCCATAATGTGAACACATACGCTTTGAAAGACTATGGTTCGCAATCGTCGAAAGTCTTCTACGACATGAACGAAGGCGCTTCTCCCCGTGAAGTGAAAGTCGGCGACAAGTTCGGTTATGACTACAACCTGATAGTCAACAAGGCTCAGGCATGGGCTTCTTATTCCCAGGACCTGCGTTTCACTCATCTCTTCGTCGCTGGCCGCGTGGCAGGCACTACCATGCAGCGCGATGGTAAGATGCGCAACGGTATGGCTGCTGACAATAGCTATGGCAAGAGTGGCACGGCCAAGTTCCTCGATGGAGGTGCCAAGGCTGGAGCCAACATCAACATCGGTAAAGGCCATGCAGTGGCTTTGGGTGCAGGCTACGAATGGAAGACCCCCGCTCCGCGAACCGCTTTTGCCGCAGCTCAGATCAACAACGACTTCGTCAAGGATCTGAAGCAGGAAAAAGTCCTTTCAGCCGAACTTGGCTACCAGTGGAAGAACTCCCTGTTCAGCCTGAATCTCAATGGCTATTATGCAGCCTTGAAGGACGTCACCGAGCAGAGCCTGTTCTACAGCGACATTGAGAGCTCGTTTGCCTACGTCTCGCTGTCGAATATCCAGAAGGAATACTATGGTGTAGAGCTCGGCCTGAACGTCAAGGCTACTGAATGGCTGAACGTGAAGGCTCTGGGCACTGTCAGTGAAGCCAAGTACACCAACAATGCCAATATGCGCATGCTGCTTTCTAACAGTGGTAGCTATGTCGACGAACTGTGTATCACCGATGGTATGCGTGAGGGCAGTACCCCGCTCGCTGCAGGCAGTCTCGACCTGAACATCCACTACAATTTCTGGTACATCGACATCATTGGCAACTACTATGACAATATCTATATGTACTTCGCCCCCATCTCGCGTCGCGAGACAGAAGTACCCAAAACTATTGTCAATGGTGAGAAGACCTATAATTCACCCGCACAAAACAAGGGCGATGGTGGCTTTATGCTCGATGCCTCTATCGGTAAGACCTTCCGCCTCAGTCACGGCCGTCGCATAGGCTTCAACCTCATGCTGACCAATATTCTGAACAACATCAACATCTGTACCGGTGGTATGGAGCAGAATCGCCTTGACACCAAGCAGGAGGAAGAGCGTACCAACAATGCCTATCGCTTCCAGCAGAGTTCGCGTAAGTTCTATGCTAATGGCATCAACGGCTTGCTGATGATCAACTACCAATTCTAAAAGAAAGGAGGACTATCTTATGAAAGCAATCAAATATTACGTCATAGCAGCGGTCTGCTTGCTGTTTTCCGCTTGTGAGAAGACCGAGTGGGATGTCATTACACCTAATGGCGCTGAACTCTATGGAAACAATAGCATCACCGAAGACAACATCGTTACCATTGCTCAGCTAAAAGAGATGTATCCCAATGTGTTTGCTTCCACCGATCAGAACGCGCTTGTCGACAAGGATTTGAAGATCAAGGGACGTGTCACGGCCAATGACATTCGCGGTAACATCTACAAGCAGTTCATGATTCAGGACGAGACTGGTGCGCTCATCATCGCTGTCAATGAGAGTGGTATGAGCGGCTATTTGGCCGAAGGTCAGGAAATTCTCATCGACTTGAAAGGACTCTATGTAGGCGGCTATCGTCAGCAGCCCGAGATTGGTTCGCCCTACAACGGCACCAGCATCGGACGCATGCAGAAGGATGTGTTCCAGAAGCACTTCAAGTTCACCAAAAGCAGCATTCAGCCAGTGCAACCCATCGACTTCGATGTCAACATGAATAAGGATGAGCACTGTGGAAAGTTGGTGACTCTGAAGAACGTGACCTTTGAAGAGGCCGACGGCACGGCTACCTTTGCTCCTGGCGACGGCAGCGCAGCCATTGTGGGTGGATGCGTCAATCGTACTATCAAGGGGTATAAGAGCTCGCAATTGGTCATCCGCACCAGCACATACGCTAAGTTTGCTGCCAACAAGCTGCCCTACGACGATGTCAATAAAAAGCCCCGTGTGGTAAACATCACCGGCATTGCCACCCGCTACAGTAGCACATGGCAGATTCTTATCCGCAAGGAAAGCGATATAGAAATCGTAGAATAACAACAACAAACCGAAAAATCAAAACAAGCAATTATGAAGAAAATATTGTACAGCGTCATGGCACTGGCCATCTCCGCCATGACATTCACAGCATGTGAGGACGTTCCCGAACCCTATCCCACGCCTACGGCAGGTGGTGGCGGCAACACCGAAGTGACCTATGAAGGCCAAGGCACCCTTGATTCGCCCTATACCGTGGCCGATGCCATCAACTATGCGAAATCGTTGGGGCAGGCAGAGTCCGAGAATCAAGTCTACATCAAGGGATTCATTACTGCCATAACCGAGGAATATACCACCAACTACGGCAATGGCACCTTCGTTATTTCCGACACCAAGGAAGGCGCTAACAAGTTCACGGTCTATCGTGCGTTGTATTTGGGCAACAAGAAGTTCACTTCTAAAGACACCCAGATCAATGTGGGCGACGAGGTGATTGTCTACGGAAAGGTGGTCAACTATAGGGGCAACACCCCGGAAACCGTGCAAAACACAGCCTTCCTTTATTCTCTGAATGGTGTGTCTGCCGGTGGCGGTGGCAGCGATACCCCTGCCGAGGCTAAGGGCACCGGCACGCTGGCAGACCCGTTTAATGCCGCCGCCGCATTGGCATACGCCAAGGAGGTAGGCGACAAGGAGTCCGACAAGGAAGTCTATATCAAGGGTAAGGTTTCGACGATTACCGAACAGTATGGAGCACAATACGGTAACGCCACGTTCAACATCTCCGAGGACGGTACGGCCAGCAACGAGTTCACCATTTATCGTGCCCTCTATCTTGGCAACAAGAAGTACACTTCCGGCGACCTGCTGAATGAGGGCGACGAGGTCATCGTCTGCGGAAAGGTCACCTGCTTCAAGGGCAATACCCCCGAGACGGTGCAGGGCAAAGCCTACCTCTATTCTCTCAATGGCAAGACTGAAGCTGGCGGTGAGACGCCGCCGTCGCCCACACCATCGGGTAACAGTCTGCTTTCTAATGGCGACTTCGAGACCTGGGAAGGCGACCAGCCCGCAGCATGGAAGTCGGCTTCATCGGCCAGCAACGCCACCTTGTCCAAGAGTACCGATGCACATGGAGGCAACTATGCAGTATTGGTCGCTGGCAATGAAACCCAGAATAAGCGTCTGGCCAGCATTGAAATCACGCTGAAGGCCGGCACCTATACCTTTGCCTTCTATGCAAAGGCTACTACGGCGAATGCCGCTCAGGTGCGTCCGGGCTACGTCCCCATTACTGACAAGGTGGGCAGCTACAGCTATGGCAGCTATGCCTCAATCAACAATACGGAGTGGACGCTGGTATCGCACGAATTTACGCTCGATGCTACCGCTACGGTTTGTCTGGTAGTGATGAATCCAAAGTCGTCTGATTATGCCACTGCCCAGGATGTGCTCATCGACGATGCCACGCTAACCACCGCCAACGGCGGTCTGGCCGATGGTGGCAATAACGATGGTGGAGGCGACACCCCTGCCGAGGTGAAGACCGTTACCGTGGCTGAGTTCAATGCTGCATCAGAGAGTTCTGATGTGTGGTATCAGTTGACAGGAACCATCAGCAATTTGAAGGACACCGACCAATATGGCAACTTCGACTTGACAGACGCTACTGGCTCCGTCTATGTCTACGGCGTCCTTTCTGAAAAGGGTGGCCAGAAGAAGCAGTTCCAGACACTTGCTGCCGAAAAGGGCATCAAGAATGGCAGCACCATTACGATTATTGGCAATCGTGGCTCCTATAATGGTAAGATAGAAGTGATGAACG